>Ga0114969_10001846_pt1 | contig 17683 bp, 16 predicted proteins | sample M_130807_MF_Meta_FD_87316 | JGI IMG/M metagenome (GOLD analysis project Ga0114969, IMG submission 87316) | Freshwater microbial communities from Lake Montjoie, Canada to study carbon cycling - M_130807_MF_MetaG | ecosystem: Environmental > Aquatic > Freshwater > Lake | place: Lake Montjoie...
CGGGGACGCTGTCCAGCTCGGTCATCGTGAAGCCTTGCTCGGTGATCAGTAGGTCGGGTCGAAGCACGACGGGGCACTGGCCTTTGACGGCGCGATGGCGGCCGTGGGCAATGAGGCCCGCGGGCTTATAGCGGTCGAGGTATTCGGCGACCCACGGCGCGTAGACCTCACGGTTACGAAGGATCTTCTTATTCGTGAACGAGCGGACGTAGAGGCGTTCGAGCGCGCGGTGATAGCTGAGACAGGCCGAGCCGATACGCTTCAGGTCACGCAGTTGTGCTTCCGTGATGGGCCAGGGCTCAGGCGAAAGTTTCCAGATCTTCTCCGCGAAGAGCGGAGTATCGAGGAGCTTCTGGCGCAGGATGTCCCGGGTGGGCATGGGGGTGGAGGACTTAGTCCTCGATCTTGATATCCTTATTACGCGTGCGCGGCCCGCCGGCGCGGAGCCAGCCGTTGATGAACGCGTCGATGTCGCCGTCCATGACCGCCTGGATGTTGCCCGTCTCGACCCCGGTGCGGAGATCCTTCACCATCTGGTAAGGCTGGAAGACGTAGGAGCGGATCTGGTTGCCCCAGCCGATGTCGCCCTTTTCTCCGTAATATTTCTCCATCTCGGCACGTTTGTCGTCGATGGTCTTCTCGTAGATGCGGGCGCGCAGGATCTTCATCGCGAGGGCGCGGTTCTTGACCTGGGAGCGTTCGCGTTGGCAGGCCACGACGATGCCCGTCGGGATGTGCGTGAGGCGGACCGCGGACTCGGTCTTATTGACGTGCTGGCCGCCCTTGCCGCTGGAACGGTAGACGTCGACGCGCAGGTCGGCTTCGTTTACCTCGACGTCGATGTCGTCATCGATTTCGGCGACCACGTCGACCGAAGCGAAAGAGGTATGGCGACGGGCGTTGGCGTCGAAGGGGGAGATGCGGACGAGGCGATGGACGCCACGCTCGGCCTTGACGTAGCCGTAGGCGTTGGGGCCTTCGAGGCGGAAGGTAGCCTGGCTGATGCCGGCGCCTTCGCCTTCGGCGATGTCTTCGACTTCGATCTTGAACCCACGGCGTTCGGCCCAGCGGGTGTACATGCGGTACAGTAGGTCAGCCCAGTCGTTGGATTCCGTGCCGCCGGCGCCAGCCTTGACGGTGACGATGGCGTTGGAGCGGTCGTGCAGGCCAGAGAGGAACGAGGCGATCTCAAGTTCGGAGACGGCGACGAGTAGATCGGTGCCGAGCTTGCGGAGTTCCTCGACTTCGGCGTCGGCGGAACCGTCCGGGGATTCGGTGATGAGCTCGGCAAGGGTCTTGGCGTCTTCGATCTGGCGCCGAAAGGCGACCTGCGGGGCAACGATGACCTTATGGCCGTTGCACTCCGAGATGACCTTCTGGGCGGCCTTCTGGCTGTCCCAGAAGTTCTGGGCGGCCATCTGCTCTTCGAGTTTCGCGATCGCGGCCTGTTTGCCTGCGACATCGAGGAACTTCCAGAGGTAGCCGGCGCGGCGTTCGACTTCGTCAAGGCTGGCGCGGATTTCGGGCGGAATATACATCGGAAAGCGGGAGGAAGGGGGAGGGGCCCTCCTTGGTCGGCGGGCGAAGGTTGGGAATACCTAGGGCATCCTTTGTTTTCAATGTCAGAGTGGGGCAGGCGGGCTCTCATTTGCCGGGGTGCGGACTGGTCGCACTTGCGCCCCGTCGAGGGCGGGGCATACATCCAGCCCATGTCGTATCTTGAAGGCCTGAGTTTCGCCCAGATTGCCGGCCCCTTGCCTGAGCGCCGGGTCCTGGCTAACGGACTCGAGGTTATCTACTCCCATCGCCCTGGCATTGGCCTCTGCACCGTCCAGGCATGGGTGCGCACCGGTAGCATCCACGAAGGTCGCTGGGAAGGTTCGGGCATCTCGCATTACCTCGAGCACATGGTCTTCAAGGGTACCGGCCGTTTCACGAACCGCGAACTCACCGACGCTATTCATCGCAGTGGGGGTTCCTCCAATGCCTATACGACCTTCGACCGCACGGTCTATTACGTCGATGCCCCGCAGGAAGGCTTCGAGACCGCGATGGAAGCGATCGCCGACATGGTCTTCGATCCGCTCATCACCGATGCCGACGCCAAGATGGAGCGTGAGGTCATCCTGCGTGAAATCGCGATGTGCGACGACGAGCATGACCAGGTGCTGGCCAAGTCCGTCCTCGAGGAAGCGGTGCGTTCGCATCCGTTCCGTCAGCCGATCATCGGTCATCGCGATCTTTTTGTACGGACCACGCCGGATGATCTCCGGGCTTATCATTCCAGCCGCTACGTCCCCACGAACGTCGTGCTCGCTCTCGGCGGCAGCATGCCGCCAGAAGAAGTCTTTGCTTCGGCCGAGCGCTGGTTCGGTCGTTTCGCCCGCCGTCCGCTACTTGATATCGCTGGACACCAGGAGCCTCCGCAAGGTGGCGTCCGTCGTGCGGACCTGATTCGTGAGGTCAGTACCTCCAAGGGCGTCGCCTGCTGGCGTATCCCGGGCTACTTTGACGAAGGCCGTCTCGCCACGGACCTATTCCTCGGCGTGCTGGGCGCCGGCAATAGTTCGTTGCTCTGGAGCGAACTCCGCGAGAAGCGTAAGCTCGTCCACGGCATCGATGCCTCGGGCTTCGGTATCCGCGACTTGGGTCTCGCTTGGTGCAGCTGGACAGGTGAAGCCGGTACGTCCGCCCCTGTGGTGGAGCAGGCGATCGCCGAGGTCGTGGACGGCATCCTGCAGAAAGGCGTCACTCCTGCCCAGTTTGAGAAGGTCCGCCGCCAATCGGTCGTGGCCATGGTGAATGGCCAGAAGAATATCCACGGCCTCACCAGCCGCGTCGCCCATGCAGCGACTATCGGCCATGACATTTCCTGGCCACAGCGTGGCGTGGAGCATCTCGCCAAGTTGGGGGCCGAAGACCTCACGCGCGAAGCGCGCAAGCACCTCCGGCCGGACAACGTCACTTTCGGCACCATGCGAGGTGGCAAGGCCGATGCGGCCGCCTCCAGCGCCACGGCGACGGCCACGCCCGATCGTTTTGAGACCTTCACCTTGGACAACGGCGTACGCGTCGTCCTGCAGCACGACGCGACCATCCCTAAGGCAGGCATCGGCGTATTCCTTGCTGGCGGCCTCGCTTACGAGGAGGCTGACAAGCGTGGTACGACCGGTCTCTTGGGCACCATGTTCGCCCGCGACAACGTCCACCGGTCCAAGGAAGAGGTAGCGCAGCTCGTCGACAGCATCGGTGCGACCTTCGCAGACCACGGCTCGCAGGTCTCCTGCGGTCTCTGGGGAGAGGCCCTCAGTTCGGACTTCGAAAAGATTTCCGAACTCCTCGCTGACGGTATCCTGGGACCGAAGATCCTGCCTGAGACCTTCGCCTTGGAGCGTGCGGCCATCATCACCGCCTGCCGTGAGGCTGAGGACGACATCGTCGAGAAGGCCCGCCTGCGCCTGCAGCGCCAGTATTTCGGAGAACACCCCCTCGCGGTCGACGCGTGCGGTACGCCGGAGACCTTGGCGAACATCCAGCCTGCCGATCTCGCAGCGCTGCACCAATCTCTGGTCGTCGCCGATAATATCGTCGTCGGCGTCAGCGGTGCTTTTGATCGCCCTGCGGTGATGGAGTTCGTGAATCGACGGTTCGGATCTCTGCCCAAGCTTTCCTTGAGCCGACGCGGACTGCCCAAGCATGTCCCGGCTTCGGCCAGCAAGGTGCTGGATCGTGCCCAGGGCGAGCAGGCGGTTGTCGCCATCGCCTTCCCGCATTGCGGTTTCGCGCCGGATGAAGTCGTCGCGGCGAACGTGACCGAGGAGCTGCTCAGCGGTATGGCCAGCGGGCTTTTCCGAAGGGTACGCGAAGAGAAGGGGATGGCCTATTTCGTCGGCGCCACCCGTGTCGAAGTCGTCGATCAAGGGATGTTCTACCTTTATGCCGGGACCGCGCCCGCCTCGGCCCAGGAAGTCGTGAAGGAGATGCGCCTCGAGCTTGATCGTCTCCGCAAAGGCAAGTTCGCCCCGAACGAGATCGAGGACGCGAAGCGCCGGATGCGCGTTTCTCGTCGTCAGGGTCGCCAGTCCGCCGGCGCCCGCATGCAGGGCGCGCTCGTCCGTGAGGTCGCTGGCCTGGGCGCTAATTTCGACGCCGAATGGGAACGCCGGATGAGCCTGACCGACGACGGTGCCGTGCAGGCCTTCGCTCAGCGTTATCTCGATGCCCAGTTCGAGCAGGAACTGATCGTCCTGCCGAAGGAGTGATCAGGCTTCCTGGAAGTGCCGCTTCGCGAACCAGGCTGAAAGGATGCCAGGGATGGCGAGGCTGAGCGCAAACAGGAAATAATGGGCGTAGCCCAGTCGATCAGAGAGCGAGCCAGCCCAGAGGCCCGGGAGATAGTTAGCCACCAGCGCAACCGTGGACAGTGCGGCGTAGCGGATGGGCGCTCCAGGCCCGGAGGCCAGTTTCATCATGGCGAGCAGCAGGGCGCACATGCCAGCGCCGTAAGCCAGGTATTCGATGAAGAAGACCGTACCGATCACAGAGAGGTCATGGGACCCTTTCGCGGCGAGCCAAGCGATGGCGGCCAAGGGGGCGTGCATCGCGATACCTAGAGGGATCAGCGAACGGCCTAACCCGAGGCGAGCGACGACCTGGGAGCCGATGATGCCGCCGAGTGCGAGTCCCAAGATCGCCGTGGCGATACGCATGAGAGCGTAGGTTTCGTTGCCTAAGGCAAGGCCTCCTGGGTTTGTCGACGTAGCGAAGAGCGGGAGGATGCGTGCCATGTGGATCTCGCTGGCGCGGTAGAAAAGGATGAGACCAAGAACGGCGAAGAGCCTCGGGTCGACGAAAAGCGAGCGCAGGCCTTGGAGCATTTCGCCAAACCGCTCGCTGATGGTCCGCGCATCCGCGGCTTGGGCGGTCTCGCTTCTGAGCCCGCGGGCGTTGGCGGCGGTGGCGAACAGCGCAAGCAGGGCGGCCGCGATGAGCGCCCAAGACCACGCATCAGCGGACTGCGCTCCGTAGGACATCGTCCAGCCGGCAAGCCAGATCAGGCCGGGGCCGGCGAGGACCATGCCCAGTTTCGAGGCGAAATTAAGCAGGCCCGAGTGCGTGGCGCGGGTACGATCATCCAGCGCCGTGATGAAATATCCATCCAAGGCGAAGTCGTGAGCGGCGGCGAGGAACGAGAGCAGTACCAGGCATCCGATGATAGTCGGGGAGGAGGGGTGATCGGCGGCTACCTGCAGGGCCAGTCCGCCCAGCAGGACGGAGATCGCGAGTTCCGCGAAGAGGATGAAGCCGCGGGGGCGGAAAGCGGCGACCAGCGGTGCGAGGAGAATCTTAAAGCCGAAGATTAGCCCCAGATAGGCGACAGCCTGGGTGATGTCTTTGTCCGCATAACCCGTGTTCTTCAAAGCGATCGGCAGGGCCTCATCGCGGACCGCGGCGGGAATAGACTGAAAGAGGTAGGCAGCGGTGACCCAGAGCCAAGCGCGACGGGGGAGTGCCGCGGCTGCGCTCATGGCTTAGGCGCCTTCGCCGAGCTGAGCGCGGCCGAAGTGGTCGACGGAGCGGAGCAGGCCATCGACGAACTTGGCGACGGTGATGTTCAACCCGAGCAGTTCGGAGTCCGTCAGGTTCAGCATCTCGCCGGGCTTGAAGGTGCGGGTGGTGTCCGTGAGGCGCGCGACCGTCTTAGGCTTATTCTCATCGCTGAGGACATGGCGCGTGACGCCGGGCGGAAGCTCGGGTGCGGCTTCCGGAACTTTCTCCGTTTCGGGCGGGGCTTCGAAATCCTGCATCGCCTTGAACTCGAGGGTCAGGGAGCCGTCCGGGGTAATATCGTCGTTGGTGACGAGTCCGCCGCGCACGAGCACCCGAAGGGCGGCGGCGAGGCTGAAGATCCCGTCTTCGAGGTCGCAGACGATGCCGAAGTTCTCTTCGAGCGCCGTGAAACGGTCCTGGAGCGACATCTTCTGGAAGTCCTGCTGCTTCTCCATGATGATTTTCTCGATGAGCGGGTCGCGGCGCTGGTTCTTGCCCTGTTCGCGGATGAAGAGGCAGAGCAAGTGGCACTGCACCATGCACTCGGAGGAAAGCGTCAGCAGGTCGTTGACCGTCGTGCGCATCATCAGCCCGCGGGCGTAGGCGAGCATCTGCTCCGGGGGTAGGTGCGCCTGCGGGACTGGCATCACGCGGGAGACCGAGGAGAAGTGCTCGTAGGCCTTCGGGTCGGCCGTGTGCAGCCCGGCGATGCTGAACGCGAGCATGTCATGCTGGCGTTGGAGGGCCGTGAAGAACGTGCGACTGATGTTCTGGAGCGAGAGGACGTTCTCGCCGTTGCCGGGCGGGGGCTGCGACATGGGGATTAGCTGGTCGGATTGGAACCTTTGTCCTTGGCGTGGCGAGCCCTTTTGCGGGAAAGGAAGCCGTCGGCCCGCGGTTGGGGTGTGGAGGCGAACCAGGCGATGGCCAAGGGAGCGATTTCGGAGAGCGAGAGCAACGGTTGCCCCACGAGGCCTGGGAAGCGGAAGCAGTGCTCGACGCGAGGTTGGATGTCCGGGTCGAGTTTACCGCCCGGAATGAGTAGGGCCAGGTGACGGCCGGGCACGCGGACCGGTACGGCGAGGTCGATCTTGCGGCCGATTTCGGGCGAGAGCGCCACGACGCAGCATCGGTCTTCCACAAGTTTGAGGAGGCCGCCGAGCGCGGCGGCGCGCATGAGGCGAAGCTGTTCCATGGCGCCGCGGGACTGGTGCCAGGCTTCCGGATGGAAGGAGAGTTTCTCGGTGCCTCCCGAGAGCAGCAGTCGCTTCAGGCCAAAGGCGGCCATCGAGCGGGCGATGGCGGCGAGGTCAGCCGGGTCGGTCACGCCATCGGCGATGACGATGCTTTCGCGGGACTCACGCCATTCGGCGAAGTCGGAGATGCGGGCCAGCCCGAAGTCGGGGCGCATCGTGAGCGCACAGACATCGTCGCAGGGGCCTTCGGCCGTCTGGGCGAGCTCCATCGGTCCGACGATGCGGGTCTTGACGCCGAGTTCGGTGAAGGCGGCGTCGTATTCGGCCAGGTTTGGCGCGAACGCGGCGGTGGCGACCACTTCACGCAACGCCTTAGGGTGGTGCTTGAGGCAGGCGAGCAGCGCGGCGATGCCCCGGATGACCAGGCGGTTGGGATGGGGATCGTTGGTATTCACAGAATGCGTCCTTCGTCGAAGTCGATCATGTCCGCGAAGGAGATCACATCGGTGCGGTGTTCGGCGCCCATTTTGCTTTTGGCGCTGTCGAGGGCCTCACGGCCCATCGGGCTCATGCCTTTCTGGACCAGTTCGCGGTTCCAGACGGCGACGCGAAGGTCGGAGGGGAAGAGAGTTTTGAGGCGTGCATCGAGTTCGGCCTCGGTGTGCGTCTCGCGGACGCAGGCGACTACCTGTTCGGGGTCGACGCCTAGGTGCATGCAAAGGAAACGGTCGAAGCCCTTGCAGAAGTTGCGTTGATAGGATTTCGGGAGTTCGCCCTTCAAATGCTTCCGCGCCTTGGCGAGGAATCTCGGGAGGTGCAGGAGGCCGGTGCCGGCGTGCGGGATGTAGGAGGAAGGTAAATCGTAGCAAATCTCACCGGTGGCTTCGGAGAAGCCGTCAGGGCGAGGCGAGGAGGGCGTGGTCATTTCGACGTGGAAGGGTTGGGCAGGAGCTTGGCGATCTCGGCGGCGACAGCGGCAAGGTTGGCGGACTGTGCCAGTGCGAACTCAGTCGGCGAGCGTTCTTTGAGGGGCCGTGACTGTGCGGCTGTCTTGGAGGACAGGAGTGTGCCGTCGGACTTTTCGAGACGGTAGGTGACCTGCAAGGTGGCCGTGTCCGTATTCGCCGCCGTTCCTGGAATCGAAAAAATCGAACGCTCAGGTCCGGCTGGGGTGAAGATTTCCATCTTATCGATGGTCAGAAGCAGGACGAGGTGATCTTCCGCCGGTGATTGCGTCGACGAAGGCAGGCCGGTCAGCGAGGTGAGGTGGCGGGCCATCGCTTCGGAGACGGCGCGATCAAGCGGAGCAACCCAGCGATGGGCGTCTTCGATGCGCACCCAACCCGTGTCGTCGATCATTACCACGTTAGGGCGGCGGAGGGCCGCCGGAATGACCGCGCGGGGGACGAAGAGGGTCGGGGTGGAGCGCGTAGCCAGAGCGGCCGGCGAGGCAAGTTGGTGGAAGGTGACCGCCTCGCTCTTCTTATCGAAGATGATGCACCCGCTCAGGAAGGCGGTGAATCCGAGTAGCAGGGCGCGGGCGTTCATTTGGCGGCAGGTTCCTCCTTGGGTTTGGCATCCTTCGAAGGCGACTTGCTCCGGCCCTGGATGATGGTCTCCGGGTTGCGTTCGATGAAATCAGCGAGCGATCGGATGGCCTGGGCGGCTTCCGAAACGTCGGCTAAAGCCTGATCCAGGTCGCGCCGGGCGGGTGAGCCAGGCTTGGTGAGTGTGCGCAGGTTCTCGGAGGTCTCGTTGAGGCGCTCAAGGGCTTTGCGTCCGGCGGTAGCCATCGCTTTGATGTCGTCGCTCACCGGATCGACCTTGCCGCTGAGACGTTTGACGAGGGCGTCGATGCCTTGCATCGCGCCGGAGAAATCGGAGACCGCGCGGGCGATGGCGGGGTCGCCGGTGATTTTTGAGATATTGGAGGAGGCTTGGACGAGGTTGCCGTTGATCTTCTCGAACTCGATTTGCGAAGCACCCTTATCAATGCGAGAGAGGATTGAATCGACCTTCTTCGTGATGGAGACGAAGTCGATGCGGCTGAGCTGGTCGAGCGTCTGGGCGACGGCTTTCGTCAGCGCACCCAGGTTGGAAGGTTGGGTCGGTATTTCCGGGAGATCACCTTTCGGGTCGTGGAGTTTGTAGGCCGTGTCGGGCAGGTAATCCAGTTCCACGTAAAGGACGCCGGTGATGACCGACTGTTGCTGCAATTTGGCCCGGAGGCCTTTTTCCAGGGAGAGTCGCAGGCCTTGCTTTTGTAGAAGGGCCTGGTCGATGCCGCGGCGGGTGAGAAGGTCAGGGGAGAATTCCATGACCACCGGGACGGAGTAGTCGGAGGCTGACTGGCTGGTGGTGCGGAGCAGCACTTGGCTGACCTTGCCGATGGTGACCCCGCGGAACTTGACCGGGGCGCCGATGTCGAGGCCGCTCACCGAATCTTCGAAGTAGGCGATCGCGGCGGGTTTGGCTCCCGTGAACGAACCCGCGCCCAGCAGGATGACCGCGGCGAGGATGAGCAGGATTCCTCCGACCACGAAGGCCCCGATGAGTGTCATGTTGGCGGATCTGCGCATGGTCAGTCTAAACGTGCTTGGTTGAAGAAGGCGTGCACCTTGGGCGAATTGCCAGCCTGAAGGAAGGACTTCGGCGGCCCATAAGCGCTCATCGTCCCCGTGTCAGGGTCGAGGTAGACGCAGAAGTCGGCGGTCCGCAAGATGCTGGGGATCTCATGGCTAACCAGGACGATGGTCGTCCCGTAGGCTTCCCGTAGGCGGAGGATCAGCTCGTCAAGGCGTCCAGAGCTCAATGGATCGAGGCCGGCGCTCGGTTCGTCGAGGAAGATGATGGCGGGATCGAGGGCCATGGCTCGGGCGATGCCGGCGCGCTTGGCCATGCCGCCACTGATTTCCGAGGGCAGCTTATCCATGGCGTCGGCGAGGCCGACGAGGGCCAGTTTGTATTCGGCGAGCTGCCTGATTTCCTGGCGGGGAGCCTGGAGGAACTCGCGCATCGGCATCTCGATATTCTCGCGGAGGGTGAGCGAGGAGAACAGCGCGGCGCCTTGGAACAGGAAACCGGACTGACGAAGGATATCCTGTCGCTGCTGTCCCTCCGCTTGGGCCAGGTCGACGCCCATGAGGGTGGTCTTGCCGCCGAGCGGTTCGTCTAACCCGCCGAGGGCGCGCATGAGCGTGCTCTTGCCGCAGCCGCTGGGCCCGACAATCGCGAGGATCTTTCCAGGAGCCACAGACAGGTTAAGCCGGTCCATGATGACGGTCTTGCCGTGACCGATGGCCAGGTCCGTGCAGGTGAGGATGTCGGACGTGTCGCTCACAGGTCGAACAGATTGAAGATCACCGCGAAGATCGCGTCGAAGATCACGATGAAGGTGATGCCGAGCACGGCGGCGGAGGTGGCGGCTTCGCCGACCCCGAGGGCCGAGCGCTTGGCGACGGAGCCGCGGTAACAGCCGGCCCAGGCGGCGATGAAGCCGAAAGCTACCGACTTGATGAAGCCGACCAAGAAGCTTTTGAAGGTGATGGCGCGGACGGCCTGCGTCAGGTACTGCTCGACGCTGAGGTCGCCGGCGCAGGCGACAATCATGCCGCCGAAGACCCCGATGAAGGTGGCGAAGACGCCGAGGAGCGGGACCATCAGGGTGACGGCGAGGATGCGGGGCAGGGCGAGGTACTCGATCGGATTGATGCCAAGGGCGCGGAGCGCGTCGGTCTCTTGGCTGACGTTCATGCTGCCGAGCTGCGAGGCGTAGGCCGTCGAGGTGCGCCCGCACGCGATTACGCCGGTCATCAGGGCACCCATCTCGCGGGTCATTGCCAGCGAGACGAGGTTGGCGACGTAGACCGTGGCGCCGACCTGGCGGAGCTGGATGAGTCCGACGTAGGCCATGATGAGGCCGGTCAGGAAGCCGAGCAGGGCGACAATCGGCAGCGCATCCACGCCGGCAGTCTGCAGTTGGAGGGTGAAGTCACCCCAGTTCACCTTGGCTCGACCGACGAGCATCTTGAGGAAGCCGATCGCGGTGTGGCCGATATGCTCGAAGGCGCGTCCCCAGGAGCCGCCGCTTTCGACACCCCAGTTGCCGAATGTCTCAAGCAGGCCGGCTTGATCGGACTGGGCTTGCTCGTTCGAGGCCTTTTCGGCCATCTGTACGAGAGACTGCAGGCGGACGGGGAGGGTGGAGATATCCAGCTGACGGATGTTCTTGAAGTGCGCGTAAAGCCAAGCGGGGAGAGACGAGTCGAAATCGACGAGCTCTTCGGCCACGACTTTGGCCCGGTCTCCCTTAATGACGATGGTCGGGAGAGGTTGATCAATCTTCCAGGAGCCTCCGACGGTGACCAAGGCGGTGCCATCGGCCAGGACTTCCGTCCGGGCAAAAGGCAAGCCTGTGGGAGCATGGGACATCCTGACAGTCAAATACTTGGGCGAGCCAATGTTCACAAGTCAGAAAGGCGTGGACGCCCCCGTGCGGAGGCTCTTTGCTGTTGTTTCCTAAATGTCGACTTCACGTCTCATGGCCTTTGCGTTGGCCGCTGCCGCCGCCCGAGCTTCGGACTTACCCGTCGAGCTCGCGCCGCGTTCCGTCTGGGTCGTCTCACTCACCGAGGAAAACGACAAGTTCGCGCCTAAGAACAAGGACCGGTACTACACGCAAGGTCTGAAGGTCGCGATCAATCGAGGCGACCACACCTTCTTCTCGCTCACTCAGGAGATTAATACGCCTTCCGATACGTCCAATCCGAATCCTTCGTTGGACGACATGCCCTATTCTGGAGCGCTCTATCTTGGTTGGGGTTATGGGGGCATCTTGGAGCGAGGCGGGCGAAGGGACTGCATGTTCTCCTTGGAGGCCAAGCTTGGCGTGATTGGACCTTCGGCCGGTGGCGGGACGATTCAGAATAAATTTCACGACCTCGTCGGCACGCCGCAGTCCGCGGGCTGGGGTACGCAATTACCTGATGAGCTGCTTCTTAACTTCGATGGAGAATTCCGCCGCCGCTTCGATCTCGATCCGACCGGTCACGGTTACCGCGACCTCATCGCCCGTGGCCTGGTCGAACTCGGGACCGTTCGTACTGAACTGGCGCTCGGAGCCCAGCTCCGCTGGGGCGTCAACCTGGACAAATCGTGGGGTCACTCTTACATCCGCCACTCGAACGGCTACGATCCGATCGATGCGCTGAAGGCGAGCGAAGCCCATCCTAATTTCTCGTATTGGGCCTTTGTCGATTCGCAGCTCGAAGTCGTCGTGCGCAACTACGCGACGGATGGCACGAATTTCCGTGAATCCCGCGGCGTCACCCGTTCGCCCATCGTACTGCAGTGCGCCCTTGGAACCACCTTCCAGGTGTACTCCTGTTCCGCGACCTATTTCATCGCGATGCGCACGAAGGAGTTTGAAACCCAGGATGGCATCCACTTCTTCGGTGGTCTCAAAGGTCAATTCCTCTTCTGAACATGTCTGCCATCGCTGTAGTCGACGTCGGGTCGAATTCCATCAAGGTCGCCGTCGTGGATGGCCAGGATCGCAATGAACTGGGTCGCCTGACCGAATCGGTCCGTCTTCAGCAGGACGCTAACCCGGGAGACCCGTTGTCCCTCGAGTCCCAAGACGCCGCCGCCGCGGCAATCGGACGCTTGCTGGATTTCGCCCGCGCCAAGGGTGCCACGAAATTCACGGTACTGGGTACCAGTGCTGTCCGTGATTGCGCTAACCGTCTGGCTTTCGCCGAGAAGGTGCGGACCGTGACGGGCGTTCCGTTGACCATCGTGTCAGGCGAAGTTGAGGCTAGGCTCGCCGGGGCCGGCGTGCGCACGGACCCAGCTTATAAGGCTTACGCCAATATCATGGCGTTCGATCTCGGTGGCGGCAGTCTGGAGGTCACCGCTTTGCGTGGCCAACATTACGTGCTGGCCCGCAGTTTCCCCTTGGGCTCGGTCCGCATGACCAACGGCTACCTCCGTGGTGGCGCCGGCATCGTGGATGAGCTCGATCAGGCGTCGATTCGCACCCACTTGATGGGTGTGCTGCAGACGGTCATTCCGGCCAATGCGGCCGAGAACTACCTGATCATCGGAGCGGGCGGTGCCTTCGCGGCCGTCGCCCTGCATCTCGAAGCCATCGGTGAAGCCCCGGTAGGCGGTCGTCTGCCCGTCCTGCGCATCCGGGAATTGCGAGACCAGATGTGCGCCCTCGATGTCGAAGGTCGCCGCAAGATTCCAGGTATCCCGGCCGACCGCGCCGACATCATGCCCGCCGCGCTCATCACGCTTTGCGTCATCGCCGACCTCACCGGCGCCGAGGCTTTTCATCTTTCCCATCGCGGGGTCCGTCATGGGATGGTCGAACTCATGCTCGGGCCTTCCAAGGAGCATCTCTGAACATGCGTCGCGTCATCGCCCTCTTCTTTTCCGTCGTCGGGCTTTGCGCCGCCACCGAGACCGGAAAGGTCGTCTCCGTCGCCGCTGACGGCTGGGCGAAGATCGTCCATGCGGATGGTTCGACGAACTTCGTTCGCCGCTTCTCCGAGGGGGATCGCAAGGTGGGCTGGGTCGGACGGACGGTCCGTTACGAGGTCGTGACCGAAGCCACCGAGACTCAAGCGCGCGGGATTGTCTCGGCTGAGGCCGAGGAGTTACGTCAGGCCGCGGAGGTCACCGATTCGCTTCGTCGGGAGACCGCCGACAAGGGACGCATGGTCACGCGCATGCCGAACGAACTCATGCCGAACATGGCCCTCTGGGATCAGTCTGGACGACTGGTGATGAAAAAGGACTTCCTCGGCCATCCGCTCGCGCTGAACTTCATCTTCACCAGCTGTCGTTCGGCTCGTATGTGTCCGGCCTCCTCCACCTGCATGAAACAGCTGGGGGATGCGCTGGCGAAGCTGCCGGGCGCCGCCGAGGTCCGCCTGCTGACCATCACCTTCGATCCCGAGACGGATACCCCTGGGGTCCTGCGCGCCTATGCCGATGGGTATGGCATCGACCATGCCCGTCATCGCTTCCTCACCGGAGACTCTGGTCAGATCAAGGATCTGATGCGTCATTACGGTATCCAGACGCTGCGGGATGACGGCACCATCGTCCATAACGCCGCCTTGATCGTGATCAGCCCCGAAGGCCGCATCGCTTACCGCAGCGAAGGGCCTTCCTTCGATGCCGAGGATATCTCGGCCCGTCTCCTCAAGCTTTCCGGTACCGCCGGTACGAAGGCCCGATGACACCCCGTCGCCAGACCTTACTCATCAGTGTCCTGGCGGTGGCGGGCTTCTTCGGCCTTCGTGCCTTGCCGGACACCCAGTGTGCCTTCCTGCATGCGGATCACCAGCCCGTCATCGTCGACGATGTGGAATTCTGCGGCGTCAACGAGGAGGCCAACTTTTATTCGCCGAAGGCGTTGCAGTTCCCGGTCGAGCTTAGGGTCGAACTCTCGCCCGATGGAACCAAGGGCGAGCTGAGGCTCATCAAGGAAGACGGTCAGCCTTACTACGGCCGCGAACTCGCCGTATCCCACACTCAAAAGGTTCATCTGCATCTTCGTCAGTTCGGCGGTGCCCGCGCCTATGCACACCTTCATCCTGTACCGGGTGACGATGGCATCTGGCGTTTCGACCTGCCGGGTCAGCTCCGTGGCTCCGCCTTAGAGGCCTATGCTGACTTCGCCGATCTGCGGACGTCGCGCGTCATGCTCGCCCAGGCGCAGGTAAAACCGGTATCGGCGTCCGATGCCTTCTATGCCCCGGCGCGTAACACCATCGTCTCGATGGAAGCCTCTTCAACCAAGGCCGGTACCTCGGCGACCTTACGTCTCAAACTCGCCGGACCGGAAGGTAAGCCTTTGAAACTACTGCCGATCATGGGTTCGCTGGGTCATGCCGTGGTGTTTTCGGCCGATAAGCCCGCCGCTGGCTATGCGCATATGCATCCCACGCTCGAGGGTGGAGAGTATGCGCCTAATCCGACGCTTTCTTTCCGTCTCCGTCTGCCTCCTCCGGGTACTTACGATCTCTGGCTGAACCTCAACGACGGCCAGGAAGAACTCCTGCGCACGACGTTGGTCGTCACGCCCTGATTTGACGGAAATATTCCACCGTCTCGGCCAGTCCGGCGCTCACTGAAGACTCCGGCTTCCATCCGGCTGCGAGAAGGCGCTCGGTCGAGGCCAACGAATGGCGTACGTCGCCCACGCGCGGCGCCAGGTGTTCAATCGTGGATTTCGAGCGGGTGAGGCGGATGATTTCCTGTGCCAGGGCGAGGATCGACTGGCGCTGGCCATAGCCGACGTTGTAGGTGCCGGCCATGTCCTTGGAGGTTCCGGCATAGGCTAGGGCACCGACGATATCGGTCACATGGATGAAATCGCGGGTCTGGCCACCGTCGCCATGGATGCCAATCGGTTCGTCGCGCAGGGCCTTGGCGATGAAAATCGGTACCGCGGCAGCATAGGCGGAGCGTGGATCTTGGCGCGGTCCGAAGACGTTGAAGAAGCGCAGGCTCGTGGTGCCGAGGTCGTGGGCTTGGCGGTATTCTTCGAGCAGGTGTTCGCCGGCCAGTTTGGTCTCGGCGTAAGGGGATTTTGGCTCGGGTGGCATCGACTCGAGCTTCGGCACCGTCGGGTTGTCTCCGTAGATGGCGGCTGAGGACGCCAGGACGACCTTGCGGGCCCCGGCGGCCAAGGCGGCGGCGAGCACACGCCGGGTGCCTTCGGTGTTCAGCTCGGCGCACTCGGCGGGCTTGGCGACGGACTCCGGCACAGAGATCATCGCGGCGAGGTGGTAGACTTCCTCTACTCCAGCGATGGCCTGCGACAAGGCGGCGTCATCGAGAATCGAGCCTTGGAGGAAGCGGCAGCGGACGCCTTCCAGATTGCGGGCATAGCCGCTGCGCAGGTCATCAAGCACCGTCACTTCGGAATTACCGGCGAAGTGGCGGGCGAGGTGCGAGCCGATGAAGCCGGCGCCGCCGGTGATGAGGATGCGTTTACTCATGCGCGTGTGACCATTGCCTGCATGGAGGGAAGTTGGTCTTCGATGGACTCGACCAACTTGAACTGGGTGCGAGCACGATCGAGGTTGTGCGTTGGTCGCTTGATCTTGAAGTAGGTATCGCCTTCGAGCCAGTCGGTGAGGAAACGTAGGCCGATCTCGAACGTGATGAGTTTGCCGGCGAACGGCAGGAGCGCCTTCTCTTTGGTCGTCAGGAATTCTTCGGCGGATTCGAGGTAGCCTTTGACCAAGGCCTCGAACATCGGGAACTGCATCCGCACCTTCGAGAGATCGGTCTCATCCTCGGCTGCTGGGGAAGTCGAAGTGCGCACGAGGTCGCCGAAGTCATAGAGCGCGGAGCCTGGCATCACCGTATCAAGGTCGATGACGCAGACGCCTTCCTGGGTGACGTCATCGAGCAGGACGTTGTTCAGCTTGGTGTCGTTGTGCGTCACGCGTTCGGGCAGGGTGCCGTCACGAAGGGCGTCGACGACAACGCTGACCTCATGGGCGCGGGCCAAGGCGAAAGCTATCTCCGGCACGGCAGCGGCGGCCCGTCCGTGCGTGTCCTTCGCTAATGCCAGCTGAAAGCGGGCGAAGCGGGAAGGAGTGTGGTGGAAATCCGGGATCGTCTCGTGGAGTCGTTCACCCGGCAGGTCGGCGAGCAGCGCCTGGAATGCGCCAAAGGATTTAGCCGCTGCATAGGCTTGTTCCGGCGAGCGGACGACATCGTGCCCCGTAGCGCCCTCGATGAAGTGATAGCAGCGCCAGCGATTGCCAGCGGCGTCGATATGCCAAGCCTTACCGGCGCGGGTCGGGATGAGTCGGAGCGTGCGGCGATCGGCTTCGGGGGCGCCGGCTTGCGTGAGCTTGGCGTAGGCGTGGGCGCAGACGCGTTCCACGTTAGCCATCAGTTCGTCTGGTCGGCGGAAGACGTTATGATTGATACGTTGCAGTACGAAGCGGCGTGGACCGCCGTCCGGTTTAACGTCCACTTTGAAGGTGTCATTGATATGGCCGCTGCCGTAGGGAGAGGCTGAGACGATTTCGCCGGAGAGGGAGAATTCCCGGGCGATCGCAACGGCATCATATCCTGCGGGGGCGGTCATCATCAGGCCCAGAGGGAGGGTGGGTAGGCGCCGCTATGGACCTGTTGGGCGATACTGGCTTGGACGATGGGTTTATCTTCCCGATAGGTCACGCCGAACCAGGTCGAATCGGAACGTAGCACGTGGCAGGTCGCCTGGCCGGCACGGATGAGGCTACCGACGGACATCGGGATGTAGGATTCGCTTTTCATCTCGGTGCCTTTGGCGGTCAGGAAAGCACGGAAGTCGGCTTCGAGCTGGGGGAAGATCGCGGGCGTGAAGCCCCACATATTCATCGAAACGGGTTCCTCGCCGGTGAGAGTGACGACCTTACCGTCGTCGCCACGGTGTTCAGCGCCTTGGGCCAGCTTGGAGATCTTCGTCAGCTCTTGGATGTCGGTTAGCTTGCCGGTGATATCGGTCTGGCAGACACCGCGGGCGACGGTGCCATGTTCCGAGAGCGTGTTCTTAAGCGTAAAGCCGACCATCGCGTAGGCAGTAGAATCGTTGCTAAGCGCAGAGAGGTAGCGCCCCAGCTTCGCGTACGAATCTTGGCCGTAGAAGTCATCGGCGTTGATGACCGCGAAGGGCGTTTGCACGGCATCACGGGCGCAGAGGATGGCATGGGTCGTCCCCCATGGCTTTTCACGGCCGGACGGGACGGTGAAGTCGGCGGGCAACTGATCGATGGTCTGGAAGGCGAAGCCGACATCGATGCGGCCGGCGAACTTTGCGGCAATGCGATCGCGGAAGTCTTTCTCAAAGTCAGGACGGATGATAAACACGACCTTACCGAAGCCGGCGCGGAGGGCATCGAATACGGAGTAATCCAGGA
>Ga0114969_10001847_pt1 | contig 17678 bp, 16 predicted proteins | sample M_130807_MF_Meta_FD_87316 | JGI IMG/M metagenome (GOLD analysis project Ga0114969, IMG submission 87316) | Freshwater microbial communities from Lake Montjoie, Canada to study carbon cycling - M_130807_MF_MetaG | ecosystem: Environmental > Aquatic > Freshwater > Lake | place: Lake Montjoie...
AGAGTGTTTGCATGCTTGTTTGAAGCTAACAATATAATTGCAAATATAACTGATATAAAGATAACTAATTTTAATGAATTATTAAGTTCAATTAATTTAATTGTACCAGTAAATTCACCAACTGCACCACCTTCATTAACACCTACCCCTACAGTAACACCTTCAAAGACCCCCTCTATAACACCAACCGCTTCCTTAATACCTTCTATAACACCAACAAAGTCGATAACTCCTACTGCTTCAATTTCACTTTCACCTACACCACCACCAACAGCATCTATACCATATATATGTAATACCTGGTACTTTAATTCTTCTTCAGGCATTGGATCTGTTAACTATACCCCATGTAATGGTTCACCTACTACAGAGTTTATTCCTAACGGATCATTTTGTGTTGCGGCGGGTAACACACCAACAGTCAATACCCCAGGTGATACAGTAATACAGATAGGGACTAATTCCTGCGCTTCTTAGTAAATAAACAATGAGCTCTTATAATATAAATATTTTTGCATCTTTTGCAGCCGAATCATTGGTTGATCCACAACAACCAATATCAGATTACGGTACTGTAAGCTTCTATCTTAACACTGTACCTGGTAATCAAACCTGTACCATATCAGCAACGAACTTAAATCAGATAACTAACTTATCAATTACAAGTAATGGTATTACTGATGGTAAATTTAATATCTTCCCTATAAAATATATTGGTGAGGATGTTAATTTTGTTGTACAAATGCAAGATATTAGCGGGTATAACATTAAGGACTACCCTTTACTTCAATTAAGTGCATTTAGATTTTTCCTTTCAGGCTCCAACGGTGATATTATAAACAACTGTACTTACTATTCTAGCTTTGGACCTTTGAGTTCGTTAACGCAAGGCGGTTTCTTCAAAGGTTTCTTCGTTAGTCCAGTTACTGCAAACAACGTTTCATTAGTTGCAGTGTTATCTACAGTAGATAACGTTAAATTAACAGGCTACTCATCGACATTCACTATATACCCTTCAAGCGGGCAGTACGAATTACGCAAAGTAAATGAAAACTTTGACCAAACAGAAGCTTTTAAGAGTTTAGCCTTTCAACCAGTATTGTACGACAAGACACAATTTTTTGATGGGTTTTTAGGTCAAATAGTCGGCAATGTTAACTCAGATCCAAATACCCTCGGTATAGAAGTATATGAGAAAATAGCAAACTTTATATCTAATAATGATGATATAGATTACTGTAATTTAAATCAGTTAAAGTCCTTATTAGACTCGATAAACGCTACATACCAAGACTTTAACTACCAGTACCCACCATCTTTAAGAAGATTGACTGACATGTTATCTGTGAAACACAAAAATTTATTTGGTCAACTTAACCAATATCAAAGTAATTTTGATAATAAAGGATTTACAAACAGTCCTAAGTATGGTTTGAATAAAGGAAGCTTTCTTGACATACGAACAACTATTGTATCAGGTGGGTCTGCAGTATATCCATCTAACATTATAGCATATGAAAAATTCAGTCAAGTGTATACCTTAGTTAACACCAATCTTACTAATGTAACAAACTACTTATCTGCTACCAATTCATTATCAGCATATGCCCTTTCATCAGTTAACAATTCCTGGGGCTGGGATCTAGTACTACCAACAGGAGTGTCTGGGGTTGAAGTAACCAACTACTACGATTTCTACCAATACAAACCAGGTGTTCAAGGTTCATTACTACAAAAATTCATAGATTTTGATAACCCTAATAATACCTTAACTATTACTAACAGCTCTTATAGTGATTACGTAGTTGAAGGAGGTATTATGGACAATATACTATTATACAGCTTATATACTGGTTTAGAAGTGCTAAGTTAAATTAAATATTTTAGATGATTTTTAACTCTAACCAGTTTTCCAATGTTATTGTACACAACAGCATTACAAATACATTGAATGATGAAAAGTTTGATTCTAATCAGCCTTTTTCATTTATAGAGTTTTTAAACTATTCAAGATTACTATCAAATGAAGTAATCCAGTATACAGACTATCAAGTATATCTTAAAAAATGGAATGAAGTTACTGTAGTAAAGTATAATGATATAAACACGGTTATTAAACAAGAGTTTGTTTCATTTCTTAAAACAATAGCTTTAAATTACACTACTGCAGAAGAGAAGAGATACCTTACAAATATTAACTTTGAAGATTCTCAAGATTTAGAAATTGCTGCACCGTTTTTTACAACAAAGATAAAACAAGTATTGTTATATTTTGCAGGAAAGAGAGATACGTATGCAATAGATTTAGAACTAGTAAAGAATAAAGGTTCTATTTACGGGGTTGATAATTATATCAAAACAACAATAGTTGAAACTATATTTGCTAATGATTTAGTACCAGCCATTATACCAACCCAACCATTATCGACAATAAATGCAAATTTACAAGTCGAAGTTGAGGAAGGTTACGATATATACAACAATTACTTTGATCTTGACCCTTTTGAACCACCAAGCTTTTATAATGCTGAAGGTAATAGAGAGAAATACTTCTCTTCAAATACGAATACAATAGATAGTAAAATTTTTCTAGATTATAACCAAGCTATTATAGATTTAATTAATTCTGAAAAAATTGTACTTAGTACTTTACAAGCCTTAGTGGTTAATATTGGTACTCCTAATTTAAATTTACTACAAAATTATGATTTTATTAATTATGATGAAAGAACAAGATCAAATTTAAGATTGATACTTGATGCTGAGTTAATTAAGAAGTTTACAGGAACTGATTTCTATTATTTGAGTACTAACTCTGCTGGTATAACTTTAAGCGGTGTTTTATTTGAAGCAACATCACCATTTGCTAATTTACTTAATGTTAATAGTCCATCCACACTAACCGTACCACAATCATCAGCATTATATGAAAGAGATGTTGGGTTGTTCTTTAAACCAACCCACCAAAGCATCTTACAACTACAAACCCCATTTAGTTATGAATTAAAAAGTGATCTTAAAGGAGACCATGTTTATATATTCCCAGACCCATATGATTATGGTAATATAGTTGGGGTGAGTAAGACAGATCATGAAACGCCTTTCAATTTTATACAACAAGGCGAACAGATTCAAAAGAATATATCATCCAACAACGCTTTAGGTAATTCCCTTGTAACAAAAAATAATTTTACATTTGAAAGCTACCATTCATCAGAACAGAATTCAGTTAAATCAGTAGTTGAAGATCTTTATAATGCTGGAGTTGTTAATAGTTACGTATCTGATATATTCGGTAACATTTACATAGGGTTTAAACAACAAAGTACACCATATATAAAGAATTTTTCAAATAATATTTCTAATAATATTGCAACGTTTGGTCTATCAAGTGTTTCAGACACCCAATATGTCGATAATATAAAGTCTCTAGTAACAACCGGTTCGTTTAATAGTACAGCATCAATTGAAGTCAGTGGTGGTAGTACTCAAACCTCTACAATATATAACACCAGAAATTCACCAGGCAATTTTATTGTATATAATATATTAAAGAATACACTATCACCTTTATCGAGTGAATATTATCCGGTTATTTCTAAGCTACAAACAGAAGTTCCTGAGATAGTATGTAGTGTTCTTTCATATGAAGTTTTTACAACTACATTTGTTATCACAACATCAGCACATACTATAATCGATAAAATTAATTATAGCGATGGTATATTTTACGAGTCATTAACAGTGCCACTTATTTTACAAAATGAAGTAAACTATAAATGTAGTAATGTTTACTTAGTTGATAACAATATATACGTTGCCAGCATAAATTTAACCAATTCAACTACAACCTCTGGTTACAATAATAGAAACTTCTTACTATCTCTCTACAGTTATGATACAAACAACAATGGTATTACATATTATACATTTAATAGTGTAAGTGATTATACATACAGTTACAATTTTAATTCAGTAGTTAACATTACCAATGTATCATTGATATACAATAAAAAACAAAGCTTATTTAACGTCGTTATAACACTTAAAGACTTAAACAATAATCTGTTCTTACATAGTATATTTTTACGTATTAGTAACGGGGTAGTTAGCTTAGTAAACCAAAAAATATTTTCAGGCGATAATGCAAACTTTACAATTAACTTTTTTGATGGAAGTTATGTATCAAGTGTTGTATTAAATAGTCTTTCATCAACCCCAGTCATAAATTCAGCATATGGAACAATCACTTTATAGTTTTAACTCTTATACATTAGTATTATCATCACCTCCACCATTATCTTCACAGTTAATGATAACAAATGCAATTGTAAAAGGTGTTACTAGAATTAGTTTAGACTATTCATTATTAAATTTTACTGTTAGCCCATATAAAGTTATATTAAATTGGCCTGGTCAAGATGCTACAATTATAAATTCTGAATGTACTAATTTATCTACATTCTCAGTAGCAAATACAGCATTATCATATACAGTTTTTTCATCTAAATCAACGGCTCCTACAACAGTAAGTCCATCTTTTGTTTTTTACTATCAAAACGGTATAATTCATACCTTTACTTGCAATGTAACTGCTTTCAGCGACAACATAATTGACATGGACTTAAATGTATTAGATATACAAAATGCATACGAGCCTTTCAGCACCGTTTACAATTTACAATCAAATAGAGACAACGTCGTCTTTAATCTGACTGATGTTACGAATGGTTAACAGTAATATCGTTAACTTCAAACATTGTATCCCCTGAATAACCAATACCGAATTTAGCTGTAGTTGGTACACTAGTTAAATTAGTTTGGAATGTGCTTATCTTAGTGTAAACCTTATTTACAATAGAGTATACGTCAATTTCTGTAAAATTCTTTCTTACACCTATTCTAACTGTTTGATTAGCAAATGCTGTTGGTGTTACTCCTAAAGGACCGAATAAATAAGGATTATTTGAAACTACAGAAGTTATGTAAGTCATATAGGTATATGTATTAGCTCTTAAGCCTACTGAATTTGCTGTTGCTGCAACTGTCCCTGTTGTTAACTGTGGTAACCCATTAGCTTTAAAAAAGTTACCGATAATATCAAAACCTACAACAGCAAACATTCCACTAACTGCAGATGTTGCAGTTACATTAGTACCACTTATTACTCCCAATCCAGCACCACAACCTCCCCCACTTACTGTTGGTATAGTACCATCAATAAAGAAAACGCTAAACCCGTTATTACTAACTGGGTAATACCCTCCAGTATTCATTGTAAAGTTAAAACTTACTGTAAAGTCGTATAATGTGTTGAATACGTCATTATATAAAACGTTACTACAATGTATTGGTATAGCCATATGATTATTTACTTAATAAGTGTATTGAACACTGTAAGTTCGTTGTAGTTAATAAACTGATCAAAACCAAATAACAATATATTATCAACATCTGTATCAGTGTTTAGTATATCCATATCGTACAACGTTGTACCTTTATTGTAATTAATAATATTACTCATATTAGTGCCGGTTATGTTGCTTACAAATGAATAGTTACCAATACTATTAACAAGATTTGAAATAAACTTCTTATATATGTTAATATCAGTTAACATGTACATTACGTTTGAATCAGTATTAGAAAATACAAGCTTCTTAGCAGACTCATTAGGCTGGATACCATATGTTGAAATATCAATAATCTTTGCATTTGCATCTTTATCCAGAATTACTAATTTATAATCTTTAGTTAAAACATATAATTGATCATAAATTTTATAATATGATAAACAAGATGGTGTTGAATTAACAAACAGTGTTTTGTTTTTATAAGAATTTTTTAAGTTAAAGTTAGTATCGTAAAAGAATATTGTATATGTATAACTATCATAAACATAAATTGTATTACTAGAAGATGAAACAAGTGTAGCGTTTGCAAACCCACCTTGTATAGCGTTCATACTATCAGTTAAATTAAATTTATATCCTAATGCTTTATCCTCTTGCAATACACTTGTAATATCATATGCATATATAGTGTTATTGCCTTGATCACAAACATATAACTTATTATCTGTTCTGGATATGTTAGTTATATTGCCGAAAGTTAATGAACCATATGCAGATGTATTAGTTTCTATATATTCTGATGAAAATGTAAGTGTAAAGGTTGAATCTGGTTGATATACTTTATATGCCATTATTGTTGCTGAATTTGCAACTATTAAAGTATCGTTTACCGAGTAAATGTTTGTTGCATATGAATCTTACTGTTATTTGTAATAGCTGGGTTATATACTGAAAGAGGTTGTACAACTGTACCGGTACTTGCTGATGCCCAAGCAAATTTAGTTCCAACATTTGTAGCAGATATTTTAGCCACCCCAGTAAAGCTATATGGTAAGTTAGATGATGCCATAAAACAAGCTCTATAAGAGTCTAAGAAATTTGTGTAAGCCTTTTTAAGTTTATTATCTATAGAGTTAGTGTTTATAAACTCATTTGGTTGGAATATAAAATCAGATAAACTGTAAGTTAACGTAAAGTTTTGGGTTGGTAAGCGATCAAAAAATTTGTCTGATCGTATTATAATATTTTGTGCATTACTATAGTTATCTAATTCAATTTCTTGAGAATATTTACCAACATAAGCATTTCCGTTATTAATATTATAGTACCCAGTATACTGACCACCAGTTATTGAAAATAACTGTGTATTAGCGTATCCAAATTTTTTAATATTACTCATAATTGATATATTCTATTTTTACGTTACCTGTGTTTAATGGCAATATATTCTTTAGCTTACCTATTAATTGTGAAGTTAATTGAGCTTGACCTGCGTTATCTAAGCTTGCATTCTTAATATATATCTTAACGTTGTTATTTTTTCTACCTGGAATTACAAATTTATTAAAAGAAGATGCTGTATCTGTATTGTTCCTTGTACCTTGCGGTATATCAAAGTTGACTGCATCTATTTTTTGAGTCTTAATGTAATTAAACTTAACTTCATCAGAATTTAAAGCTCTATTATATACAACGAAGTCTGTTACACCATAACTATTAGGATAACTATTATAATTTGTACCTAATGTTGAAGCAGCTCTATTATTAATAAATGGCATACCTACACCAAAGTTGTTGTTAAGGAAATAGCTAGTATAAAATGTATTAGCAGATAATGAGATACTCTTTATTAACTCTGCATTATTATAAATTTCTAGAAACCCATTATTTGGATCAAATGACATTACTATTTGCGATGTATTATTAACATCGAATGGAACGATTTGAGTTTGTTTGTTGAGGTAGTTATTACCTGAGAATAAATCTAATCTTGCAACCATATCCCCTTCTTCAAACTTATTAACTGCTTTAATAGTAGAGAAGTTGGTTGGTGTTTGAAATGCAACGCCAGATAAAGGAAGATTACTAGGTATCACTGTTTCTGGTATAGTAATAAATTGCGACACTGTTGGTGAGAAAGCGGTAAATGCAGGAGTTACTGTTATTTGTATATGCGGGTTGTAAGCAGCATTATAAAAATTAGTTAACTGTGTTGCTGTAATACTATTAATTGTGGTAGTAGATTTTGATGCAATTGGAGTAATAGAGTTAGCTGACAACGTTAATACGTTAGCAAGCCCTACTATACCTAATTGGTTAGTTAAACTCAAGTTACTAATTGCATATAACTCATTAGAATAACCAGAGAGTGTATTACCTACTACTGACGAACCTATAACTACATTTTGAAACGCTCCTCTAAAAAATGAACCATTTTCTATACCAACGCTTAAGGTTACTGGCAATGATATAGGATTAGATCTATTACATATCAAACTGTAAACAGCATCAGGTACAATGTTTTTATAATCAAAAGATAATATTGATGATTCAGTAAAAATGCCAGATGTACTCTTAAGGATTGTATTTGAATAAGAAGCTGATAAACTCAATACAACATCAGTTGGTACAACTGCACCATTTGTAGTATTAAGTCTACATACAATCTTACTATCAGCTCCACTATCATCTGAAGCAAAACTTAGAACTGCATTTATAGGGAATGTTGACAACGCGTCTACAAACTGTCTACTATTATTAGTTGCGCTACCTGTAGTAAAGTTACTATTAATAACACCCTTTGCAACTATACCATTGTATACAGCTCTAGTTGGATAATAAAATTCATTAAAGAATATCGGATTAACTAAAACACCTGTACTGTAAGTAGATTCTAACACTCCAGTATCTATATCGAATTTATCTACTAAAATAATACCATTTATATCAGCACTATAGCTTAAAAGTTTAGTCTTGAAATTTTCGTTTATAAAATCTAGCTTGATACCTGAAACAGCTCTCGAATTAGTAAAATAACTAGTATACGTTCTTTTATATTTGTCATACGTAGCTATGCTACCGTTCGTTTGAACATACATTTTATCATCGTATGTTACAACGTCAAATACATTACCAGTTGCTGTACTTAAAGTAGGGTATTCTGATCCTGTACTTAAGTTCTTAAAATATACGGTATTATAGAGTTTAGATACCCCTATATAACCATCTAATATATCTCCACAATAACCAGACAATGTTTGCGTTGCGTTATTAAAACTAACTATACTATTATAATTACCTACCGGTGCAGTATCATAAGATAAAAGAAGATTATTTAAATAGTCAAACTTAGCAATACTATTAAGGCCGTTTGTTGGCTTTATTAAGTACCAAACTTGATTATCTCCGTAATACAATTTATCAAATACGTTAAGTCTATTACCATCATTAAACAAATTAGCTAAAGTAGAGAATTCATATTTGTTAAATATTTTATTGTAAATACTAAACTCTAAAAGACCTGGAGTGTTATTACTAAGATTCAAGTATAATACCTTAACAATATGATCAAACCCGGTATTAATAATATCAATTACCTTTACTGGAGCTTCAACATATGAACTTACATTAACTGTAAAGGTATACGTATTGTCTGTGCTATAAAAATCTGTACCAGTTAAAGTGTTTACAAAATAACCTGGAGTGAATATATTTTTTGTACCACCTTTATATAAACTAACCCCTTCATCAAAATTATTACCTACAATTAAATTAGAATTAATATCATCTATATGTCCGCTATTTAAATTAAAAGATATAGTAAATGAGTTATCACTATCTGATGATAATTTAAATACCCCATACCCATCACTATCTAAATTTTCGTTATTAGTTGTACTTTGCAATACGTTATTATTATCGTACCTTGCAAATGCTGTTACTGCTTTCTGAAATGTATTAACAACCTTATTAATATAATTTTCCCCAATTCTCGAATAATAATACGTTGCGGAAGGTTCTAATGTTAATGAGCTTCTTATGTCATAATAAGCATAATCATTAGCAGGGTAATTAGTATTCAAATACGCTGACAAACCTGATGTATAATTAGATACCTGATTATTGCTACCAGAGTATGCAACGTTTAGGCTTGTTTTCTTCGGATAATAATATCTATCAAGCCAATAAGATGTGAGCTGTGTTGTATTGGTGAAAAGCCATGAATATAAGTAAATGCCGTTAGCTTCATTATAATTAACAACATTGGTATTTGGATTTAGTGATTTAGTAAGCTTATCCGAAAACACTGGTGATTGACCACCATATGCTCCTGCATTTACTAAATTGCTGTTATCAATGTTTATTACACTATATGGATATAACGTTTCAGGTAAAGTAAATTTTGTTGCTACATCTGGTAAGAATAAAAATTCTTTCGTATAGTAATTATAATTTAACTGTAAGTTACCGTTATATACTTCACTATTTTGTTTTGATAAAATGGTTGTATAATTGCGTTGTACAACATCTTTATAACCAAAAGGTAATTTATCATTAATGTAGTAGTCATCACTTAAAACGTTTTTAACTTTATAAAAATCGATAACTGCAGTTGACCCGGTTAAGAAATTATATTGACTCTGATAATTGTAATACAATATATAATTTTGTTTTATATCAGGTATTGTATGGCTTTCATTTACTATGAAGTCTTTAATTTTAGACTTATCATAATATATAAAATCGTTCTTAAAGTCTATATTTTGTTCACCTCTAAAAACTGTACCTATAATATCAGTACTTAAAAATTGAGTGGTAGTAGCATTAACTGCACTTAAAGTATTTGAAACATTACGAATTATAAAAAACTTATCATTATATCTAAAAAATAATTTTAGATAACCGTTATCATCCAATGAGTATTCAAACACATCACTATTCTTGCTAGTTATGTACGGTGTCTGGGTTGAGAAGTAACAAGCCGATGTATAAAAATTATAAGTTAAGTTTTTAGTTTGATCATTAGCAATTGATGATATTCTGCATTGTAATCCGTTTAAGTCCGTAAAGAGAAAGTATGTTGATTGCGTATCACTTAAAGTCTTAGTAAACGTTATAACGCTCGATAAAGCCGGGTTTGAACTTATAGCTGTATATAGTGTAGTTTGAGACACTCCAGGGAATGCACTTAATCCTAAATATGTTGAAAACGTTAATGTACCTGAAGCCGGCTTATCAAGATACATTATCTCATTAGTAGGTAATGCATCTGTTAAGAAAATGTTAGAGTAGTTTAGTATTGTATCATCTTTACAACCACTCAATGCATTTACTAGATTTAACGATAAACCTTGCTGGGTGCCGAATATACCCTGATTAAAGAGTAATTCGGAATCATGTTCATAAAGAAACGTTACTGGATTAATATCATTGAAACCTGAAAGCATCAAAAATATTTAATCGATGTCTCTATAATCATCCATTAATCTTATCTTCTAAAGATGTAGCAGTATTATGGTTAATACTATAATGCTTTAATAATGCTGATACTTCCCAAAACATATAAGGTACTGGGTAGTTATGAAACTTACTACCGTCATGATATAAGATGCTTATCTTACGAACCTTTTTATTAGTAAGAGATCCGTATAAGAATGCATATAAAGAGAGCTGTAAGCTATAATCATTATAATGGCATTGTTGCAAGTTTTGTAACGGACTCTTTAGCCACTTATTATACTTACTTTCAAATGTAAACGATTTATTTGTCTTAAAATCATAAACATCAAATACGTTATCATTTACATCGCATATAATATCTGACATACCTGCAACTTCATAGGTATCACTATATACAATCTCTTCACTTAATACCCGTTTAAACCCTTTCTTATTAAAGACAACGTTTAATGCGTCTATAAGACCAACATCTTCTACAACTCCCGTCTTAATATAATTCTCAACTATACTATGTACGCTTACTCCTTTTTGACAAGCTACTTCTGATGTTTTAGCCCAGCGATTGATTACGTCTTCTTTTTTAATACCTTCTCTCAAGGCAACTCTATTTGCATGAAAGTCTTTATCAAACGGTTCTTTGTATAACGCTAAAAGTCTAGATACTGAAATATAAAATCTCTTAGTATCTGGATTAAAATACGTATGCTTACCTTCATCAAATATTACCATATAACACGATTGTATTATATTCTAATCGTTTATCAACTTATATGTCGTAATTAGCAATAAAATTACAATTTTGAGTCATCGTAACTTGATTTGGATTTGACGATGTACTAAAATCTAATGTTCCTTGTACTTCAGCCCAAGCTGTAGATGATACCATATACGGAGCATTAGCAACTGAATTTAAGTTTACTATTGAACCTGCTGGCCAGTAAGTAGTACCAACAAGATTTAAACTTGAATTGTCGTATACATTGCCTGCACCACCATTAGATACTGATATAGTTAATGAATAGACTATAGGTGAAGGTGTTGGGTATACTGATGGTGTTGGTGAAATAGACGCTGAAGGTGAAATTGATGCTCCTATCGATGATGTAGGTGTTATTGATAACGTTCTTGTAGGAGTAATTGAAGGTGTTACTGAAGGTATTGGAATACAAGTACCAACATAAGACCATGAGCCTATACCTAATGCAGGGTTGCTTGTACCTTCAAAGCAATATCTTTCACCATTAGATACCATGGCAGTGTATCCCCCACCACCGCATAACGGATATAAGAATATACTTTCAGGATTTCCACCAGAGCCATATTCCCATTCAGTACATACATAAGGTGAAGGGGTTGGTTGTATCGATCTTGTAGGTGTGATTGAATTTGAAGGTGTTAATGATGGAGATCTTGTAGGAGTTATTGAAGGAGTTACTGATGCTGTTGGTGTTATTGAGGCAGTCGGTGTTCTTGTAGGAGTTATTGAAGGTGTTACTGAAGTGGTTGGCTGTATTGAAGCGGTAGGTGTTATTGAACGAGTTACTGAAGCGGTTGGTGTTATAGTTGCAGTTGGTGTTACTGATCTGGACGGTGTTACTGTTGGTACTACCGAAGGTGATATAGAAGCGGTAGGTGTAATTGATGGGGTTACCGATGCTGTCGGTGTTATAGAAGGTGTAATAGACCGCGTTACTGAAGCGGTAGGTGTAATAGATGGTGTTATTGAAGTTGTTGGTGTAAAGGACGGTGTAACAGAAGGTGTAATCGAAGCGGTAGGTGTTATTGAAGGAGTTATTGTTCTGGTAGGTGTAATTGAAGGAGTTATTGAAGGGGTAGGTGAAAGTGAAGGTGAAGGTGAAGGCGGTAAATTGTAATCTTCAATATAATAAAACAAAGCATGTCCGCTCGTACCAGCTACAACTGAATCATATGTACCAGTTAATGATAGAATAATTGCTGACCCAGATGGTGAAGCATATATAACGTCATTAGTAGTAGAAACTGAATCAACGACTGTAAATCCTAAATTAGTATCAACTGCAAATTTAGAAGAAATATATAAATGAGAATTTTTATCTGAATAATATTCTCTTGCAGTAAAGAAAGGAGCATAATTACCAGACACCGATAGCATTATTACGGTATTTTCATCAGATATAGATGTTTGATAAGAATTATATCTGGTAAGATAAATTGGATTGTTATCTTGACCGCTACGTTGTATGGGTATATTATCAGTTGTTAGTAGGATAACGTCATTAATATAATTGCTTACTTTTACGGCTGAAAGATATGTACTTATTATACCATCCCCTTGTGATGTAAAGACTGTTAATGATACTGGAAACGTGCCTGGGTATTTATAATAGTTAAAAGCTGTTAAATCTGTTGAGGTTGTATTATCACCAAAATTCCAAATAACCTTTTTGTTAGAAATATTTGCTGACGTATTATCTAAATTCGGTACAAACTTAAATAATTCAAACGGTAAAGTGTAACCTGTCATTGGGGTTACTTGAGTATTAAGTCTATTATAAATATTAAAAGAAAAACTAGTAATTACTGTTGATGGTGATGGTGTTGGTGTTGGTGTAAGGGTAACTGTAGGAGTGACTGTGGTTGTAGGTGTTCTTGTTGGAGATAAAGAAGTGCCTGGTGAACTAGTTACAGAAGGAGTTATTGAAGGGGTTGTTGAAGGGCTAGGTGAAACTGATGGTGTTATAGAAGCGTTACTGGTAGCAGTAGGGGTAACAGATGGTGAAGGTGATTTAGAAGGCGTAGGTGTAGGTGAAGCACAAGGATCTGGAGGTAGAAAACATTCAGAAATCCATATCCAAGATGTGCCGAAAAGAGAAGATGGTGGTGATTCAATAGGATTTTGAAGACAATATATATCTCCATCACAAACTTGAATACTAGAAGTAACGCCATTGCAAAAAGTTACGGATAACGGATCACAATCATATGGGTTAGAAAAAACCGGATCTTTATAGTATTGCCAATTGTTGCAGCTCATTTACTTTATATATTTAGTTGATAGTTTAAAGAAGTAAAGTATAATAACTTAATGATTTTATGGGATTCATTTGTAGAGAGTATACACTCTCAATATAGAAACGATGTTAAAACGTTAGCATTATGTAATTGGATGATACGAGTTGCTGAACAAAAGCAAATTACAAACGAGATACTTCAAAAATATATTGAATATCAACAACAGTTCTCACCATTAGCTGCTTTAACTAGAGCATGTCACGACCTTAATATACACGTTTATGAAGAATAATTTTATGTACTCATATAAAGATATAGTGCTGCAGCCAGACTACTCTGAAATAATATCTAGAAAAAATGCTAATTGTAAGCCTATTTTTTTAGGTAAAGAGTTTAATAGTGTTGCTATACCTGCTAATATGAAATGCACTATAGATTTTGCCAAAGCTATTGATTTAAGTGAGAAAGGATATTTTTATATACTTCACAGATTTTATAACTTTATAGAAATTATTGATTGGTTAGTTTGTAACCAAGATTTACCTACTATTTCAATTTCAGTGGGTACGCAAAAAACAGATTATGAATTGATACAGAATATAGCTACTAATAATTTAAGAGTAGATTATATTACAATTGACGTTGCTCATGGACACCATTTGTCAGTAAAGTTAATGATAGAGTTTATTAAGAAAACGTACCCTACAGCATATGTTATTGCTGGTAATATAGGTACATATAAAGCAGCTATTGATATAAAAGGATGGGGGGCAGATGCTGCAAAAGTAGGGTTGTCGATGGGTAAAAGCTGTACAACATATAATTGTACAGGAGTAGGTACTCCAATGTTTAGCGCAGTTAGAGATATTTGCTATAATGATGAACACCAGGTACATTACCCACCATTACCTATTATTGCTGATGGGCAAGTTAGAGAAGTCGGAGATGTTTGTAAAGCTTTAGTTGCAGGTGCAGAAATGGTTATGATTGGTAGTGAGTTTGCAAAATGTTGCGACAGTCCTGCAGATACGCTTAATAATAAAAAGGTTTTTTATGGTAGTGCATCTTCATTTAATAAAAACTCTAGCCATTATATAGAAGGTCAAAAAGTATTATTAGATCAACGTACAGAAAATTATTATGGGTTCTTACAACGGATTAATGAAGGGGTGCAAAGTTGTATGTCATATGCCGGGGTAAATGAATTAGAAGGATTAAAGGAAATGAGATACAATATACATTACTAACGTGCAAACTTTCTTACCATACCAAGATTTTAAAGAATCTGCTCGTAGTCTAGATTACAGACGTCTTGGCAAGCAACGAGTGGAAGTACTTCAACTTCTTAATTCTTTTAATAGGCCGGGTTATAAAGGCTGGAAAAATCATCCTGCTCGAGAGATGTGGCGTGGTCATGAAAATGCATTAGTAATGTACGGCCAGGCTATTTGTAATGAATGGATTTCTCGGGGCTATAAAGATACTTGCTTTGGAAAAATTACACTATGTTATAACTCTAATTCAAACTCAGAATTACCATCTTGGATAGGAGACTCAGCGATTCATATATCTCATCAATCTAATCTTATTAGAAAGCAGCCTAGTTATTATGCTCCGTTATGGCCTGGTATCCCTGATGATATACCTTACGTCTGGCCAATAAACTTAGTTAAAAAGAATAAATAATAGATATGAAACTTATATTAATTCTCATTGTTGTTTGCGGCTTAGGTTATTTTTTCTATAAAAAGAATAAAAAGTCTGCTGCTAGCTCAAATCAAAATTCTGTTCCAGTTGATCCATCAATCAGCGGCGACGGTGCAGTTGATCCACTCGATCGTCAAGGTAAACAACCTGGTCCAGGTCAAGGCTAATTTAAAGTAAATCTTTAAAATATAAAACCTTAAATTAATTTTTAAGGTTTTTTTATCCTTATATATTAGTTACGTAAAGTTTAAACCTGCGGTAAACCCGTACCAATTAGCACCACCATCATTAGATACAAATGAAACTACATCTTTACTGTTTGCAGTAGCTGTAATGGTAGGAGATAATCCACTTGGCCATAATACATTTGCTCCGCTAAAAGACCATGCTACGGTACGACCACCTACACTATCTTGATTTAAGAACACAATAAACGAATTGGTTCTATTTGCAACATAATTACGTACAACAAATGAAGTTACATTACTTGTTAATGTTAAATTGAATGTAGTGCCTTGCAGTAAATTAATAGTAACGATGTTACTAGCTGGTACTGTAGCTGTATATTTTTCAAAAACAGCGCTATCAATATAAAATGCATCTTGAGCAGATAGTACGTCTAAAAAACTACCTCCACTTAAAAGAACATTGTTTGTGGAAAGATAATTAATTACCGTCTTTAAATTAAATGAATCGTCAAAGTAATCCGATAATGCAGATAATTGTATCTTAAAGGTTGTAGAGCCATGCACTATAGGCAATACATCTCCAGCTGTTAAAGGTGATGATGTTGTATCAATCCCAGGTAATTGCGAAATCTTAACGAAAGCCATTTCTATTATTTATTAGTAAATTAAGTTATTATTCAATAAAAATGGATTTATAAGGAACATATGTATAATAGTGAAATGACTATTGCAGAATATCTGATTAGATGTATGAACAGCGGTTACCTCCGTATGGATCGTAAAAGCTTTGTTAGAGGTATGGGAGAGACTTGGGAGTTTGTTCCTAACCGTAAGTATGGCCCTGGTATCCTTATTAATACTATTACCCGCAATATCCTATCAGTTGCTGAGCTAAGTGACCGTGAAATTGATAAGGAGTATAATGACTGGACCGTTCTCCAATAACGGTATCGGAACTGTGATATAATATTACATGGCAAGACAAAAGAAATTCTTTAACTATGAATTCGTTGATGGGGTTCAAGAAATCCCATCATCTTATAAAGCTAAATGTAATATTACTGGAGAGCTTATACCCATTTATCATAAGTTTCTTGTAAAGTTGGTTCAAGACCATTACAAGAATAACTTTGCTTTATTTAAAAATACCTTTGTAAAGAAAGGGGCTGCAAAACAACAACGAGTAGATCAAGGGTATGGAGATGAGGATACTGTTGATCCATATAAACTTAACATTTACTCTGATTATCTAGTTGCAAGCTATAAGCATTGTATTGATATACTTAAAGATAATTATAACCAGAAAGTAATTGCTAAGACAAAGCATGAAATGTCGCATATCGACGAATGCTTTTCTAGACGGTTTAATAGAAATATCGCAAAGTTTGTTTAGGAAATTTAATATAATATAACTATGAACCTTAACATTGATACTACTACCTTTACTAAGGTATCTGATATTACCGTACCCGATATTTTTTATCGGCGTATGAAGACCGGCGTTACTGAAATAGATGAACTATTTGGTAACGGTATCCTACCAGGATCAGCATTTACGATTACTGCAAGAGCAGGTTGTGGTAAGACTACTTTCTTATTGCAATTATTTGAAGCATTATCTTTGAACGGGTATAATGTTGGTTATGCTTCAGGTGAAGAGAATACTTTTCAACTTGCATTTAATTGTAGACGTCTTAAAATTGCAAATGTTAATGTTGCAAACGTTACTGATGTTGATACACTTGTAAAAGCAACCGCGGAGTATGATGCATTGGTTGTAGATTCTTTTCAAGCTTTAACTACTGGCTCAGATATGAATACCCGGGAGCTAGAACATTACGCAATTACAACCTTGGTAAATGCAGCAAAGACTAATGAGTGTGCTATTTTCTTTGTACTGCATCTTACTAAAGCCGGTGTGCTGAAAGGTGGTACTCTTATTCCTCATACCGTTGATGTTAATATGCAAATTGAT
>Ga0114969_10001848_pt1 | contig 17678 bp, 14 predicted proteins | sample M_130807_MF_Meta_FD_87316 | JGI IMG/M metagenome (GOLD analysis project Ga0114969, IMG submission 87316) | Freshwater microbial communities from Lake Montjoie, Canada to study carbon cycling - M_130807_MF_MetaG | ecosystem: Environmental > Aquatic > Freshwater > Lake | place: Lake Montjoie...
ACTATTAGATGGTGCATAATTTTCAATAGCTTCCACCATTTTATCATCTGGAATTTGAAAATAAAGACCCACCGCTAATGCACACAAAACATTGGGCAAATTATAGTCGCCTACTAATTGTGTATGAATTGTAACAGGATCAATTCCCTTGCTAATAGCTACCGATAAAAAAGGTTCACTAGCAGCCACAGCACCTACCAAATCACCAACCTTACTGCCATAAGCAAAACGTTTTTCAATAGCCTTACTCATGTCAATCAGGTAAGTTGCATCGGTTAAAACAAACGCGGTACCATTATGCGCACTTAAATAATCAAACAATTCTCCTTTGCCTATACGAACCCCTTCTTCGCTGCCAAATCCTTCTAGGTGTGCTTTGCCACAATTGGTAATAATACCGTGTGTTGGCTGTGTATACAAGCAATAAGCAGCAATTTCTTTTTGATGGTTGGCGCCCATTTCAATCACGGCAATTTCAGCATCCTTTTTAATTTTTAAAATGGTAAGTGGAATGCCAATATGGTTGTTTAAATTTCCTTGTGTAGTAGCAGTTTTTAAATGGCTCGATAAAACAGCCGATACCAATTCTTTGGTGGTTGTTTTACCATTACTGCCAGTGATAGCAATAAAAGGAATATGAAATTTTTCGCGGTGAAATTGTGCTAACTCTTGTAAGCAAGTTAATACATCAGGTACTTGAATTAAACGCTCATTGGTAGCATCATTTGGTTCGTCTACAATGGCGTAAGCAGCACCCTTTTCTAAGGCTTGCAATGCAAATTCATTGCCATTAAAATTGGCACCTTTTAATGCAAAAAAAAGGCTGCCTTGTTCTATTTTTCTAGTATCCGTTTCAATAGAAGGGTACTGCTCAAAAATTTCATACAATTCTGCTATTTGCACAGGCATCAATTTATCTGTAAAAATACCGTCTTATTGTTAAGTAGCCGCTAGTTAATTGCATAAAAAAAGCCACTCAAATAAATGAATGGCTTTTTCGTAAGCTGTATTGTTACCTTTTCCTTAACGCTTATTTCTTCGAGGAGGGAAAAATGTGCCAGATTTAATTGCACTAGAAGTGCTTTCAGAAGCACCATAATGCGACATCGCACAACGGAAGCCCAAAGCATTGGTGCTTTGCTCTTCTTCTAAATAGCGGCGTGCACCTGGGCTTAACCAATATGCTCTATCATTCCAACTTCCTCCTTTAAATACCCTTGATTTGTCTGAAATTAAGGTAGTAATACCATAACCATAGTTTACGCCACTCACAGAATCACCATCATTGTAATTAATGGCATAAGAGCGTTGGTAATTACGTCTGTTTCTTAAAGCAGAATCAGATTCAGCAACCATTTTAATTCTACCCTTATCATCTCTTAAATTACCTTCTCCACCAGAACGGTCAATTTTTTTAAATACGTTACCACGGAAAGTATTAAAATCTTCTCCGTCTAAACTAGTTAGCGGACGAAAAACATCTGCAACCCACTCACTTACATTACCACTCATATTATACAAACCAAATCCATTTGGAAAATACGAAGCTACTTCTCCAGGAATATCCGCGTTATCATTCAAACCACCAGCAACTCCCATATTATCTCCGGCACCACGTTTAAAGTTGGCTAAAAAAGCACCTTGAAAAGACCCTTTTTTGGTATAACGCAGGTTGTCGTAACCATCATTTTTCCAAGCATAAATTTGTTTGTTGGCAACCACTTCTTCGCCACGTTCTTTTCTATTCCTTTTCTTTTGTGGATTTTCCATCATATAGCCATAAGCAGCATATTCCCACTCGGCTTCAGTTGGCAAACGATAGTCGCCAAACATAATTCCATCTTCGAACTTAACAGTTGTTCTAGGACGACCTTGTGCATCTTTTAATGGGTTACTTTTTTTGGTAACTTCTTTACCAGGAACCGCTTGGTATTCGCCTAGCATATAGGCTTGAGAGTTAAAATTATCTTGACCGGCGCCGTTTAATTCTTTTTTAAGTTGCGTCTTTTTATCTAAGAAACCTTTGTTCATTAAGGTTAGCTCATTCACGCGATCGGTTCTCCAAATACAATAATCGGTAGCCTGCTTCCAATTAACACCCACAACAGGGTAGTAATTATAAGAAGGATGCCTAAAATAATATTCTACCAAAGGCTCGTTAAAGGCTAATTCGCTTCTCCAAACCAAACTATCGGGTTTTGCTTGGTCTACTACAGAGTCCATACCAGCAGTACCAAAAACGTTTTCAAGCCAGTATAAATACTCGCGGTAGTGTACGTTTGCAACTTCTGTTTTGTCTATAAAAAAAGAAGAAATAGTTACCCTGCGACTAACATTGTTCCAGTCCGACATTACATCTTCTTGGGTTGCGCCCATAGTAAAAGTACCTCCTTGAACAAACACCAAACCCGGCGCTGTAACAACGTCTTTAGGTTTAGGCACATTGAAATTACCTTGATTTTTATCATTGTAATTCCATCCGGTAGCCGTAGACTTATCTACTTTTTTCTTAAACAAACTACAGGATGCGAATGATCCAGTAAGGGCTAAAAGCCATACTAAATTCCTGGTTGATTTTAATAACTGCATTATAAAAAATTGAGTTTGAAGTAGAGTTTTGTCAGATCATTCTAATTTACGTCTATGCGAATATAGAAGATTTCTGTTTATATAGTAAAAACAGGCACTAATTGTCTGTTATCAAAAACCTAATTTTAACCCTAATTCAATAGAAAGCCTATTAAAACCTATAAAAAAGCTTGAAATTGAATAGAAAAAGAACTAAAAAAAGCTTCAATATATTTGCACTAATGCTAAATAAAACAAATATTAGTATCCTCTTGCTGCTATTTTTAGGGAGGCAGCTGCCAATACAGGCGCAAAGAGTGTATGCCGCCAATTCAGTTTTAGCAACAGGTAATTGGATAAAAATTGGGGTAAAACAAGCGGGCGTGTATAAAATAGATGCGGCCAGTATTGTTTCAATGAATATAGCTACTGGAGCCATTAATTCGGCATCCATTAAATTATTTGGTAACGGCGGCGCCATGTTGCCCGAGCCCAATGCCCAATTTAGAAACGACGATCTGGTAGAAAATGCTATAGAATTAATAGATGGGGGGGATGGCGTTTTTAGTGGAAACGACTACCTGCTTTTTTATGCCAGCGGCCCTAATGGTTGGGTTAAAGACAGTTTGAATTTACAGTTCAATCATCTTAAAAACTTATATACCGACACCGCCTATTTTTATTTAACTATTGGCGGAACAGGCAAACGACTTAGTGTTAAAACTGCAGCAATAAATTCAAACACGGCAGTAAACAGTTTTAACGAAAGATATTTTTATGAAAACGATTTGGTCAATGTGCAAAACAGTGGCAAGGAATGGTTGGGAGAATCGTTTAGCAGCAATGGATCATTAGCAAAAACATTTAATATTGATTGGCCGGGAATAATTGCACCAGTATTTTTAAAAACAAGTGTAGCTGCCAGAAGTATTAATTTGGCAAGTAGTTTTGCTATTCAAATGAATGGGCAAGCGCTCATGAACATCAATATTCCTGCAGTTTCTGGCTATTTTTTAGATGCGTATGCCCTTGCTGCTAACGACAAAAAATCTATAAATGTTACTACTAATACTATTAACTTAAACTATACGTATCAAACAACAGTAGCGGGTGCAGAAGGATGGTTAAATTGGTTTGAATTACATGGCCGAAGATCTTTAATAATGAATGGCACCAACCAATTGCCATTTAGAGATTGGGCTTCTGTGGCAGCAGGCAATACTGCAAAATTTACATTATCAAATGCTACTACCAATACCAATATTTGGGATATCACTAATCCATTAAAACCCGAAAAAATAAATGGCAATTTAATAGGAACCGATTATATTTTTTTAGCAGATGCATCACAGCTGCGCGAATACATTGCTTTCGACAAAACCAATTTATTAATTCCGGTATCTACACAAAAAATTAGCAACCAAAATCTGCACCAGAGTAGTGCTGCAGACTATATAATAGTTACAGACCCCTCTTTAATTTTAGCGGCCAATCAATTGGCTACATTCCATACGCAGCAAGACCAATATAGAACTGTTGTAGCCACTACTCAACAAATTTATCAAGAATTTTCTGGCGGTATTGCAGACCCAACAGCTATTAGAGATTTCGTAAAAATGTATTACGATAAAGCAGGTACTTTACTAGTTAATCGACCAAAATTTTTATTGTTATTGGGTGCCGCATCGTACGATTATAAAAACAGAATTATAAGCAATACCAATTTGGTTCCCGGATACGAATCTGCTAATTCTTTCGATCCTTTACTAACACATACTTCGGATGATTTTTTTGGATTACTCGATGATGCCGATGATATTAATATGGTAGCGCCTGCAGGATTATTAGATATTGGCATTGGTAGAATTCCTGCCAGAAATTTGGCAGAAGCGCAAATCATGGTGCAAAAAATTATACAATATTATAATAAAGCGAGTGTAGGATCTTGGCGCAACCAAGCTGTTTTTATTGCAGATGATAAAGATGCCAATTTACATTTAAACGACGCAGAGTCTTTGGTGAATGGGGTTTCAATCACAGATGCTTTTATTAATTCGAATAAAATTTACCTCGATGCATTTCCACTAGTGAGTGGTTCTGGTGGGGCACGTTATCCTGCAGTAAACGATGCCATTGTTAATTCGGTTTTTAACGGCGCATTAATTGTAAATTATAGTGGACACGGTAATTCGCAACGCTTGGCCGAAGAAACTATTTTAAGTCAAACAGAATTAAATCGATTTAATAACGCCAATAAATTACCCTTATTTATTACGGCTAGTTGTGATTTTGCACCTTACGACGATCCGTCTAAAACATCATTGGGTGCTAGCTTATTAATGGGCAATACCAATGGCGCCATTGCACTCATGACAACTACACGTGTTGTATTTGCGTATAGTAATAGAATTATCAACGACAATTATTTGCGCATAGCCCTACAACCCAAGCCCAATGGGCAATACCTCAGTTTAGGCGAAGCAGTAATGGCGGCAAAAAATACTACTTATCAGTCTTTTGGAGACGTGTTTAATAATAGAAAATTTACACTATTAGGAGACCCTGCTATGCGATTAGCTTTTCCTACTTATCGTTTACAACTAACCAAAATAAATAACCAAGCACTCCGCGCAACCGACAGTTTACAAGCACTCGCTAAATATAGTTTCGATGGAATAGTTACCGATGCATTAGGTAATGCTATTACAGATTTTAATGGCATCGTTTATCCAACAGTATATGATAAAGCACAATCTGTAAAAACCCTAGGTAACGATTTAGCAAGCCCTGTAACTAGTTTTATCACACAAAATAGTGTGCTATATAAAGGGAGTGCAAGTGTTACCAATGGCAAGTTTCAGTTTAGTTTTATTGTACCCAAAGACATCAATTATCAACCAGGATTTGGCAGAATTAGTTTGTATGCCAATAATGGATTGGTAGATGCCACTGGCGTGAATAATAGCATTTTTATAGGGGGCTTATCTAAACAATCTGCCGATAATACAGGCCCCACTATTCTAGGATTTATTAATGATGAAAATTTTAAAAATGGTGGACTAAGCAATGAAAATCCAGTGTTGTTATTGCAGTTATTTGATTCATCTGGCATAAGCACCTCTGGCGCAGGAATTGGCCACGATATTACTGCAGTTATAGACGGAAATGAGCGAGACGTATTGGTATTGAACGATTATTATACAGCTACTAAAGACAGTTACCAAGCTGGTTTGGTGCGCTATCAATTGCCAACATTATTAGAAGGAACGCACCGCATTCGTATAAAAGCCTGGGATGTAGCCAATAATTCTAGTGAAATTGAAATCGTTTTTGTGGTGGCCAAACAAGCAATACTCATGGTAAAAAATTTGCTCAATTATCCTAATCCCTTTAATAATATAACGCACTTTTCGTTTGAGCATAATCAGCCCAATACTTCATTAAATGTTTCAATTGCCGTTTTTAATCCCTTTGGACAGCTTGTAAAAACAATTCAATCTACTATTAACACTGCAGGTACCCGAAATTGCAGCTTAGATTGGAATGGAACCGATGAAAATGGCCGAAAACTCAAAAAAGGTATTTATATTTACCAAATAAAGGTGTCACTCAATGGTGTAACCTATCAAGAAGCAAAACAAATACTACTGTTTTAAACAATTTGAATGAAATAAACTCTACACATTTTTTTATTTCTTATTTAGGGACAACCACCTATTCGTTTAAACAGATTTTAATCTATGAAATTAGCAATTAAAAATGTTGTAGTTATTGCCATTGTTTGTGTGCTAGCAACAAGCACCCTAAAAGCGCAAACAGATTCCATTAATATAGTAGGAACCGCCGTTCCATTTTTAAGAATTTCACCCGATGCAAGGGCAGGAGGGATGGGCGATTTAGCTATTGCTACCACAGTAGATGCCAATGCCCCATTTTGGAATTTGGCAAAAATGCCTTTTTTAGCCAAAAAATCGGCTATTTCTGTAAACTATACGCCCTGGCTGAAAGACCTTGGATTAACCGATGTGTATTTAGCTAGTATGGCAGCATACACCAAACTAGATGAAGAATCTGCTATTTCAACTTCCTTACGATTTTTTAGTTTGGGAAATATTCAATTGACCGATAATTCTGGTAATATTTTAAATTCAGTAAAGCCAAGTGAGTTTTGTATAGACCTTGGCTATTCTAGAAAATTGAATAATAAATTAGCTATTGGTGGTGCACTACGTTATATCAATTCAAGACTAGTAACTGGCGATGTAGGAACTGGTGTGGTCTATAAAGCTGGCAACTCGGTTGCTGCCGATATATCGGTGTTTTATAATGATGTATCAGACAAATTTTTAAATGGATTAAATTGGGGTATTACGCTGTCTAATTTGGGTAGTAAAATAGGGTATACCAATGATGCTACTAATAAAGATTTTATTCCAGCCAATTTAGGTTTGGGTGTAGCTTATGTTAAAGATATTAATGAGAACAATAAACTTTCGTTTGGATTAGACTTAAATAAATTATTGGTACCAATTGCACCAAAAGCAACCGGTGTGTACCGTACTGATTCTGCTAATTTGGCTGCCTACAGAAATACAGGAGTAGTATCTAGTTGGTTAAAGTCCTTTAACGATGGAACAAACGTTGCCACTAGCTTTCAGGCGTCACTAGGAATAGAGTATTCTTATAACGACCAGTTCTTTTTTAGGGGTGGATATTTTTACGAAGACAAAACCAGGGGCAATAGAAAATATTTTTCGGTAGGTGCCGGATTTAATATGAGTACTTTATCACTCAATATTTCTTACTTGGTTCCATCTGGCACAGGCGTTACCAGAAATCCATTATCAAACACCGTTCGTTTTGGATTGGTATTTAATTTAGGAGACGAATTTTAATTATAAATATGGGCTTAAGAATTGGACAAGGAGTAGACTTTCACCAATTGGTAATAGGACGCGATTTATGGATTGGCGGCGTTAAAATTCCACATACAAAAGGTGCACTAGGCCATAGCGATGCCGATGTATTATTGCATGCTATTTGTGATGCTTTATTGGGTGCACTCTGTTTGGGGGATATTGGTTTGCATTTTCCAGATACTTCTGCAGCATTTAAAAATATTGACAGCAAAATATTATTACAACGTACGGCCGAGTTAATTGCCGCAGAAGGCTATTCGGTAGTAAATATTGATGCCACCTTGTGTTTAGAATCTCCCAAAATAAAACCCTATGTTGGGCAAATGCAAGCAATCATTGCGCGCATTTTAAATATCACCATTAAAGATATTTCTATTAAAGCCACGACTACCGAAAAAATGGGTTTTGTAGGTAGAGAAGAAGGTTTAGTGGCTTATGCTAATTGTTTACTAGCGCATAAATAGCACACTAATTGGGTAGCTAGTAGTAAGTTTTCATATATTAGACTATATTTGCAATCCTACTAACAGGTTCACATTTCCCCAAAGTGAAGGTTAGAAGGGTATTATTAATCAATCATTTACAATATGTTTAATAAAATTAACATTGTACCAAGGTGGATTATTCTGGTTTTAGATCTGTTTGTTACCAAAATGGCATTGTTGATGGCCATTTTTATTAAGGGAGAATTGTCCTTTCAAGGTATTGGCTTAGAAACACTAGTAAACACCCTGCTTTTTATGGGTATAGTAAATTTATTGGTATTTGCCTCATTAAAAACTTATTCGGGTATTGTACGATTTACTGGTTTGCAAGATGCTTTTCGTATTGCAGTGTCGGTTATATCGTCTTCTGTTATTTTATTTTTTTTCACTTCAGATATTCTGCATTATTCTGCCACATTTTTATTTTCCAAGAGTATTATTATTATTTATGCCACATTTAGTTTTTTGGGTTTAATAGCTTACCGGATATTGGTGAAATTTGTTTTTTCGTATGCACGTAATTACAAAATGGAGAAAAAGTCGGTAGTAATTTTTGGCGCATCATCGGCTGGTATAGCTACTAAAAGGGTATTAGACCACAATAGTTTAAATAATATTCAAATAATTGCTTTTGTAGACGACGATAAAAAGAAAGCAAATAAAGTAATAGATGGGATAGAAATTATTGATTTTAATCATTTCAGTAAACTGGCAAAGAAAAATCTAGTATCAGAATTAATTATAGCCAGTTTTTCTATTTCTGTAAAACGAAAAAATCAATTGGTTGATTTTTGTTTAGACCACGATATTAAAATTTTAAGCGTGCCACCTTATGGCCAATGGGAAGGAGGGAAATTTAATTCTGCTCAAATTCGATCCATTAAAATTGAAGACCTCTTAGAGCGTGATTCTATATTTATTAATAACCAACAAATAAGCAACCAAGTTAAGGGTAAACGTATATTGGTTACTGGTGCTGCAGGTTCTATTGGCAGTGAACTTGTGCGTCAGTTAGTTGGGCTCAACCCAGAAATAATTGTTTTGTGTGACCAAGCCGAAACACAACTACATTCTTTAGAACTTGAACTAGCCGAAAAAAAGCACCGAACCAATTGTGTGTCGTTTTTGGCAGATATTACCAATGAAACAAGAATGCGCGATTTGTATCAAAAATTCAAACCACATTATGTGTATCATGCAGCCGCTTATAAACATGTGCCAATGATGGAACTTTGTCCTTCAGAAGCCATTAAAAATAATATACTCGGAACAAAAATAATAGCAGACTTGTCGGTTGAATATAAGGTAGAGCGTTTTGTAATGATTTCTACCGATAAAGCAGTAAACCCAACCAATGTAATGGGTGCATCAAAAAGAGTGGCAGAAATTTATGTACAAGGGCTTTCTTCTATCCCGGCTAATAGTACTAAATTTATCACTACACGTTTTGGAAATGTACTTGGGTCTAATGGATCTGTTATCAATCATTTTAAAGAACAAATTGAAAATGGCGGACCAGTTACTGTAACGCATCCTAATATTACCCGGTATTTCATGACCATTCCAGAAGCCTGCCAATTGGTTTTAGAAGCAGGCAGTATGGGCAATGGCGGTGAAATTTTTGTGTTTGATATGGGCGAACCAGTGGCCATTAACGAATTAGCCAAAAAAATGATTCGTTTGTACGGGTTGGTTCCAAATATTGACATTAACATTACGTTTACAGGACTTCGTCCGGGCGAAAAATTATACGAAGAATTATTGAACGATGCCGAAAACGTTCAAAAAACCTACCACGAAAAAATCATGATTGCTAAAGTACGCCCAGTAGTGTTAAGCGAAATCAATGATGCTTATAGCTATTTTACAGAAATGGTTAATCAACCCGATAAAGAATTGATGATGGTTGCCAAAATGAAAGAGCTCGTTCCAGAGTTTATCAGCAACAATAGTGTGTATGAATCACTAGACCAAATGGGTAAAGTGGTTAATTTGTAAACATATTTCTTACATTTGTTGGTATGTTTCATGCAACTGTTAATGTAATCAATCATTCCAATAATCCATTGCCCGAATATGCTACTAGCGGTTCGTCTGGAATGGATATTCGAGCTTATTTAGAAGCACCTTTAGAAATCCAGCCTTTAGAAAGGGTTTTGGTGCCCACCGGTTTGTTTATTGAACTTCCCCAAGGAACAGAAGTGCAAATACGCCCTCGTAGCGGACTAGCCATTAAACAAGGTATAACCTGCTTAAACTCCCCTGGTACGATTGATGCCGATTATCGTGGAGAAATTAAAGTTATTTTAATTAACTTATCTAATACATTACAAATAATATCTTCAGGCGATAGAATTGCTCAAATGGTATTTCAGCAAGTAAGTGCCATTGAGTGGAACCCAGTACTAAGTATCAACGAAACCCAACGCGGTTCTGGCGGATTCGGACACACTGGCAAACAATAATAGCTATGCAAAAATTAGTAAAAATAGTATTGGTTATTTTTGTATTAACTAGTGCGTGCAAATCGGTTAAAAAAGTTCAAATTATTGAAACGCAAATTTTTAAAAAAGATACGGCGCAAACTGTTGTTATTAGTGAGGCGCCAAAAGTAGATTCTGCTGCAATTGTAAAAGACATCATGACTAAATTAGTAAAACGAAAAATTGATTTTACTAGTTTTAATGCCAAAATAAATGTAGACTACCAATCTGCCGAAAATACCCAAAAAATGACGGCCTATGTTAGTTTAAAAAAAGACAGCGCATTGTTTGTAAAAATTGCAGTATCGCCTTATGGGGTGGTTGAAAATATTTATGTAAACAAAGACAGTGTGATTTTAATTCGTACCAAGGGCGAAAAATCTATTCAATATAGTGCCATTAGTTACTTGCAAGAAACCACCAATATTCCATTTGATTTTTCTACACTGCAAGATATTCTAGTGGGCAACCCTATTTTTTTAGATAGCAATATTGTATCGTATAAATCTAATTCAACACAATTATTGGTTTACTTGGTAGGAAACTTGTTTAAAAATTTGGTAACACTAGATAATGTTGATTACAAAGTGATGCACAGTAAATTAGATGATGTAGATGAATATCGTAACCGTACTTGCGATATTACCATGAGTAATTATATGCCTATTAATGGGCACCAATTTGCAACGTATAGAACCATTTCTGTTTCAGAAAAATCAAAGCTAGATATTAGCCTCGATTTTAAACAATACGATTTTAATAATTCCTTGCAGTATCGATTTGCAATTCCTACTAATTACAAACCCAAAAACCCAGTAGTAAAAAAACCGACAGTAAAAAAACCAGCTTCCAAAAAATAGCAGTTCTGTTTAATGAAAAATAAATATTTGCGCATGTTTAAAAGACTTTTTTTGATTGGTTTTTTTGTAATTGGGTTGCTGGCTAATAATCATGCGCAACAAGGCACGCGCGAAGACCTTCAAAAAAAAGAAAAAGATTTATTAAAAGAATTGGCCGACTTAAATAATATGTTGACCCAAACGCAAAAAACAAAAAAACTTTCGCTTAACCAATTGGCAATTATTAAAAAAAAGATCCACCAGCGCGAAGATTTGGTAAATACTATTAACAAACAAGTACACCAATTAGACGAAACAATTTTTAACAACGAAAGAGATATTTATAGACTTGGCAAAGAACTCGATACCCTAAAATTAAAATATGCCAAAAGTATTATGTTCGCTTATAAAAATAGAAGTAGTTACGAGTACTTAAATTTTTTATTTTCTGCTAATGATTTTAACGACGCTGTAAAAAGGATTACTTATCTAAAGAGTTATCGACAAAATAGAGAAACACAGGTAAGTACTATTTTAAAATCTGAAGATTTATTAAAAGATAAAATTGGTACGCTTAGTAACAATAAAAAAGAAATGGGTAAAACTTTGGTTAAACAAAGTGAGCAATTAAAAGACCTACAACAAGATAAAAAAGAGCAAGACCAAATAGTTTCGCAATTAAAATTGAAAGAGCGTGAAATTGGTCAGCAAATTCGCGATAAAGAAAAGCAACGTCAAAAAATGCAACAAGCGGTGATGGCTATTATTCGTCGCGAAACAGAAGAGGCTGATCGTCGTGCAAAAATTGCCAAACAAAAAGCGATTGACGATGATAAGAAAAAACAAGCTGCTCCTAAAGTAGCTGCTGCTGATAACTCTGTTAAAACGCCTAATCCTGCTCCTAATACCCGCCCTAAATTAAGTGGTGAATCTGTTACGGGTGTTGCGTCTCCGTCTAAAGAATCTGATAGAACCTATACTGCCCTTGAATCTACCCCTGCTGGTAGAGAAACTTCCATTAAATTCGAAAATAACAAAGGGCGTTTGCCTTGGCCTGTTGACGCTGGTATGGTGACCATTCGTTTTGGTACTGAAAATATGCCGGGTACTAAATTGATGCAAAAAAGTGATGGGGTTGAAATTGCTTTGGCGCCGGGTACCGCTGTTAAAAGTGTGGCTGATGGTAGCGTTTCTTATGCGGGTGATATTGGGGGTGAGCAAGTTGTTTTTGTTCGGCATGGTAAATACTTTACTAGTTATAGTCATTTGTCTTCTATCAATGTATCGGTGGGGCAAGAGGTGAAAGCGGGGTCTGTGCTTGGTAAATCGGGTAATGGGCTTGATGGAGAAGGTGCCGTGCTATTCATGGTCAACAATGAAAAGGGTACGCCCCTAAACCCCGAATCATGGCTCAAACCCCGTCGGTGACCGCTCCCTTCTAAATAATTTTTTCTGGGCTGCATTGGCCGCTGCCAAATTAAAGTGCTGCGCATTTAATTTGGCTGGCTGCGCTTCGCTGGCCACCGCACCCAATGATGCCCTGAAAAAATCATTTAGAATGGTCGCTAGATTCCCCTCCTTACGGGTATCATTACTATTGGGTGATTTGTGTCAGCGTTGCTTCGCTCGCTGGGGGGGTGCCTGCGGCACGGAGTAGGGGATTGTGCCTGTGGCACGGGTAGGAAATCATGCCTGCAGCACGGAGTAGGGGATTGTGCCTGTGGCACGGGTAGGAAATCATGCCTGCGGCACGGGTAGGGAATCTTGCCTGCGGCAATTTTTTTTTGGTATTATTTTTTTAGTACTTACTTTTAACGTAAGTAACGTATGACGATAGTATGATTATTTCATTTGGTAATAAGGAAACTGCTAAAATTTGGGAAGGCGAATGGGTTAGGTCACTCTCTGATAATAATCAGGAGATTGCTAGGAGAAAACTTAGAATGTTGAATAACTCCCATGATTTAAATGATTTGAAGATTCCTCCTTCTAATAGGCTTGAAAAACTTAAGGGCAACCGTAAGAATTTTTATTCTATTCGTGTAAATAATCAGTGGAGGATTATTTTTAAGTGGAATAATGGGAATGCTGAACTAGTTGAAATTATTGATTATCATTAAATATATTGGGTATGAAAAAGTTAAAAAATATTCATCCGGGTGAAGTTTTAAATGAAGAGTTTTTGGGGCCTTTGGAGATCAGTGCTTACAGGCTTTCGAAGGATTTGGGTATTCCGCAAACTCGAATTTCTGAAATTATTAAAGGGAATCGTAGAGTTACGGCTGATACCGCTTTGAGGTTGTCTAAATATTTTGGTAATAGCGCTAAGTTTTGGCTGGGACTTCAAGATGATTTTGATATTGAAGAAGAAAATGGTAATAAGAAAAAAGAACTTAATGCTATTAAACATTTTGCTCAGCATGCGGCATAAAGAGGATGATTTGCTTCAGCATTGCTTCGCTCGCTGGGGGGTGCCTGCGGCACGGGTTAGGGGATTGAGCCTGCGGCAATTTTTAGAAAGATCAATTTATGAAATAGGTTTAAAATTAAATATTAGCAACTGGTTTTCCTTGCGTGCTCTCATTCACCAAATGGTAAAATAGTTAAATGCACACTTGCTTACTTATAAACTATGCACCCAATGATGCCAATGAAATTACGTTTACACCATCTTTGCGGGTGTAACTCATTCCTGTTCCAGTAATAATATTTAACGATTTGGGAGGATCACATTTTTCTGTATTGATCAAACGAGCAAATCGCAACAAATTTGAAGCTGCATCATCAATTTGTCCAGTACCTAATTTAATCTCAAAAGCACACCAATCACCGTTATATTTTTGCAGGATACTATCTATTTCTAGTCCACTAGAATCGCGATAATGATAAACCTTGGCATCATTCGCTTGGCCGTAAACTCGAAGATCATGAATGACCATTGACTCAAATAAAAAACCTGTGAAATTAAGATCATTTAACAATGTTTGTTGATTAGCGCCTAAAGCTGCCACTGCCATTGAAACATCCGTGAAATGCCGCTTTGGTGAATTTCTCAAAGTATGTGATGAGCGGATATGGATATTCCAAGCTGGCTGATCTTCTAAAATCATTAAGCGGTTCAAGACGTCTAAATAATCATATATAGTAGGGCGCGATAGTCCCATGCTTTCGTGCGCTTTGATGTCTTTTTCTATAACCACATTATCAACTAACGTACTTGTGTTGCGCGCCAATGATTTTAATAAGCTTCTTATTTTTATTGGATCACGACGACTTTGAGACACTCTACTCATATCAACTTCTGCCAACAATTCTACATAGGCTCGATTTACTTCCATTGCTTGGTTAATTGTACTATTCATTAAAGTTGGGAACCCTCCTTTTATTATTTGATCTACAATCAATTCTAATTCAGTACGATTGTCTTCTAACTCGATTGGCTTTCCTTCAAACAAATCCGATAATTTAATTTTGGCTGTTGAAATTCCCAATTCTTGCCACGACATTGTACGCATATCAACGATGGTAAATCTTCCTGCACCTGAATGTATTTTGGCATCTTCTTCAGGATTAGAGGATCCTGTCAAAATAAATTGCCCACTCTTTTTTCTGTCATCAACTTCATGGCGTACAAGATCCCACAATTTGGGAATTACTTGCCATTCATCTATCAATCGTGGAGTTTCGCCCATCAATAACCTTTTCGGTGCGGTGTCAAACAAGAGTTGTACTTGTTCGTCCCTATCAATATGAATTATACTTTTTGCCAACTGCTTAGCCGATTCCGTTTTACCACAGGCTTTTGCACCACGAATTAGAACAGCCCCTGAGGCTTCTAACTTTCTTTGTAATTCTATGTCTGATATTCGTTTTATGTACTCCATATTCAAATAATTAACAATCAAATATAGTCTTATTTTACATTTTAACTAATTTTTGTTTTACATATTAGTATATTATTAGCTTACATATTATAATAAAACTGTTTTACATTATGGACATTTCCCAAGACCTACTTTCATCATAAAAAATTGATTATCAATTATTTACAAGACAGTGCGCGTTGTATCATTTACCCCAAAAAATAATTAAATACTAGCAACTGGTTTTCCTTGCATGCTTTCATTCACCAAATGGCCTAAGAATTCTACAAAAGGCAAAATATTTAAATTGACACTTGCTTCCTCTTATGATTTCATATACTTACTTATTTGTTGAACCGGTATTACTGTCCATGGATACCCTCCAGATGCAAGCATTAAATTCATAATGAATCTTCCCATTCTACCATTGCCATCCATATAAGGATGAATAAATACAAAAATAAAATGTCCTAAAACAGCCCTCACCGATGCTTCACTTTCCGCTGCTAATAATTCCATTAACACAGGCATGGCATCTCTAACAGCTTCACTATTTAATGGAACATGCATTGAATTTGTAATATACACTTGATGATTTCTGTAGCCTGCTAAATCGGCTGGCTTTAATAAACCCGAAACAACACTCGGACTAAATAATGCACGATACCAATCTCCATGGTCATTATCTAATACTTCACCGGCATTGTCTCCAGTTAATACTTTACGGATACTTTTTTCTACCATTTGAAATGCATCCCAATAACCTTTAGCTGCCATTGCATCTCTTTGTTTACTATCTCCATTGTTATCTTTTGCATTCCAACTTCCGTTTCTAACACGATCAATTAACTCCGGTGTTACTTGATACCGCTCAATTGATAAGGAGTGGTAGGCATCTGTAACATAAATCTCTTTAACGCTGCTAATAAATTTCTTTATGTTTTTTGGCACACCTGGAGCAGGAGGGAATTTTTCAATGATGACTTTTCTAAAATTAGACCAGATTGTTTTTAGCTGTAGCAAAATTATAATAACGTGTTGTACCTAAATTATAATATCCTGCTAATATTGGCAAATAAATATCAAATACAGTGGTTAAAACTGTAGTTATTTTCTATTGATGAAACGAAAATTTGCCAAAATTGGAAGTAAAATACTGCCAAAGTCGGAAGTAAAATAGCGCCAAAGTCGGTAATTATGCTTATATTTACTCAGTAAAATTAGCAATAATGAGTAAAAAGCCCTATCTATCAAGGCTATGCGATGCTGAATTAAAGCTAGCACTACAATCATCGGGTGCGGTACTTATAGAAGGTGCAAAGTGGTGTGGGAAAACTAGCACTGCAAGTAATGCTGCTGAAAGTATGGTATTTATGCAAGACTCAGACAATGCTAGTTCCTATCATGCAATGGCTGACACAAAACCTTCTTTGCTTCTTAAAGGTGCTACACCAAGGCTTATAGATGAATGGCAGGTAGCTCCAATTTTATGGGATGCTGTTAGATTTGAAGTAGATCAAAGAACAGCACTAGGACAGTTTATTTTAACAGGCTCTGCAGTTCCTCCTGAAAATGAAACAGCCCATACTGGAACAGGTCGTATAGCTCGATTAAAGATGCGACCAATGAGCTTGTATGAATCCAAAGAGTCAAGCGGTCAAATTTCATTACGTGCATTATTTGAAGGGAATCAGGTAGATGATGGAGCAATATCTGAATTAACTATTGAAAAAATCGCATACGTTTTATGCCGAGGTGGATGGCCAGCAAGTATTGCTCTTAATGGTTTACCTAGTTTACGGATGGCAATGGATTATGTTGAAGCTATTATTAATCAGGATGTATCTAGGGTAGATGGTGTAGAAAAAAATCCGGAAAGAGTGCGATTATTACTTCGCTCATTAGCGCGCAATATTGCTACTACTGCTACTTATCAAACAATAAAAGAAGATATCGAAGCAACTGACATAAGTATCTCAGATAAAACAATTAGTACGTATATCAATGCGATGCGAAGAATTTTTGTGGTAGAAGACTTGCCAGCCTGGGCGCCATCATTACGTTCAAAGACGGCTATTAGAACTACTGAAAAAAGACATTTTGTAGACCCCTCTATAGCAACAGCTGTTATGCGCATAAATCCAGAAGGTGTTCTAAATGACTTCGCCTATTTTGGTTTTTTATTTGAATCATTGTGTACACGTGATATTCGAATTTATGCACAAGCAAATGATGGAGATGTATTTCATTATCGAGATAAAAATGGATTAGAAGCTGATTTAATTGTTCGACTCCATGATGGGCGATGGGCTGCTATTGAAGTAAAACTAGGAAATAAAGAAATTGAAGATGCTGCCAAAAATTTATTGTCACTGAAAGAAAAAATTAATGAAGAAAAAATGGGGAAGGCAGCTTTTTTGATGATTATCACTGGAGGCCAATATGCCTTCCAACGCAAAGATGGAATATGGATCGTACCCATTGGATGCTTAAAGGATTAATTGTAAGTTCAAGTAATAAG
>Ga0114969_10001851_pt1 | contig 17651 bp, 29 predicted proteins | sample M_130807_MF_Meta_FD_87316 | JGI IMG/M metagenome (GOLD analysis project Ga0114969, IMG submission 87316) | Freshwater microbial communities from Lake Montjoie, Canada to study carbon cycling - M_130807_MF_MetaG | ecosystem: Environmental > Aquatic > Freshwater > Lake | place: Lake Montjoie...
GTAGAGCCTGAGCCTAAAAAAACGCCCTCACTGAGCGCACCCTTCTTGCTATTGCATGACTTGCAACATGCCACAAGGTTATCAAGGTCATGGCTACCACCGGCCTTGCGTGGTATCACATGATCTACTTGATTAGCTTCTTGACCACAGTATGCACAGATATAACCATCACGCTTTAACACTCTAATGCGCTGGTCTTTCCACTTCTGTAATCCAAGCTCTCTGTGTTTTGGATCAATGCCATCCATACTTACTCCAATGATTAAGAGCTATACATGGCTCACCATATCTATGCCCTATATAGTCTAAGCCCCATTGTACTTGGTCATATCCATTAAGTGTTGATAAGTAGATGCTATTGCCTTGTGGTATTCCATAGTGTGATCCATTAACTGCATCTGGATTCCAATGAGATTCATGATTATAGAGCTTTACTAAACAGTCATATTCTTTATAGTTAAAGTCTAATAGATAGAGAGAATAAGTCTTATAATCAATATATTCTTTGGAGTTAGTAGAGCCTGCTCCCGTAGGAAAGCATAGAGCTATCCCAATAGCTACTAGCACCCCGCAAGCTAGAGCCCTTACGGGCTTGCGGTGAGCCTTTGAGAGGCTCTGCGCCGTTAGCGTATCATGCCTGTCAAATCCATTAGTATAAGTGCTGGTCAGAGCGGTGTTTTGTTTCACAAGTACCTCCTGTGGATAACTATTTAGATGAACCCCATCCAGTTCCCTTGAAGATTGCTCCTACTGGTGTGATTACTTTAACCATCGGCTCATTGCAATACGTGCATAAGACAGTTGGTTTATCGTGCCAGCCATGATGCAGCTCATTCTTTAATCCGCATCTTGCGCATTTGTAATCGTAGGCTGGCATGTAAAACATCTCCTAATCATCCATGATCCACAGCTGCATCTTTCCATGTCTGCATCTGTTGGTTCTTTGTCTAAGTGGCCGTATCGTAACTCTAATAGGGGAAGCAAGTCTTGAAGCTGGATGATGCAGGCATACTCCGCTGCATTTTCTCCCTGTCCATTCAAACGCAAGACTGCAAAGCCTAATTCCCCCGAAACGGCTGTGCGCTTAGCGATTTGCTCCAAGACCTGCTTTGGTTGAAATTTAGCCCTTGCCTTGACTTCACAGTCAAAAGGCACTGACTGAATGTCCTTCCCTTTTCCGCGACCGACGGATGCATAAGGCCAGACCTTCCCCAAGTAATCTGCCACTATGCGTTCTGTCGCGAAACCTCTGTACTTCCTATGCTGACTAGCCATGAAATGTAACCAATATGGAAGGGAATGGAGCTGGACTGATTCCTGCCCCAAACTTTAACCTTCCTTTAATAAACTCAATATGAGCATTAGGCAACACAAAGTCATGAAACCATTTTGTATCTGTTCTAGATGGTAATAACATAACTACTAAATCATTGTGCAACGCCGCCTTTTTGACCCAGTCATAAATACCTCTGCCATAGGGCGGATTTACCCAAGTTCTACCATGCCATTCACCCAATAATCCATTACGCCTATCTTCATTTGGATGGTCTAAACCAAACCATTGATCGCATAAACGATTACTTAAACTAGCTGCGGCATCTAATTCAAAGTCATGAAACCCCGTCACCTGTTGCCATAAATCTGGTGGCGTTGCCCAATCATCTGTTATTGCCTGTGGCATGTATGCGTTAGCCATTGACTGCTTTGCATTTATTGCACTGCCATGTAGCAGATGGCTTGATTAGCCCATCTTCAGCTACTGTGAATGTTAGATCATGAATCATGGTAGGAGCATTACATAACTGGCATGGAATCTCATTGAATAGTGGTACATCTTCAAGATTGACCCATCCGTATGGCGTATGAACTTCGATGTATCCCATTATACCCTTGCTTTCTGTGGCTCCCATTTGCCACTGCTAGATATCACATACCAACGGGCTGGACAAGCTGGTGTGCCACCAGTTTGAGATTTAGCTGGACACATAAATCCACCCCATTGCTTGCCATTCTTCTCACCAGTTTTCCATTCCATCGCACCATGATCACATGTCTCATGTGGTGATTGGATATTGATAACTTCTGCAATGACTGCTTGTTCCTTGAAAGATGTGTTCCAATAATCTACATCGACTGGTACAGGATTAGGTACAACCTGCAAAGCTGGATGATTAGGTGCAACCTTAGTCATTTCTTCTCTACTAGGACGCTTTCCTTTAGTAGCGTAACCTGCATTTGCAAGCGCTCGGCCGATTGCCGAAGTCTCACAATTCTCCAACGCTGAAGTTGCATTAACGCCTCTATCTGTAACTTTTTCTTCCGCGAGTCCAGTGACCCACGCAATGTCTGAGTCATAAGTTTTGTAAAGATAAGCTTTAACAACATATCTGTCTTTCTCGCATACTTCCAACTCAGTTGATATGCGAAACTCTGGATAATCCTTAATAAACTTTTCAAGTCGAACCTCCACTGGCTCATAGTCGGCTAAATTAAACATAAAGCTCATTCTCCTCTGTTGCTAGTTGCCCCATCAAAGCAATATAAGCTGCTCCATCAATGTAGTTGTCGGGCTTATCGACTGTGCCTGTTGAGGCTCTCGCAATTTTGATGAGCGCGAGAATCGCACAGACTTGATAGTCCTCGACTGGGTGCTGTAAGTATGCACTGATGAGCATTGCTGCGTGTTGCATATTGTCCGCTGGATGACCGTAATCGTTGAGACCACGATCTTGAATGATGTCGGTTGCACTTTGTAGAATCTCTTTATATTTCATTCTTCCCAGAACTCCTGTCGGTTGATGCCTCGGCCTCTGTGCCAGCCATCGCGTAGTCCGCGATCATAGCCCTGTCTATAGGATGAAACTGACAATACTGCCAGACTGATTAACGAGCCAATAATGCAGATAATGAATAGCTTGTCATTGTTGCTCATAACGCTCCCTTTCCAGCAATATCTTTGCTGTTGGGATTAGTGTGACATAGCCTCTAGGTTAATTCGCTGACATTTTGATAACGAATTGGTAACGATTCTTGGCTATCGAGATGCGTAAAGCTTTCCATATAAGGTGAAGCTGCCGTCTCTGTTGATAGGCACGAGCATGGGGCTGACCCTATCGCCATGCGTTTCAATGACCGCCACTGACATCTGCCAGTTAGCCGCTCCCGCCTTGAGATAAGAGGCTTTCTTCTTATCCATGACATTTCCTGCCTCCAAGCCCCAAAGTGTCCTGTATGAGCCTCCTATGCCCTCTGAGAAGGCACTAATGCCTGCCCTGTGAGTGTGACCACAGACGACCGATTTGCCGAACTTCTTAGCCAGCCCTAGAGCAGTCAGCCCAGCGTTTTGATTCATTGAGCCTTCATCGCCATGAACTAAGACCCAGCCTTTGTGGAACTCAAAGGGCTTTTTATGAAAACGTATCCCCAAGCTTGCGAAATCCATAAAACGGGAGTACTCAAGCTCTGGTAATCCAATGAGGCTAGGAGCGCCTCTAACGAGAGTGTGGTATAGACGATCTGTGTGGTTGGATCTAGTGATGTCGGTAGTGCCGAGATTCCAGAGGATGTCTTGAGCCAGACTTCTATCGGCATCTAATTGACCTTCGTACTCTAGGTGTGTGCCTTTAGCCCACTTGGATTGTGACTGCATATCAAGCTCATCACCTGTATTAAGGATGAGGTCGAACTTCTCTCGTCTGACTAGCTTGATTAGATTCTTAACAGCTTGCTCATGGTGATATGGGATTTGTAAATCCGAGATAACCAAGTATCTGCGTTTAGTCATCATCCTCATCTTCGTAGTTGCCGAACTTCTCTGGATCGACAGGATTAGGCAATATCCAAGCAGGGTAAGATTGAGGCTCAGTAATCATAAACATGGCTACATCTTCTTTGAAGCCTGCTCGTTTAAGACTCATGAAATACTCATAAAGTCCAATGCAGTAAGCATCGAGAGCTGAGTAGCCTTGTTCTTCTAACGCCTTAGTTGCTTTTCTTGCCATGAGATAATTGTTACCTCTCTAGGAGTGAGATAATTGTTTCGACACGCGCTTCAAGTCGGGTAATTCTATCATTCATCGAGCTTCCACCGTTGGGCTTTAGCTCTGCTAGGTAATGCTTTACTAACCATCGCACCGAGCCAATAAACGAACCAATAACGGTCGTAGCAGCAACAGCAAGAGCCGCTATGTCCATCGCACTCATTACCGTTTTGGTGTGGCATATCCGAACACTCCAGAGAGTACTGCGAATAAGATTGCTCGATAGTCGAGTGTGAAGTTACTTGCCGACCAAGCGGCTAAGAATGCTCCTGCTGCTAGTACTAATGGATTCTTCATCTTGCTCCTTTGGTTGCCACTCGGGCGATTGGATGATTTCTTGCATTTGTTCAACATCATACGGTCCATCTTTGTATGATAAATCAGATATGAAAGAAGGCTCAATGCCATCCCACTCGATAACAGCTTTAGATCCATTGCCGTTATATGTAAGAGTCTCGCGAGATGTAATCACTATCTGCTCAAAATCAATTTTATGTATCTCAGAAGTGAGCATTACAAGATATTTATTAGACACCGTATCTCACCCTCATTGCGTTAAAGTTTTGCATAACTTCGGATGAAGAAAGCCCTCTATTATAAACACTAACATTTGGCAGATTTCCTGGCCAATAAAATCCAGTAGGACTAATAGACCTATAACCAATTCCAATACCTGAAAAATTATGCGTAACAGAATAAGTATTTGAAAATTTCCGTTGTCCGTTTAGAAATGCAGTCATTGTTGATCCTGTTCTGGATAACACAATGTTGTACCAATTATTTGTTGTGTATGAACCAAAAACTTGATTTCCATTTGTGCCGTTATAATAAATAATATCTGAGAGGTTAAGTTGTAAAGTTTGGGCATCAGGTGTGCTCCAAATATGAGGACTCGTAGCATTAGTTCTTAATAATATCCAGCAAGAAAATGTAAAATCTCCAGTCATTGTTAAACTGGAAGAAGTTGGAAGTTGTATATAATCATTGACACCATCTAAAACAATAGTTCCATTATTAACGTTGCTATAAGTAGGTCCATTGGTAAGTGTTGCATCCAAACCATTCCCGCTTAAATCACTCCAAGTTGTTCCTGAACCTGTATAAGAGCGTGGGTCGCCAGCATCTAAATGAACCACTAAACCATTCGTAATAATTGATGGGTTGTTGGCTTTTCGTTCTTTGCGTAAATTACCAAAAGAACTAACCTGCTTCCCTTGCCAACCGTGAAGTATGTTCCTAAAAGTCATTATGAAATGCGATTCACATAACCTGAAACAGTGATGACATTTGTAGTACCAGCATAAGCGGCAACAGTGTTAGCAGCACTGCCTGTACCAGTAATAACCAGCCCCGGAATTGTTAGCGTCAATCCTGATGTTGGTGGAATAGTTATCTTGACTTCATTATCAACGGCAGTCACACCGCCCCATTGGATAGTTAAAGCAGTTGCAGTTGATGCTGAGTTGTAAGCATAGAGCCAGACTTCATCAATGATTGATGATGATGTGCCAGTTGCGTGGATAGTTGTACCAGCACTGCCAGAGGTAGTTGCAGCAACCTTGACTGCTTTGCCCTGTGTGCTGCCTGATAGTAATACCTTTGTGAAAGTTGCCATTGTCTAATCCTATCCGAATATCTGGTTGGCTAATATGTTTTGATCTGAATCTGTAGCTGCGCCTGCACCATCTGCTCCTGTTGCACCTGTAGAACCTGTCGGTCCAGTTGCTCCAGCAGTTCCCGTTGCTCCAGTTGCTCCAGTTGCACCGTTGCTGCCATTCGTTCCAGCAGCGCCAGTAGCACCTGTCGCTCCATTAGATCCGTTTGTACCTGTAGCTCCTGTTGCTCCTGTGGCTCCTGCTGTGCCAGTCGCTCCTGTTGATCCAGTTGCTCCATTGGCTCCTGCACTACCTGTGGCTCCTGCTGTGCCTGTAGCACCAGCAGTTCCAGTCGCGCCCGTTGCTCCAGCTGCTCCCGTAGCACCAGTAACACTTGCTCCTGTTGCACCTGTCGCACCTACACCAGTTGCACCAGTCATACCAGTTGCACCAGTCATGCCAGTATTACCACTAGCACCAATCGCACCCGTAGCCCCTGTAACGCCTGTGTTGCCTGTTGCACCAGTGTTACCAGCCCCAGTCATACCAGTTGCACCAGTATTGCCTGTAACGCCTCCAGAAGGGCCTGTAGGGCCTATTGGGCCTTGTGGGCCATCACTGGCTACTTGCACAATAGTTACAGTCTCAGTAACAGTTACATTAGTTACATCCTCGGTTATCTGGATAATATCGCTCATCGAGTTACCTGTGGGCTAAGGCTAATCTTGCCCTGCACTAGACGAGTTACTACTCCTGTCGAGCTTGTAATCTCTAAGTCATAGACATAGTTACCAGCAGCGATAGCCCCAGTCTGTGCAGCTGTAGCAGTAACAGCAATAGTGCCAGTAGCGGCAGTGATGGTGATACCACCGCTAGGAGATGTCAAAGATAGGTCAGTCGTAGAGTCTGCGTAGGTATCGCGGATCTGTAGAGCTGCTGTGTAGCCAGTAAGGTTGATTGCTACGCCTGCTGAGTCCTTATAGACAAAGGTAACAAACCAGTTAGAGCCTTGATCAATCACAAAGTTATTTGTAGCAGCTGTCATAGTGTGCCTCCTAGCATAGGTATCTGAAAAAAAGAATCATCATTGTCAGCTTCTTTCTTAAAGCTGATATGGCAGTGGTGATTGTGCTTGTTAGCCCCTTTGTATGTGCGCCACTTCCAATTAAGTAACCCACTCGCAATCCTGCCGTCAAAGATGATGTAGCTAATTCTCTTGCCATCACGCTTTGCAAAGGCTCGAATCTCATCTGCAAGATCGGGCATGATGTCTGGCTTGGCTTGTCCTGATAAATCACGGTCAATGTCAATGGCACGAACCCACCCTTCATTAGGGATATGGTCACTAGGCTTACCAGAACGCATGTGCCGTACATCTGCGAGCCAGCCGTCACTCTTACGATCACGCTGGATGAATGCATCGTCAATTTGTTCTCTCAGCTGTATGGCTGATTTACTCAGGCGCGGCTTCATCTGGTAATTCCTCGATTGTAATTTCGCCTGTTTGCACATTAACAATCATCTCAATCATACTGCGACCCCGTAAAGTGACAATGTGCCAGTAATTGTGCTTGTGCTTACATTGATTGAAACAGATGAAACAGAAGCAGAAGCAAGATAATTGCCAGTTAAATCACTTGCCCTGTTGGAGAAACCTGAAGTGTTAGTACCACCCAATGAACCATTAAGGGTTTTAATACCAGTAGTGTCAGTATTATTTGCAATTAAAACTAGAGTGCCATCTGCGTAGAACCCTCCAGGAAACCCAATAGATGTTGCACCTGTGGCTGCAGTTACTTGGTATTTATCTGTTTGTATAGTATTTGAATAACTAAATGCATAGTCGTATTTTGTACCAGTATCGCCATTAAATCTAATAATCCAAGTAGCATCTGCACCTGAGTTAGTAGCAAGGCTTACACCTCTAAGCATTAGTTTTTTATATCCTGAAATAGATGAAAATGTGACTGTTGTTCCACTACCCGCAACAGACGAAATGAGTTGCCAGTTATCTGAAGGATTGGCGGCACTTGCCGCTGGAATTGTAGATGAACCCATTACGCAATCTCCATCCCTGAGATGTGGAAATTAACCGCAGTGTTAGATGCTCCACCCTTGATGGTCTTTGTTGTCGCTAGGACTTGCTTAAGGTCGATGTAGATAGTCGAGTTAGCAGCAATGGCTGTTGCGGTATGGATGGCAATATCATCCAGTGCCATTGTGAAGGTATAAGCAGATGAGCCAGTGTTAGTGACTGTAATGTTAGTAACGATGGTGCTAGTACTTGCTGGCACTGTGTAAAGCAGCGTAGTAGTTGTAGTAGTGGCTGCTCCGCGAAAGAGTGCCTTAGCTGTGTTGGCCATTAGTATGCTCCCATCATCTGTGCGATGAAGTTATTTTGGACTGTTACATCCGCATCCGAACCCAATGTCCGAATTGCTAAAGCTCCATTTTTCACAAGGTCAGTGTTGTCGGGAGTATCCCAACCCCAATAAGTTGTTGTTGCCATTATACCAGTGCTCCATTCGCATCTTGCCAGATTAGGGTAGAAAGTACATCGTTCCAAATCATTGTGTCAGGTGTAACTGTATCCCACTGAGGAGGCACAATCGAGAACTCCACAGGGGATGCGTAAATCTTTAGATCAACCCTTGAAGGGGAAGCGTTCATTGTCCAGCCCTCGACAAAGCCCTCAAACTCTCCGTTGAGGATATTGGCTGGCAGGTTAGTTAAAAGGATTGGCTGACCAAAGAATATGTTGAGCAGGTTATCTAAGAGAGTATTGGAGATGTCTGGACTATCTAACCTAAAACTGACTGAATCTAACTGTGTCTTTGGTACAGCTCGTAGGGCTAGGTCTCTAGTGAGGATGTCACCCATATCAGCTGCGTGTTTTACATTTGATTGGTAATGCTTAGCAAATAGTCCATAGGTGGCTATTGAGGTTGCATCCGTATCTGTAAGAGTTGAGCCATAGTTGTTGTTGTAATCCACCGTCAAAGAGTTACGAATCTTGCCTATCTGGAGGATTGACTTAATGCTGGATGGATAAGCGTAACTAGCATCAAACTCTGTAAAGCCATAAGTCTCAAGATAGACAGTGCGATGGTCAGCATCTGCAAAGCAGACTCGACCTTGCTTGTCCTCATAAATCTGTCCAATGCCACTATCTGCAATAAGGGTCACGATATCCGACATGACTATTGGATCAGCAGTACGGGCAATCATCTCGTATCGGCCAGCATCGACTTCGCCTGTGCTCAAGGATGTAAGGCTGGCAAAGATGTCTGCAAGCTGCGCTCCATCTAAGTCTTGAGTGAGAGAACCTGTCCATAGAGCCTTAGGTAATTTAGCCAGTTGGCCAATAGCCAAGACGGAGCCAATAGTTAAGAATCCTGTTTCATCTGGAGAACGAGCTGAGATGGAGAAGTCTGAGACACTGCCACCGAATACATCGACATAAGTGCCAGAGGAGTCTTTGACTTCTAACTTCAATGCATCTGTGACATCAATATCGAATGGAGTAGTGCCAGTATTAACAATGTCCATGCGAGCATAGCCAGCCTGACATTGACGATCTATGTCTATTCGACCGACTGTGAGGCTAACTGACTGCACATTGTCATAAACAGTTGTGCCAACAGTGATGCGCCAATCAGGATTCCATGTCATATAGCCAGCAATCCTGCCGTTGTGCCACGATAGTTAGCCTGTCTCAAAGTATCTTCGATAACTCTAGCAATGGCTTCAGGGTCTCCCACTCCTGCATTAACTGTGACATTGACTTGACCCCCACCCATCTGAGATGCGCCTTGGGCTGCGTAACGAGCACCTGATAGGGCTTCTGGCACTGGCAGTCCTGCTGCTATGCCTTGAGAGAATGAAGTCATGGCGATGGGATTAGTCAAGGATACGCCAGTTAAGGCAGTGACCTTAGCAATTAAATCTTCAACGCTCTTAATTGCTCCAAGAGTGCCAGCATTAAAGTCCTTGAATGGATCAGTACCAGCAAGGATTGTGCGAAGCTCTTTTGTCTTAGCTTGAACATCGTCTAGAAGCTTGCTGTACTTCTCAATCTGAGTGATGTTCTCATCCTCGATGGCCTGCATGAGCTTTAAGCGGATGCGTTCTTCTTCTGTAATCTTACCCTTGAGGGCTGCTTCAATCTGAATCTTCTGTAGGTCAAAGACTGCCTTAGCCTTAGCCAATTTCAACTGGTCTTGAGTGGATTTTGTTAAAGCGTTTGTTGATTTAAGTTGTGCAGCTGCTGCTTTAGCCGCTGCTGCCTTATCTGCCTTTTGAGTATCCTGTGAGGATACTGACATTGCGATATTGCCCATGCCTTTAGTGCCATAACCGCCCTTTGGCATAAACAAATCAAAGCTAGTGAAAGCATCTTTAGTAATGGCAATAAACTTGCCAGTCTCTCGAGTTAGATAGGCAAAGGCATTAGCAATCTTCTCAATGCCTGCGATAACAGGATCAACGGTGTTAGAACCTGAAGCGAGTTTGAGAGCATCAACAAAGCCTTTACCAATAGTCTCTTTGGCGTTATTGACTGCAACTTGTAACTTGGCTATTTCGCCTGCGTAAGTACTGGCAGCAACGGAAGCCTGACCTGCAAAGAGGATATTGAGTTTTTGTTGGATTTCTTCAAAGCTTGAGCTGGTGAGTTCTGCCTTGCTCAATCCCACACCTAAGCGACCCAAGGCTTGTGTCTGCCCCAGATAACCCTTCTGGAGGCTTTGTGAGACCTGAGTTAAACTCTTGCCTGTGCCTGCTGAAATATCTAATGCAAGGTTAAGCAATTCCTGAGACTTAGTAACTGACATCGTGGCGCGAAGGAATCGATCCATAGCTGGACGAAGTTCATCATCGAGCACACCTGTTTGTTGCTCTAGGCGCGAGATGTATCCATTGACTGTTGCTGAGTTACTACCAAAGGCCAGACCAAGATTGTTAAGAGTTTGTCCTAATGCTTTGGCTGCTTTGTCATCTTCTGCAAAGGCTTTGATTGTTCGACCAATGCCACGCACTCCAAAGGCAATACCCAAACTGCCTGCCAGTCTTTTAACACTGCGAGATAATCTGTCTGTCGATGTCTCTGCCTGCTTAAAGGCTTTTTTGCCTATAAACTCTGCGGCGATATTAATGGCTACATTGCTCATGCTGCTCTCCTAATATCTACCATTGCTGTTCTACGATTGAACTTTGTTGTTGTATTTTCAATAGCCTTAAAGACTGAAGCATTAGCTCTACCCTGAGTCTTTGCCCATGCTCTAAAGATTAAACGACCCATCATGCGATGATCACCCTTACGGGCTGGCCCATATAGTTGCCCTAGGTTAGAGATGAATTGATTGCCTGCATAAGGGTTATTCGAGCGAGATACACCCTTAGATGCACCACCTGCCTTTGGGCCGACCCAATCTTGGCCTTGGCCATTTTTACGGCCAGCAGTCTCATAGATAGCACCAATCATGCTTTTATTCTGGATGCGGATATTATTCACAAACCCAGCACGATTAGGCAATGATGGTGATGTCTTATAGACAATGCCTTTACGAATCTCAACAGCATTATATTTTGGAAATCTGCCGCGAGGATTAGCAGCTTCGCTCCAGCCACTCATAGGAGAAGCAACAGGAACATAGGATCTAGCTTCATTGACTATTGGTTTAAGGATTGCACCTAATTCTTTTGTCAATTCTTTAGCAAGGTCTGGAGCATATTTATTCAAGGCTTTCTTAAGTGCGACCGCGCCTACTACTTCTGTTGGCATCGCTCACCTCTTTCGCTTCATCCTTGAGACCTTGCAGCAATGCATCTAGCATTGTCGGGTCTAAATCCAATAACTGCTGTGGCGCAATCCCCAATCTAATGCTCAGACGAGCAATGAGATAGGTGAATGGGAGATCGCGCTTTAAGACAAAGGGTCTGAGTCAATTACCTCAACACTCTTAAGTGTCTCAATAAACTCTAACCCGAACGGCTTAACAGTTTCACCTGACCTGCGAGTGACTTCCCATGCCAGCCAATAGACATCCGACTGCTTTTCTTCATCTCTGAAGGCTTTGTGGAATCCCTTTTTTGCGTACTGCTCGAATGAATACTCCACTGCTGGAGTGACTTCACCTTCTAGAACGCTTCCATCTTGTCGAACGATTTTTAGCCTTGCCATGTTCTGCCCCTTTGTTTAATTGTTTAGAATGAACCTGTAGTAGCAACTGCAACTGTTGAGTTACAGTTCCAAGTAATTGATTGAGTTCCTACATCGCCAACTGCTCCATTGATGTCAGTCAAGTTATTGACTAGGCATGACATGGTGTAAAGAGGGTTTGTAGCAGAGACTGCTGTTCCTTTTGTCTGTAGTAGCACTACAGTTACTGTTGTGCCATAAGCAGCCTGAAGTGTCGCAAGGACATTGGCCGAAGCTGTATCGTTAAGGAAGTCAATAGTGATTGAAGATGCTTCCAAACCTTTTACAAACTTGTGAGACTGATCGCCCATTGCTGTAATTTCCAGCTCATCGAATGTGCGGTTAAGTGTTACTGCTGTGACATGGTCAGAAAGATCAACAGAATTGACCTTAATGCCTACATTGTTATTTAGAAATACAGCCATTTAGGTTATTCCTCGTCTTTCTTAGTAGTTACTGGCTTTGGTGCTGGTGTGCTAACCTGCCCGATTTTCTTCAGGAAGGCTTCGTTTTCTAGTTCCCACTCGGACATATTAACTCCAACTCGTAAGGATATTGACGGACATCTCGCAGCTGAGTAGGTCTCCCGAAGCAGCATTGAGAACGCTAGGTGCGCTGATCGCGCTTACATTATAGGTCAAAGATGAATCTGCGAGCTTAGCGAACACGCTACAAACAGTATCTTCTATGCCGTTGAGATTGCCTTCATTGTCAAACAAAGGCACAGTCATGATGATCTTAAAGTTAGCCATCGGGCTAATAGTTATATGTTGATTATTGTTAGGAGTCAGATAAGGATCATCCGGAGTGACAATAACTGAATTGGCTAGAACTGTGGCCGGAGGGAATGCGAAGACTTGATACTTGCTATCGTCTTGAAGAGCCTCAGCTAGTGTCGTTCTAAGTAATGTGATGGCAACAGTCATTATCCCACCATCGAATTAGGACTTAGTGCGTGTGCAATCAATCCTCGCACCTTAGCGAGCAGCTGCGCTGACATTCGGTAAGGGCTTGGCTGGAAATCGACAAGATTACTGCCTGAAAGGGTAGCGGTAGATGCTTGCCAGATTTCAACAGATATCATTAAACTTGCTTGAATTACTGCTGCATCGGTAGTCCAGTCAATATTTGTTGTACCTGCTACCTGACCAAGTGGAGCCACTGCATGCTTTACTGTTGCAGTTGGGCTGCCAGTTACAGCAAAAGTTATTGAATCTTCACCAACTCCTGTGAGTGTCTTTGTTCCGTTGAATGGCGAACCATTATGGGTGATCACTACTGACTGTCCTACATAAAACACGTCTTGGATATATGTGTCAAAGTACAAAGTGCCTTCAGTAGTGGTGTTGCTATGTTGTGAATTAAATTGGTAGTTATTCCAGAGCATTGGCAGAAGAACTGCATCGGATGCATCACAAACAGATTGAAGGGTCGCGTCTGGATACAAGGTACCCACGCCAAGTGTGCTTCTAAGAGAAGCAACAGTTGTTATTGACATTTCAATCCTTTCTAAAGACTCTAGGGAGTCAGAGGGCTACTGACCCCCTAGAGCGACTTAGTTACTTACAGATTATGTAAGATTGTAGCGGCGTACACCTTTTCCAGATTTGCCCACATAAATTCCCAAGTAGCCATATAGTGCAATTTGGATTTGACCAGTGCCAAGAAGATTGACACGAAGTTCAGTTGTTGGTGATTCCCATGTATAAACAGAACCTGGTGCTACAAGGAACATTGAATCATCAATGACTCCTGCAGTTGTAATGTTGTGATCGACAATGAGATCTGTACCAAGTACGTTTCCAACATTTGAACCTTGTGAAACTGCACCTGAATTGTTTTGAGGATTTCCTGCTGAGTACAGAGGACGCTTGTTGTCATCTGTGAAACCGATTAAGGCAGCCCAGACATCTGTTGATGCTACGAGCTTGCTGGCGTAATCGCCACCAGTTCCCTTGTATGCCGCAGCTGATTCAGTTGCAATAAATGACTGAATGCCTGCTGCTGTTGCTGCTGTAGTTGCTGCAGCTGTTCCTGATGTTCCAAGAGCTGTGATAAGGGCTGTATCTGTTGCCTTCTCGTAAGCCTTGCGAAGTTCAGTCATGAGAAGTTCCATGAATGCAGGAGATGAACGGTCGATGAGTTCAAAACTTACTTCATTGAGTCCGCTGTACTTCTGAATTGACACTGTGTCGTAAGCACTTGTCATGCCTGTTTCTGAAGTTGCTGCTGCTTCATTAACTGCTGCAACTGTTGGTGCAACGTTAGCAGAAGATGCGTTTGTGTAAAGGCGTGGAATCGTAAATGACATTCCACTAATTCCTGCAAGTGATCCGCGAGTTACAGCATTGAACGCTGGGCGTCCAGAGAATGTATCTGTTAGGAATGTGTTTAAATGTGGGGCTAGTGTGAGGCCAGTGTTTGTTGATGTTGAATCATCTGCTGCGCGAACTACGCGGCGTGCTTCGTCATCGCCCATTGCGGCCTTGATGTTGGCCTCTAGGTACTGCGCTGATGTAATTGGTGCTACGCGCTCACGCACGAATGTTGTTGCAGTAACAACAGGACGAGCAGCTTCAACCGCTGCTGCCTCTACTGGTGCTGCAACTGTCTCTGGAGTATTCTCCACAGCTGTCTCGCTTTCTGTTGGTTGGATTTCTTCTACTGCTTCTGGAGTTTCCTCAGCAGCGACATCGATAACTTGAGCAGACTTAAATGCTGGCTCTGTTACCAAACTGACTTCTAGCAACTTGGCAGCGGATACGAACATCACATTGCCTTTCTGCTTTGACTTGATTACTTCTACTCCTACAGATAGGCCAGACTGCAAGCCTTCTTCTGCAAGGATTAAAGCTTCTGATCCACGATTGGATCGTGAAACTTTGAATGATGCATAAATGCCATCTTCTTGCTCGGTGAATTGTGTTGCCTTACCGAGAGGTTGGCGAGCATCGTGTTGATTAAGTAACTTGACAGACTTAGGATCTTCAGGAAGTGCGATTGCGCCTTTCTCGAATACGACTTTACCTGCTGAAGTGTTACCCACTTCGCCTGTACCTGCTGGAACAATCTTGCCTGAGATTAAGCGTTCTTCTACATTGGCAATAAGTCCAGAGGTGAAGGTGATTACTTGATTTTCCATTAGGCGATTCCTTCGCTTCCGTTAGGTGTTAAATCTTCCATCTCCATAGCCTGTTCAACTGTGATTAAGCCAAGAGATAGCATCTTCTCAATTACTAGCAGTCTTTGCATTGGCTCTACTGCTAAAAATGAAGAATCTACATCGAATCTAACGGCATTGCCTCTGGCAGTAATGTCATCCATTGAGAGACGATCTTCGATAGCACATACATAAGGAGCCAGAGTTAGAGAATAAAATGATTTTCTTTCATCAAGTAAATTAGAATAAGTCATGCTCTGATTGGCTTCTGCTGATACTAAATAAGCAGGCACATTACACAAGCGAGCAATTTCAGTTGATAAGAATTGTTGTGCTTCGTCATACATCATGTCTTTGGGCGAAAATGATGTTGGTTGATATTCCAGAGTAGATGTTAGATAAGCAGTTGCACGATTTTGTCTAGCGTTCTTCCATGCAGCTAGTAATCCAGCAACTTCTTTAGGATCAAGGTCGGCACCATTATTGCGAAGCACTCCAGACGGCATCGGGGTACTGGCTGCAACTACTGCTGCTTTACGAAGATCAACAGCAGCTCTAATTGTTTCAGATCCGCGTTCTAAAATACCCTCATCAAATGCTTGGAATGTAACAATAGATCCAAGTCCAGACATTGGCACAGCTGTCGCATCAATATAATACTGAGTAATTTCCATACCATAAAGATCAGTGGTAAATGTAACCTTGACATTAGGAATCCACTTAAAGCGAGATGGTCGGCCATCTTCTGCATAAACTTCTGTGACCTGCCAATAAGCAACGCCGTACATCATCAGTGAATCAACAGTCCATGCCATCGTTATAGAACGAGGTTGATTTAATGCAGGTTGATCAACCCAGACTGGATTGCCTAATTCTTCACCTGTTGATTTGCGATAAAGATTAAGTGGAAGCCCACCAATAACACCAGAGATAAGGTTTCTGCATCGAGCTACTGATGGAACGGACATAGCCTCACTGCGTTGAACGCGAGGCAAAATATAATTATAAACGGAATTAATATTCTCGCCCATAATAGTAGGGGCATATTGCGCTGTAAGCGATGTCTTATTAGGAGTGGTTGCTTCTGACTTGCGGAATAGACCCATAGTCATAAATTGTACCATTTGTCAAGTAAATAGACAACACGCCACCAACTGTCTAAGTATAAATCTGAGGCTTAGGCTGAGGAATCATTAACTTGGAGACGACCATAGCCAGACCAATAGGGGCTGAGATGTCACCAGCTGATTTTCGCTTAATAATGCGCCATGCAGAATCATTGACTTTAGCTGCACAGTTATTCATCTGCTGGATCAACTCTGCCTGACCATTATGTACCACACGATGATTGACCAAGCCTTCTAGCAAGTCACCACAGGCTTTATAGAACTGCTGACCGCTGACATCTTCACAGACAACCCCAGAGTTGGTAAGTCGGTCTGCAATGGTCTGTGTGGCATATTTGTCAAAGCACACAAGTCTTGGTTTGTAAAGGTCAGCCCATGCCTTAATGGATGCCGCCATCTTTAACTCATCGATGGCTACTTGAGAGCTGTAAGTCTCTAAGATTCCAATACCGATTCGGCCATCTGGCAATAATTGTCCTGCAACTAGAGATCCGTTACGCCTTGAAGGACTAACATCGAATCCAAAGATTGTATATGCCCCAACCGACATCTCAAGTGTTGAATCGCTGGTCTCTTCAAGGACTCCATGAGGCCAAGGACTGCTGAGAGAATCAATCCACTGGCAAAGAGTCTCTGTGCGAGTATTTTCAATAGGTGAGGTTGCTATAGCTTCTTCAATAGCTTCTTCTGAGATGGTATAACCCAGAGAAGGGTTAGACATAGCCCACGCATTACGATCATCAATCCTGCAATACTGAGGAGCTGAATACTCATAGAATCCAAAGGATTTTGGAGGGTAGTCCATCGCTCTTTCTCGGATGTCGTTGAGCACTGTGCTAAATGCATCTCCAGCGTTCGATGTCAATAATGTGTGGGAACCCATGTGGGCTCTCGTCACTGGCATTGCAGCTCGGAAGCCTTCTTCGCTTACTTCACGCAATTCATCGATAAATAACAGGCCATTGACTGTTCTACCGCGAGAGCCATCTCTGGTTGCAGCTACTACATCCAGACGAGCACCAGATAACATCTCTATTGACTCAGTGCCGTTGGCATAGCGTATCTGTTTAACGAATCCCTTGAGATGGTCATTGTTTTCAAGGATATAGGTCACTTGTCGGAAGGTATCCAAGGCCATTGATCTATTGGAGGACATAATCAACACATTGGTATTCCACTTGAGCAGGTGAGCCAATATGAGCATTCTGGCTAAGTGAGTCTTGCCATTTTGCCGCGCAATAAGCAGAAGGTTTGTTTTACGCACCCAGAATCCTGATTTATCCACAGTCAGCATATCTTTGAGCACAAACTCCTGCCAAGGCAGTAATGGAATATCAATTATCTTGCACAGATCTAAAACATCTTGCAGCTTGTTTTCGCCTTTAAGAAGTGGCGTGTGAAGCCTTGGTTTAGTTGCCCCTCGTAGGGCTTTGCTCTTTTTGGGCTTAGTTGTCATTGACTCGGACTAGGTCGGGTCTTAAAAGGACTATCCAGCATCGGTTCCGAGCGTGTCGGAGAGAGGCTCCCTGA
>Ga0114969_10001853_pt1 | contig 17646 bp, 18 predicted proteins | sample M_130807_MF_Meta_FD_87316 | JGI IMG/M metagenome (GOLD analysis project Ga0114969, IMG submission 87316) | Freshwater microbial communities from Lake Montjoie, Canada to study carbon cycling - M_130807_MF_MetaG | ecosystem: Environmental > Aquatic > Freshwater > Lake | place: Lake Montjoie...
AATAATAAATATAAAGATAATGAAGGAAAAGAATTACCAAAGGGTATGTCTCGTATGAAAAAGTCTAATGTCAAATATAAATGGAGAGAATAAAAAATATGGAAGACTTTACTGTAAAAAAGACCAATAATATTATGAAAGAGGATAGTGATGATCAAGTTGAGAATAATTATACCTTAAATGGACTAGAAGACTTTTCTGATGACGATAATTTTCCAAGACTAAAAGAAACAGAAAATAAGAATGTCTTTGCTAAGAAAATTTCTAGAAAAAATGGATCCATTAAATATATGATAAAAGTATCTTCTAATGGCAAATTTTATAATCCTGTTTCTATTTATGGCATAGAAGAACAAAAGACTTTTTTAGACAAAATATGTAGATCTAATAATAAGTTTAAAGAGGTTAATAATAAAGTGTTTTCTTTATATTTAAAATTTCTAACAAGTAAAAATCCATCATGGTTATCTAATGCTGAAAGAGAGGCTGAATAATGTCTAATATTAAAAAGAATCAAACATACTCCATCTTGTGGTTAAATAGTCAGGGTTGGGATAATGAAAAAATTATGCAAGAGTTGACGGTTTCTAATGATCAAATTAAAAAGACTCTAGAAAAATATGAGATAATTAATCAAGACTCTAAAAAGAATATTAAAACTACATCATCAGTTTCTAGATCTAAAAATCTAATGATAACAGAAACATCTGGAAAAAGACAGAAAACTATAGCTATTATGACAAAAGAAGCCTCTGAGTTAAATGATGAGTTAAAAAAGACGAATGTTCTTCCTAATCTAAATAAACAAAAAATAGAAAAAAATATTTTCAGACCTTCTAAGGAATAATTAGTAATGAGTAATCCAGAATTAACGCCCGAACAAATAACAACAATGATAAATATGTTACGAGCTATGCTCCCAGCAGAAGACGCTAAAGAAGTCAATGTAGATGCTGCTCCTACCAAAAAATATTCTATAAGAAATGAGACTAAAAATAAACAAGAAAAAGTTTCAACTAAAAATAAATTTGTAGATATGATAGAAATGAACATGCATAAAGAAGATGTTATCATAGATCAAAAACTAGCAAAACACCCACCTACACTAAGATCTAGAGCCTTTCGTCTAATATCAGTCATATGTAGGATTTGTGGGAAAAAAGAAGAGATTAATCCAGCATTATTACACGATAGTATAGATAGATATAAATGTAATAAGTGTTGCTCTTCAGCAGGATAATACCATGACCGTATTTAGTCCTAAAGAATTATTTATAAAATTTTCTTATGACCATTGTGGTGGACCATCAGTTGGAACAAGAGGTATGTCATGGGGGTTCGGAGCAAAATATGACATAGATGCCTTAACACAATTAATGAAATTATTGCCATATTCTTGCATGAATGATGCCACTCAATTAATTAAGGATAGCGTAGACGAGAATTATAAAAAAGCATATGGATACCCACCACTAACTAAAAGCTTTGAAGACGGAGCTGGTAAATTAGCTCTTCCTTATAAATTTTTGCAAATATTAGATCCAGACGCATTTCAAGAAATTCAGACATCTATGAGTTCAAGTCCTGCTTATGCGATTAGAAATGCTGCAGATATATCTAGAGCTTGTGACACATTTATGGTTTCTAGAACTGGTGGAGATAGTTTCTATAAGTGGGAAGGAAGAGGAGCTACAGAAGTAATGGATATTTTTGGGGCATCAGATTCTTTTGAGCGAGCTCTATTTCTTATGGGTCCTAACTTTGTAGTTACTACTGGAGGTCAGGCGAGAGGTAATGGTTGCGGTGCGATATATCCAGATTATTTATCTTGTATGCCAGCGAAACTAACTGCTAAACATACTTGTGTGTGCCCACTAGAAAACGTATGTCCACCAGCAAAGAAAGTTTGTACGATAGGTGGTAATTTCAAGGGGACATGTGCCGAAATAGCGGGGCAGGCTCAAGAAACATCAGTATCATCTGGAACATTTGGAGCCCTTACTGGGAAAAATGATAATGGAGAAGATCAATTTATAAAATACCACGTTGGATACTTAACCAGAAAATCATATCCGGGATATGCTAATTTCATTACTCAGGGAGATCCTTTTGTATCATCAGACAATACTATATTTTTAAAACAAATGCAATCTCAAAATGGAGTAAACTATAAGACAGCCCAATACGATGATAAGTTAACTAAACATTATGTTCATAAAAAAAATACAAGAATTCAAGAAGCAGATATAAAAATTAAAAGAATCAAAACTATAACAATGGTATCTACTCCAACCCATATTAAAAATTGTCTACATAATGGTTATGGAGTTGTTATAACTAGTAATGTTGGATTCTCAGATAAAAGAAATAGTATAGGAATATCATATCCAGACAGATTATGGTATCACACTATGGCTATTATTGGCTATGATGATACTAAAAGATTATATCATGAAGGACTATATTTATTTGCAAATTCGTGGGGGGATTGGAATTATGGGGGCCACCCAGACTGGGGACCATTGCCAAAAGGATCTTTTTTAGTTACAGAAAGCCATCTAGCTTGTATGCTTAGAATGCCTAGAGTGGATAAAATGTGGGATTGTAGAGTTGGCCTAAAAAGATGTCGTATGTTAGATCTAATAGATGCAAAATTTGACATGTTCAGACCTCCAGTAACACTCATTGGAGCTGTCGACTGGTCAACTGACGGGGGATTAATAAAAGAAAGAACCCAAAGAATCTTATGGATTTATTATGATTTCAATGGAGTAAGACAGACATTTAGAGACCAAGTAAGATGTGATAAATTTGCACTTAAAGATGCAGAAGAATCAGGGAATAATTGCTTTCCTATGGAAGATTGTGATTATATATCATGTGGCCCAAATCAAAAACCTTGGGGGTATGCTTTTGCTTTATCTTTTGATGATGATCCACCGTTTAGAAAAAAAGATATGAGATATGAACAATTCTTTATGGTTCCTCCATCATGACAACTATATCATACGCTATCACTGTGTGTAATGAGTTTATAGAGATACAAAAGCTAATAAGTCATCTTTTGGAAAATATAGATCTTTCAGTAGATGAAATAATAGTTCTATGTGATATATCCAAGCCAGACAGTAGAGTAATAGAATTTTGTGAGAAACAGGACAAGAATATTAAATTCTATACTGATGTATTTGACAACCATTTTGCTAATTGGAAGAATAAGCTTAAAAATATGTGCTCCAAAGAATATATCTTTCAAATAGACGCTGATGAAATTCCAAATCCATTCTTGCTGAAAAATATTAAAAAAATTGTCTCAGAAAACAAAGAGATAGAATTATTCTGGATCCCTAGAGAAAATTATGTTGCAAATCTCACTTCTGAGCATATAATAGAGTGGGGATGGCAAGTTGATCATATTCATAGAATTAATTTCCCTGATTATCAGGCTAGACTATTTAAAAATTATCCACATATTATCTGGAAAAACAATGTTCATGAAATTATTATAGGATCAAATTCCCAAGCATTAATTCCTGCGGATCCAAAACTATGTCTTCTTCACGAAAAAACAATAGACAAACAAGAAAAGCAAAATAATTACTACAAGACATTGTAAAAGACAATAATTTTATGCAGAGAATAATAATAACGGGCTCATCTGGTATGCTAGGACATCATTTGAGAGAAGAGTTTCCACATGCTTATTGTCCAAGCAAAAAAGATATGGACTTGATGGACTATAAATCAACAGACAATATAGTCTCTTCGTATAAGCCAGATCTTATAATTCACGCAGCAGCTAAAGTTGGTGGGATTATGGATAATATTACATGTCCATGTGATTTTTTTGAAGAAAATACTCTTATAAATACAAATATAATTAGATCAGCCAGACTTAATGGGGTTCAAAGATTATTAGCAATATCCAGTTCTTGTATATTCCCAGATATTGTTGACTCATATCCTATGACTGAAGAACAAATACATATGGGACCACCCTCAGAATCAAATTTCTCCTATTCTTATGCTAAAAGAGGCATGTGCTTACAGATAGACTCTTGTAACAAGCAGTACGGGACGAAGTATAATTATGTGATACCCTGTAATCTTTATAGCGAATACGATAAAATAGACAGCCTGAATAAAATGCATCTGATTACCTCCATTCTTTATAAAATAATAATAGCAGAAATAAATAAAGAATATTCTATCTCTCTATTCGGTTCTGGAAATCCCCTAAGACAGTTTATGTATGCTGGAGACTTAGCTCGTATTGTTAGATTATTAGTGAACAAAGACAATATAGAAAATTTAATAGTTGCACCACCAGACTGTAATCTTAGTATAAAAGAGATCGCCAGCAAGATTCTTGAGATTTTGTCTATTGACAATAGAGTCTCTATCAACTATGATGCATCTAAACCAGATGGACAATTTAGAAAAGATGTCTCTAATAATAAATTACAAAAAATCTTGAATTTTCAATTTACCTCCCTCGAAGAAAACATAAAAAAAATATATAATACTTATGCTAAAAAACTATACTCAAAAATTAAAGCTCAAATTAATTAGCTGGTTAGTTGGATCATACATAGATAAAAAAAGACAATTATCTAAAAACTGGACAGCAGGAAAAGATTGGGTAAATTATTCTGGTCCATATTTTAATAAAAATGAATATATAGCTGGTATAGAAAGCTTATTGTCTGAATGGTTGATACTTGGAAATAAAGCCAGAGAATTTGAACAAACATTCGCTAAATATCTAGGAAAAGAAGATGGTGTATTTGTCAACTCTGGATCATCAGCAAATCTCTTAATGTTATCTGCTTGTAAATCAAAAAGATTATTTAATCTACCTATCGGATCAAAGTTTATAACTTCTATTGTTTGCTTTCCAACAACTATAAATCCTATTATACAAAATGGTTTTGAGCCAGTTTTTGTGGATGTTACTCTTCCTTCTTTGAATCTCAATCTAGATCTAGTTGAAGAAGAACTTAAAAAAGATACGAATAAAGAGATTAAGGGAATTATTTTTGCTCATGTATTAGGAAATCCTCCAGACATGGATAGGTTAATGGGATTGGTTAATAAATATAATCTTATTTTCTTAGAAGATGCTTGTGATGCTTTGGGATCGTGTTGGAACAACAAACCTCTTGGTTCATTTGGTCATTTATCTAGTTGTTCTTTTTTTCCAGCTCATCATATGACAACAGGAGAAGGAGGATATGTTGGCGTAAATAATCCAAAAGAGAGAATTGTTGTTTCTAGTCTAAGAGATTGGGGAAGAGCCTGTTATTGTAACACTAAAAAACCAGGAGATGTCACTTGTGGAACAGCTTGTGGCACTAGATTCAATTCGTGGTTCAAAGAGAGGAAAGATATAATCTATGACCATAGATATGTTTTTGATGAAATTGGCTATAATCTAAAGCCACTAGAAATGCAAGCAGCTATGGGTCTTGAGCAAATTAAAAAATTAGACTTTATGCACATGAGAAGGAAACACAACTTCAATAAACTGTACCAGATTTTTAATAAGTATTCTAAATATTTTATATTACCAGAAAAATTAGAACAATCTGACGTTTCATGGTTTGGTTTTTTAGTAACTATAAAAGATAGCACCTTATTTACAAAAGCAGATATAGTTTCTTATTTTGAACAAAATAAAATTCAAACAAGATCTTATTTTACTGGGAATGCCCTATTTCATCCAGCATACTCAGACATGGCTAAAAAACACACTAATGTTGATACAGAATTTCCAATTGCTACAAGATCTACAACAGACACATTTTTCCTTGGGGTTTATCCAGGAATAACAGATTTACAACTAACATATATAGACAGTGTGTTAAATAGATTCATGGAGAATTATCGAATATGTCCGGCCATTTAACAAAATCAAATATCTCTAAGTGTGGAAATCTTGCTTCTCAGATCCATCAATATTTCTCATTATTAGCAATGTCAAAAACATATGATAAAAAACTTTGTTTTTCAGAGAGATTAGAGTCCTTGGGTCATGGTATGAAGTTTGCAAAATTTTTAGATATTTTTCTTGACACATTTGATCCTAAAGATGAATCAAAGTTTATAAGAAAAGAGATAATACAAGACATAGGCTCAAATCCAGAAGAGAATATTGATATTTTAGATAACTTTGATCTTTACTCATCATGGTATTATAGTGAGGCTGAAGAAGAAATCTCTCAAATTAAAATCAAAAAAGACATATTATCTGAGGCTATTAAACAACTAGAGATTATTAGACAGGACATTGATCAAATTCCAATAGTGGGAGTTCATATTAGGAGAGGGGACTATTTATTACCACAGCATAGACTATATATAAATTTAGATCATTATTATTACAACAAAGCAATAGAACAGTTAGATATAGATAAATATCATTTATTATTTTTCTCTGATGATACAAGATGGGTTCAAAGCAATATACATTTAATAGAAACAAATGGACAAAAAACAAGCATAGCAACAGGCAATTCTGATTATGTAGACCTTGCTCTTATGTCCTTATGTACTCATAATATTATAGCAAATAGCTCATTTAGTTGGATAGCTGCTTATCTTAATAAAAACCCCAATAAAAAAATCATATGTCCTATAAATTATTTACAGGACGATCCAAATAATCCACTAGCTAAAATGATAAATAAAAATTATTTTCCCGAAACGTGGAAGGCGATATGAAGAAAGTTATTTATATAACAGGATGCTTAGGATTTATAGGCTCTTATATTACAAAAAGCTGCCTAGAAATGGGCTGGTATATAAAAGGGGTAGATAAAATTACTTATGCAGCAAACTACCCTCTTCTAAAAATCTTTGAGAAATATGAAAACTTCTCATTCATTCACTCTGATATTAATGATTTAAAATTCTTATATGATTGCGACTATATTATTAATACAGCAGCAGAAACACATGTTGGGAACTCTATCTCTAATAGTCATGATTTTATTAGTTCTAATATAAATGGGGTTCATAATATTCTTGAGCTATTAAAGAACTATAGACAGGAAAATGAGCACAAGCCTATCCTAATACACTTCAGCACAGACGAAGTATACGGAGACAATAATACAGAAACAAGCAAACACACGGAGTGTGATTTATTAAAACCTTCAAATCCATATTCAGCGAGTAAAGCAGCGGGAGATATGCTTATTCTTGCGTGGGCTAGAACATATAATATACCATATATAATAGTAAGACCAGCAAACAATTATGGAATTGGACAGTATGTAGAAAAACTTATCCCAAAAGCTTGTAAATATATACAGCTAGGAAAGAAAATCCCTCTTCATAATGGAGGAACGCCTATTAGAACTTGGCTTCATGCACAAGACACAGCTTATGCTATCCTTAAGATAATAGAAAAAGGCCAAGTGAATAACATATATAATATTTGTGGAGGATTTGAACAAAGCAATAAAGAAACGGTAGATAAGATACTTCAAGCAATGGGAAAAGACAATAGCGAAGAATATATTGATTTCTCTTGCAATAGAGCAGGACAAGATTTAAGATATTCTTTAGATGATTCAAAATTAAGAAATTTAGGGTGGGTTCCACAGAAAAAATTTGAAGAAGATATTATTGGGATTGTTGATTATTATAAAGGAAAATTTATATGGTAAAACCGACATTAAAAAAGAATAGAAAAGAATTAATAATTAAACAAGAACCCGAAAATCTAAAAGAACAGATATCAGAAAGCTCTAAGGAAGATAGAAATAATAAACAAAGATATATTGTTAATGAGACTATTTTTCAGGGTGCGTCTATGTGCGTTCCTCTACTATCTATGGAGCATGTTAGACAACTAACTCTACAAGAAACTCTTCTTTTATATCATAATTTTAGTATGTATCCCAAGCTCAAAAGCTTAGAACTAGATAGTACTATTGATTTTTATAAAGAATATCCTGATTTTGATATGAGTTTTTATAAAAAAAAATATAACATTGAAGGAACAGATGATGAAATAATACAAGATTTTTGGAATGAAGAACAATATAAACGTAAAGAGAGACGAATTTATAATGATAGAATTAAAATTGTTTTGTATCTTTCAAGTCTTTCAACAGGAGGTTGTGGGGGGTTAGAGGCTATGCTTAGATTAGCCCAAAAAATAAATCAGGGAGACACTTCAAAAATTTATGCAAAAATATATAATGCTACAGCAGGAATAAAAAGAAATAACCCATTTTGTAATGATTTTGCTTCTCCTCATGAAATTAACGATAGAACAATAGTAGTATATCCCGAGGTTATAAAAGGGAATCCATTAGGAGCAAAAAATGTAATAAGATGGATATTATTAGATTTAGGAATTGAAATGCCCAGCAATCATTATTTGACTTGGGGACAAAAAGATTTGATATATTTTTGGGAACCTAAAATTGGACAGCCCCAACTAGCAATCCCATTTATATCAGAGAATATAAAAAATACAAATAAAGATATTCCTAGAAGAGACACATGCTATATGATAAAAAAAGGACGATTATATCAAAACATAGGGAGTAGAATATTAGATTCTGATAACAATTATAGCAATGGTTTAAAAGTCATCCATAGCTCTCAGTCTATTGCAATAGATAATGGGGTCATGATAGAGAATCTACCTATAGAAGAAATATTTAATGGTTGCAAGATTTTTTATTGTTACGACCCTAATTGTTTTTATGCTATTATGGCTCCTATATGTGGATGTATCACAGTCTTATATCCTCATGATAGATATTCTTCAAAAGAAGACTATATTAAGCAAAGAATATATACTAAAAATGGATACGTTCATTTTGCAGGAATTGCTTATGGGGATTCAAAAGAAGAAATAGAAAATGCATTTAAAACATTACCCCAGGCAAAAGAATCTCTAAATAAACTCATTAGTTTATATGAGGTTGATTTTACTAATTTTATGTCAGACATATTTGAATATATGAATAATGGAGCTGTTTTACAGACAGTTATGGATGCTTATAGAGATAGTATTCCGCTCAAGAAGAAAGAAACAATGATATGAATAATAGAGAATTTAAATGCGTTCAAATCCTTACAGACCTCATCGAGAACGAGGGATTAATTGGAATCAAAACATCTTTTGAAGACGAGGGGGCTCTATTTAACGAGACTATTAGACTAAAAGAAATTTGTAATCAAGCAAAAACAAAACTAACATTAAAGATAGGGGGACCAGAAGCGATCAGAGACATTAAGGATTCTTTAATAATTGGAGTAAAAGGACTTGTCGCACCAATGATAGAGTCTGAATTTGGTCTTAAAAAATTTATACAATCAGCTAATAGCCATATCCCAGAAGATACACTCTCTTCAATCCAGTTAAATATCAATGTAGAGACGATAACTTCTGTATCTAATATCCAAAAAATATTAGATTCACCAGAAGCCAATAGCCTTTATGGGGTTACTATCGGAAGAGTAGATTTAGTATCTTCTATGGGAAAAGATAGAAGCTATGTTAATAATGATGAGATATATGCTATTGTTAGTAATATTTTTATGAGAGTAAAAGAAAAGGGTTTTAAGCTCTGTCTGGGAGGAGCTGTGTCTATAGAGTCATTGTCTTTTCTTAAAAGATTACATTCAGAGGGATTGCTAGATAAATTTGAAACTAGATATGCTATATATGACCCATCAATTTCTCTCAAGAATTTATCTAGAGCATTATCTAAGGGACAGATATTTGAATATGAGTGGCTACAATGTAAACATGAATATTACACATCTCTAGCAAATCAAGACATCAAACGTATTCAGATGATACAAGATAGAATTAATCAATCAATAGGATTACAATGAAAGTCCTCGTAACAGGTGGGTCTAAAGGAATTGGGAAAGCTATAGTTTCCAAATTTATTGATCATGGACACGAGGTTGTTTTTCCTTCTAGATTAGAGCTAGATCTTTCCAAAAAGATACTATTAAATAATCCACAATATGACATTCTTATTAATAATGCAGGAATAAATCCTCTTAAAAATATTGTTGATATATCAGATGAAACAGTTATGAGAGTCAATTATTTCTCTCCATTAGAGATTACTCAACAATGCTTACCGTATATGATTTATAAGAATTATGGAAGAATAATAAATATTGGAAGTATATGGATAGACATAGCTAAGAAAAATAGAGAAGCATACTCTGCAAGCAAACACGCGATACATTCTCTTACTAAATCTCTTACGGCTGAATATGCTCAGAATAATATCTTAACAAATACTATATCTCCGGGATTTATTGAAACAGACCTCACCTTTCAAAACAATACAAAACAAGAGATAGAAAACATAGTTCGTAATATTCCAGCAGGAAGAATGGGCAACGTAGAAGAGATAGCAAATTTTGTTTATTATATCTCTATTCAAAATAACTTTATGAGTGGACAAAACATAGTGATTGATGGAGGATATTCATGCACAGCCCATTGATTGTTATGTCTAAAATTAAAAATTATTCGATAGATTTTATCTCTAATATAGACGAGATTATAGAACTTGTTTCTGATTCAAAAAATATAACTTTTATCGATTCAAATGTTCTTAGACTATACCCTATTTTTGATTTAGAAAATATAATATCTGTTGAGTGTGTAGAGGGAGAAAAAAGTCTAGCGGGAGTAGCTAATATTTACTCTATACTGGTTCAAAGAAAGGCAAATACTAGCACTAGATTAGTAGTGATTGGGGGTGGCATATTACAGGATTTAGTTGGGTTTTGCTCCTCTACTTATTGCAGAGGCATAGAATACATTTTGGTTCCTACGACACTACTGTCTCAAGTAGATAGTTGCGTAGGAGGAAAAACATCTATCAATTTTAAAAATAAAAAAAACATAATAGGAACTTTCTATCCCCCCAATAGAATTATTGTTTATCCTAAATTTACCGAAACTCTCCCTAATATAGATTTGATTAGCGGATTTGGAGAAATTTATAAATTTCATATACTACAGGATAATATCTTGGAGTTTAATACAGAATCACCCCTCGATATGATGATCTATAATGGACTAAGATTTAAAATAGATATATTATCAAGAGATGAGTTTGATCTAGGAGAACGCAAACTTTTAAATTTCGGACATACCTTTGGTCATGCCCTAGAGACCATATCTTCTAATGAAATACCTCATGGGATTGCGGTTATACTTGGATGTCTATTTGCTGTTCAAGTGTCTAAAGAATTCGGATATGTTGTGAATAATTTTGAAATGGTTTTAGAGAAAGGGTTTGCATTGATTGATAAGTGCGGCATCAAATTCAAAGAAGAATGGTTTGATTTTAAAAATTTACTAGAAATTACAAAATCAGACAAAAAAAGCACAGGCAAATTAACGATGGTATTGATAAATAAGAACCCCCTCTTGCAAAATATCGAGGAGTATGATATACTTCAACGGACTATGAGGAGAATATATGAGACTATCTGATTACGTTATTTTATTTTTAAGAGATCAATACTCTGTTGATACTATTTTTACAGTATCTGGCGGAGGATGTATATTTTTAATAGATTCTCTTGGGAATACGCACGGAGTCAATTATGTCGCCACTCACCATGAACAAGCAGCGTCGATTGCCGCCGAAGGTTATGCTAGAATGAATAGCAGACTTGGAGCTTGCGTAGTAACAAGTGGGCCGGGATGCACTAATGCTATGACTGGGACTCTTTGTAGTTGGTTGGATTCTGTGCCAGTCATAGTAATAAGTGGCCAAGTAAACAAAGAGATGACTACTAATCATACAAGACTTCCACTTAGACAACTAGGAGATCAAGAATTTAATATTGTAGAGTGTGTTAAGAGTATGACTAAGTATGCAGTACAAGTAAATGAACCGTCAGAGATTCGATATCATCTAGAAAAAGCATGTAAATTAGCAACGACAGGAAGACCAGGACCTGTATGGCTAGACATTCCATTAAATGTGCAGTCTGCAACAATAGACCCAGAAAATCTAATAGGATATACTGAGGAGCAACCCAAACATAGCCCTCAAAAAGAAAAAGTAAATAAAGTAATTGAAATGTGGAAACTAGCAAAGAAGCCTCTTTTAATTATTGGGAATGGAGTTAGATTGAGTGGAGGAATCAATGAATTGAAGGAAGTTCTTACTCTGACCAACACCCCAACAATAACTGCCGTTAATGGCAACGATATTATAAATAGCGACTATCCCTATTATTATGGTAGATTTGGAACACATGCCCAAATATGTGCAAATAAATTACTCAAGGAGTGTGATTTTTTATTAACTATTGGAAGCAGACTATATGTTCGTCAAACTGGTTATAACTTTAAAGGATTTGCCAGTCAGGCTTATAGGGCATATGTAGATATTGATATAGAAGAATTAAATAAGCCAACACTATATCCTGATATTTCTATTCAAGCAGACGCTAAAGAATTTATTAAAGAATTACTGGTTAATAAACTACCAATTTCATCTAAAGAGTGGATAGACGAATGCGACAGAGCAAACAAAGAACCGAAAGTGCTACAAAGACATAGAGACAATAAAGATTATGTGAGTCATTATGCTTTTGTTGAAGAGTTGTCCAAGGTAATACCACAGGATCATCATATAGTAACAAGCGATGGGTCTGCAAATGTAGTGACTATGCAAGTATTAAATCTAAAAAATAACCAAAGACTGTTTACTAATACTGGATGTGCTCCAATGGGATATGGATTGCCTGCGGCTATAGGAGCAGCAACGCACCACAAGATAATTTGTTTAGATGGAGATGGTAGTTTACATCTTAATATTCATGAGTTGCAGACTATGAAACACTATAATCTTCCCATCAAGCTAATACTTCTAAATAACGATGGATATTTATCTATTAAAATTTCTCAAAATACATTTTTTAATAAGAGATATGTCGCTTCAGAAAAAAATAGCGGGGTGTCTTTTCCTAATTTTGAAAAGATAATCAAGGCATATGACTTACCTTATTGTAGAATAAAAAACAACAAAGAGATTCAGCCAACACTGAATGAGTTTTTGAATAGAATAGGACCATGCGTATGTGAAGTTTTTACTGATCCAGAAGAATACCATGAGCCTAAAGTTATGGCTAAGCTAGATATCAATGGAAAATTTATACCAGGGAAACTAGAGGACATACAATGGATATCTTAAACTAATACATAAGAGATTAATCTTGATAGCAAAATAATTCCTGAAGATTTAACGAATATAATAATCACAGACACATTTAATTTATAGGATATTAAAATTTATAATAAAATTGTTTTTTTTAACGGACATCAACATGGAGATCTAGCTAATTGTAGAGGTATAGTAAATTATATAGCTCCTTATCTACAAGATATGGAATTATTTTTTGTTCACGCAAAAGATATAAGATCTATTCTTTTCGATAGAAATATACAGATATATAATTGGTCTGATTTTCCTTTAAAAACAGAAATGGGAAAAGCTGGGCTAAGCGCAACAGACATTATAGACTTTAGAGAATCTAAAATAACATGTTTTACACACGAAGATATAATATTTATAAATCTTTGGATTGCTAGCTCTGCTTTTTTTATTAAAAAAAAGATATTAGAAATAGGAATTACTAAAGAATCTTTATTTAGACAAGCTTATGAGACTATTTATAATATTGAATATTATACCAAAAAGAAAATAAAATATCCAACGAATGTTTTACAAACTATGCCATCAAGCGTAGCTTTCCCAGCCAATAAAATAAAAATAGACAATTTTATTAATAATACGCTTTCTTTATATAGAAAAAAGGTTATTATACCGAATGGAAGAGTTTACTCTGAACAATGCCCAGTATTTAATCTTGGGAACATGGTCTTAGATGGAGGTCTTATAAAAAAATATCCAGATGTTCTTTTTATTTTTACTGCTCCTTTTGATAGTCTCAGTATTTTAGATGAGATTATAGATCTAAGCATAAAGAATATTGTCTTTATTGATGACATAGTTGATCCGCCAAATCTTAATGAAATAGATTATTTAAGTAGACATTGCGATATATTATTAACTAGAGCATCTGGTCCTGGTTGTGTTTATTCTACAAGAGATAATTATCTAGATAAATTTAAAACATTTATATCTTTTACATCAGACCCTAGAATAGCATTTGAAGCTATGAGTACTGAAGAAGAAATATCTTCCAGAAAATGGGGAGGAGATCAAGATAAGGCCAAGATGATATGGTCAAATAATTTTTCTGGGGAAAATATATGTAGTATTATAGAAAACGAAATTATCAATTAACCCAAAAAACAAAAATTTAAATAAAAATATGAATATTCTTATAACAGGGGCTCATGGCTTTATAGGTCGTAATTTATATAAGCTATTAAAAAGTAGACACAATAAGGTATATTCTTTAACAAGAAAAGAAGCGGATTTATTAGACAGTGATTCTGTCAATAATTATTTTATTAAAAATGAAATATTTTTTGATCTTGTTATTCATACGGCTATACAGGGAGGAAGAAGAAATATTTATGACAACAAAGATATAGTACATAACAATATCTTAATGATATATAATTTATTGCGGAATCAAAACTATTTTCAGAATATAATCTCATTTGGATCTGGAGCTGAACTTGATAGAAGATACGATATTAATCCACAGAATATAAATAAATATCCCATCGACCCATATGGACTATCAAAAAGTATTATAGATAAAATTTCCATAGACGAGCCCAAATTGTGTAATTTTAGAATATATAATTGTTTTGGTTTTGATGAAGAACCAAATAGAATGATTAGACGCAATATAATAAAATATATTAATCATGAAGATATACTAATTCATAAAGACAGAAAAATGGATTTTTTCTTTATCGAAGACTTGGCTAATTTGATCTATTTTTTTCTTGATTCTAATAGGATGCCCAAATTATTTGACTGCTGTTATAAAGAAAAAATAAAATTATCTGATATAGCTAATATGATTAATAAGTTAGATGTTCATAAAGTAGATATAAAATATGATCATTCTTCAAGCGAAATAGGAACAGACTATATAGGAAAATATACGGAAATAGATCTTCAATATATAGGCCTAGAAAAAAGTATACAATTAATGTACCATAAATATAAGGAACAAAATGATAAATAGAAGCATTAGTTTTTGCATAGCAACGGCCAAAAATGAAAAAGAATATGTTCTACTATTACTAAGATCTCTACGGGACAATACAGATATTACAAAGCATGAGATAGTAATATTTATAGACTCAGATAATCAAAATACTTATGAGGCATTATTACAAGAGCAACAAAATATGCCGAATATAAAAATTTGTAAAAACCCTTATGATCGTCCGATAGGAAGTCAGAGGAATGTTAGCGTTCTATTCAATGCTGCGAAAAATGATATTGTTTGTTATCTACAGTCAGATATGGTTGTTGGTAAAGATATAGATAAATACATTTCAGAGAATATGATAAGCGAGGATATAGTTCTCACTTGCGCCAGAATAGAACCTCCTCTGCATCCTCCCGGACCAGAAAAAATCATTATAGATCTTGGTGTTACTCCAGAAGAATTTCAGTATGATAAGTTTAATTCTTTTGTCTCTAATTTACAAGCAGAAAATAGACCAAATATAGAAGGAAATTTTGCCCCATTTGCACTATATAAGAAAAGCTGGCTTGATAAACTGGGGGGCTTTGATACTCAATTTAGATCTTCTAGAGAAGATGACGACATGGCTATTAGGATGAACTTATCTGGATTTAAAATGATACAATCTTGGAATGCTTGTGTTTATCATTTTACTTGTGTATCATCAAGAGGAATTAATTGGTTTAAATCAAATCCAGAAGAGCGGGAAGTGGTTCAGCAATTACAGCAACTAGCTGATGCCGAAGAATATAAAAAATTTATAAGAAAATGGGGTAAAATTACTAGGGTGGCTACTCCAGTATATGACATAGCAATATTTATTGATGTTGATAGATATATGACCACCGCTGATTTTGAGTTTTTGGGCCGAATTGAACTGTACTGTAAGAGGCTATATCTAAATAAAAAAGATGTTGCAGAAGAAGTATATAGAAGATCTCATTTTTATAATAAACATTACAACAACCTAAGATGGAACTATACGGAAGAATATTGGGATTCTGTAAAAGAATTTTTTAATCCAGAGGCATTGAACGGCCATATTCAATTTCTTACGAATCCTAAAGACGCTACAAATGATATCCTTATAAATTGTAAATTCTCTGAATTGATAAAGAGTATGGACGAGAAAAGAATCACATTCTTAGAGAATATTAATCAAGTCATTTACGACAATGAAATAGGTCAATATGTTTTTACTCCTTTTACAATAGATGTAAATCGTAAATTAGACCTAAGTCAATCTTATATAAAAATAAATAATACAGCACTCTTATTGGGCGATAATACGCTAGAATTTAAATAATAACTATATGAGACCCCCAGATTGGATATCTTATTACTTAGGGCTTGCAACCATAGTAGCTAAAAAAAGCCATGATACCCAGACTCAGCATGGATGTATTATCACAGATAAAAAGAATCGAGTTCTTGGTATTGGATATAATGATTTTCCGCGAGGATTAGACGATTCCCTTCTGCCCAATACTAGACCAGATAAATATCCGTGGATGATACATGCCGAAAGAAATGCCTTGGCTAATTGCGTAATTAGACCAGATAATGGAATAGCTTATATTACTGGTCAATGTTGTAATGATTGTATCATGAGTCTATGGCAAGAAGGAATAGAGACGGTGTATATGCTAGATCATCACGGGACATATTTATTCGATATAAAACAGAAAGAAATATTTGACAAATTCATTTCATTGAGTAAGATGAGTGTGTCATACATACCAAAAGACATATCTTGGATCCATACCTAAATTTTATTTACCGTCCTTTTGATCTTATCCAACATATTCTTTTCTACAATACAGAAAGCAAATAACTATTATGATATTCGACGAACAAATAACTAGAAAACCAGACAAATATCCTTGGACACAAGATTTTATAGAAGCTATGCACAATGGATTTTGGACAGTTAGAGAATTTAATTTTCAGAGTGATATTCAGGACTTTAGAGTTTCTCTTAGTGATCAAGAAAAAATAATTATAACCAGGGCTCTATCTACTATAGGCCAATTAGAAATTTCAGTTAAAAAGTTTTGGGCTAAAATTGGAGACAATCTACCCCACCCATCTATTAATGATATGGGATATGTCATGGCTAATGTAGAGGTTGTTCATGGTGACGCATACGAAAGATTGTTAGAAGTTCTGGGCATAGAAGATTCATTTGAAGAAATTTTAAAATTAGATATGATTAAAGGCCGGGTCAACTATCTTAGAAAGCATCTTCATAAATTTCACTCCGATAATAAAAAACAGTTTATTTATTCCCTAATTCTATTTACTCTGTTTGTAGAAAACATAGCTCTATTCTCTCAGTTCTATACCATAGGTTTTTTCTCAAGATATAAAAATGTTTTGAAGGACACCAATAAACAAGTAGAATATACTTCAAGAGAAGAAAATTTACATGCTATGATAGGGATCAAA
>Ga0114969_10001854_pt1 | contig 17644 bp, 11 predicted proteins | sample M_130807_MF_Meta_FD_87316 | JGI IMG/M metagenome (GOLD analysis project Ga0114969, IMG submission 87316) | Freshwater microbial communities from Lake Montjoie, Canada to study carbon cycling - M_130807_MF_MetaG | ecosystem: Environmental > Aquatic > Freshwater > Lake | place: Lake Montjoie...
ATCCAGCGGCCGGCAAAACCGCCGCGCAGCAGGTCGAGGTAGGCGTCGCCCAGCGGCTGCAGTGCCGCCAGCGACAGCTGCTCGGCATCTGCCACGCTGTAGGACGGCGCGCCGGGCAGCGGGAACAGCGGCGGATAGTTGTCGTAGTAGCGCAGCTCGTCCTGGATGCCGAGCACGCGTTTGCGCAGCCTCAGGTATCGATGCAGCGTTGGCAGCGCTGCGTTGGTCTGCGCAACCAGCTGCCGGTAAACGGTGGACGGCATGTTGTCGGGAAACAGCGCCGCGTCCAGTGCGGTAGCGAAATGCCGGGCACGTGCGCTGAAGACATCACCCATGACCTGCGTGGCCAGCATCGAGCCGAAGGTGCCGGAGAACTTCTGCCAGCTGCTCCAGAAGGCATCGAACACCTGCTTGCGGTCGGCGCGATCCGCGCCCTGACGGTACTTTTCGTAGGCGGCCGCGCTGAGCTGCACCGTTTGCCCATCGTGCAGCGTGATCGCGGGGAACGGCAGCTCGGCGTTGGCAAACTCTGAGTGCAGCGCCTCGGGCTGCTGCAGCACCGTGCCCGCTGCTGCCAGCACGCCTTCCGCTTCGCTGCCGAGTGTATGCGGTGCGCCGCGCAGCGTGTTTTCAAGAGAGAAGCCGAAGCGCCGCCTCAACTCCGCGTGCTGCGCCAGCGCCGCCCTGACCCGCGGCGCACCCAGCGCCAGAATCTCGGGCGCCAGCCACGCGGTGTTCTCCTCCAGCTCTGTATGCAGGGATTGCACCTGCTGGACGCGCTCGCGTTCGCTGGCAACGCGCAGGTCCACGTCCGAACGCAGTCCCGCATAGGTAGACAGACGCGCCGCTGCCTTGCGGACCGCGCTGATCGCATCCAGCGCTCTGAAGAGCGTATCGGGGCTGCCGCCTTGCAGCTTGCCGCGCCAGGACTTCAGCCCTGCAGTGGCGGTTTTGACGCGCTGGAATTCGGCCGCCCATGCAGCGTCACCGGGATAAAGGTCGCCGAGATTCCAATCCGTTGTCGTTGCAGCAGGGTCTGCGGGTGATGCACCCGCAGGCACCGCTGCGTTCAGAAAGCCGCTGCACGGCAAAGCGCAGAGAAAGGCGACAACCGCCGCCATGGAAGTCTTTCGCAGCATCGGAGCTCTCTTCCCGGTGTAGGCCCGGTTTCAGTTCTTGCTCAGCTGGCGATAGTACTCGGCAACCGCATCCTTGTATTCATCGGTCACGGGCTCGTTCACTGCGGTCCGCACCGAACCGCGACTACCGGCCGGCGTACTGCGCGCGAGCTTCAGTTCCAGTTGTTCCAGCAGCGTGAGGCTCGCCTGCAGTTGCCGGGTCAGCTGGTCGTTGCGAGCGCCGAGATTGGTTCCCTGAAGCTGCCGCGCCAGATCGGTGATGGCAGTGATGGTGGCCGGATCCACGCCCTGACCGCGCAGCACCGGAGCGAGCTGGCCAATCTGTCGACCCGCCGTACCGAGCCCCTGCTGCACGCCAGCCACAGTCGCACGATTACCCAACTGGCCCTGGCCAGCTTGACCCGACGCGCCACCCTGCCCGGCTTGAGCCTGACCTTGCTGACCCTGCTGACCTTGCTGACCCCGCTGGCCTTGCTGGCCTTGCTGGCCTTGCTGAGCTTGCTGCTCCTGCTGGCCCGTTGCGCGCGCATTCGCCAGTTGCTGAACCTGCTGACGCAGCGACTGCACGCGTGAGAGCGCCTCCTGTACCGCACTGGCGCTGCGCTGACCGCTGGTCTCGCCCTGCGCGCCCGCCTGGGCCGCGCGCAGCACATCGCGCACCTCACGCAGCGTGTCCGTCAGGCCACTCTCGCGCGGCACCACGTAGGCGGCCAGGCCACGCTCGATGTACTGCGCGCTCTGGCCCAGCTGCTGCTGAACCTGTCCATTGGAGAGCAACTGACTGGCCTCGCCGGCCTTGTCGGCGCTGTCCGGCGAATCGCCGCGCCAGCGACGGGCTGCGGCCGCCAGATCCTGCTCCATGCGCTGCACATTGTCGGCCAAGGCGCGTTTTTCGGCAGCGATCTTCTTGCGCTGTTCAGCACTCAGTCCGGCTGAACCGGAGGAGCGATCACTGGCACCGGCCGCTGCGCTGGCCGCGGCCTGGAGCTCCTGTTCGCTGGCAGCCTGCGCAGCGTACGCGCGCTCGGCTTCCTCGCTGAGCGATGAGAGCTGGCCGCGCAGCGACTCTGCACGCTGCTGTGACAGCTGTTGGCTGGCGCCGCTGAGCTGTCGACCGGCTTCGCTGGCGGCTCGCTGCAGCTGCTGGCGCTGCTCGGCCGGATCCTGGTTGTTGCGCAGCGCTTCGCTGGCACGATTCATGGCCGACAACGCCTGCTCGAGCTGGCGTGCGGCCTGGGCGGTGGCTCCGGCCTGCTGTCCTTGCTGTCCTTGCTGTCCTTGCTGTCCTTGCTGTCCTTGCTGTCCTTGCTGTCCTTGCTGTCCTTGTTGACCCTGCCGCGCCTGCTGGCCCTGCTGACCACTTTGCTGGCTGCGCTGCTGATTCGCAGCCTGCTGCATGGTGTCCAGTTGCTGCTGCAGCTGCTCAGCCTCGCGGCGCAGGGCTTCCTGCTGCCAGCGCTGTTCATCTGTCAGCTGCTGCGTGCGCTGCGCATCGCGGGCCAGCTGCTCCTGCCGCCGCGCCAACTCTTCCAGCTTGCGCGCAGCCTCGTCGAGCTGTTGCTGCGTAGACTCGGTGGGCGAGGCCGAGTTGGCGCTCTCGTACTGGTTCTTCTTCAGATCCATCTCGAGATCGTAGAGCTGCGCCAGATCATTGCCTGTCCGCGAGCCGCCGCCACCACCGCCACCCTGAGCACCGCGTTGCATGCTCAACTGCATGTCGGTGAACACGGACTCGGCGCGCATGAGGTACTGCAGCGCCAGCTGTTCGGGCTGGATCGCCTTTTCAAGGTCAACCGCTGCAAGCCGCTGCGCCGCCGGCTGCATCGACTTGGCAGCGTCCTTCAGCAGGTCCACAAAGGTTTTGACCCGCTCGTCTTCCTCAGTCAGTTCGCGTGCGCTGGCACGCTCCGCCAGGGATTCGGCCTGTGCCGCCAGCTTCTGCTGCACGTCGGAGAGCAGCAGCGAATTGTCCTTCACGGTGTCGCCGGATGCGTTGGCGCGCTGTGCTGATGCGTCGCTCTTCTTGCGGATCAGGTTCCAGGTGGAGACCAGGATCTCCTTCTGGCGCCGCGAGATCTCCTGCTGGCCACCCTCTTCACCGCCGCCACCGCCACCACCACCGCCGGCCTGCTGCGACTCGGAGAACTTCCGGTCATACGGCCGGACCTGCACGAAGTACATGTCCGTCTGCGCACTCTGCGAGCGATCACGCGCCGTTGCGTAATAGGAGATGAGATCACCCGCGGCCAGCGGCCGGTTCTCGCCGGCAACCCGCATGTCCTCGAGCATCATCATCTGCGTGGCGTCAACGCGGTTGCCCGCGACACGCAGCGGCACCGACTGCCATTCGCCGCCGTTGACCGCATAACGCAATTGCACGTCCTCGAGCGCAAAGTCGTCGCTGGCCTGAACGCGCGCAGCCACCTCTTCGATGCTGCTGGCGCTCCAGTCGCGGCCCGGCTTGACGACCTTCACCTCGGGCTTGTTGTCCGGGGTGACCTTGATCAGGTAATCGTCAGACAGCCTCACCGTCTCGCGCCCAACGCGCGCTGCGATGTAATAGCGCCCGTCTTCCTTGATGGAGAAACCGGCACGCGCAGTGTTGCCGGCCGCATCCAGATCCGTGTCCTTGCCGTTCAACACGAGCGTGGCCGCGCCAATCGGCCGGTCGGTCTTGATCTCCAGCTTCACGGCTGTACCTGCCACGCCGCTGACATCGCCGCCCGGATCGTCCGTCACCGGCTTGCGGTGCGTCCACGACGGATAGTCATAGACGACTTTCAGGTTCTCGATGTTCGGCACTTCGACCACGGCGACGCGATACGACGGACTGCGGACGCCCGCTGCCGACACGTAGTACTCGACCGGCTCGCGCACCGAGAGGAAAGTAAATTCGAAGCCGCGCTTCGAGCGCGACATGTCCACCTGTTGCCATCCGCCTTCGCCGATGCGGGCGAACAGCTGCGCGCTGGCCGGATCGAAGCCATGTGCGGTGGCCAGCACCGGAACCGAGCCGCCGCGTCGCACCGCCTCGTTGCCGGGCGTGACGAGAATTCCCTGGTCGGGCAGGAGTCCCTTGACGGCCCATCCCGCCCAGACATGCCGCACGCCGTAGCCGTACAGCCCCGGGCCCGCCACTGCCAGCCAACACAACACCCCAGCTGCGACCGCCGCAACGCAAGCCGGGACTGCGAGCCACCAGCGCTGCACGCGCTCGTCGACCGGATTGCGGTGCGCGACGGCCAAGGCATCCTCGGCGAGCAGCCCCTTCAGCGGATGATCACTGCCCTGCAGCCCCGCCCAGGTATCCATACGCCCCTTGAACTCGGGCGCCAGCGCCTCCACCGCCGTTGCCGGCTGACGCGCGAGCGCGCGCCACGGCCGCAGCCACAGCAGAGCGACGATGACGGCCAGCGACAACGCCAGCGCTGCGCGCGTGCCGTAGACGACGGCATCGGCGAAGCCGCGCTGGATCGCAAACCACACACCACCGACGGTCAGCAGCAACGCCACCGCCGCTGCAGCCGCCAACGCACGTGCCAGGTGCATGCGGCGCAGGCGCGCCTGGAACTGCGCCAGATACTCGCCCAGCTGTACCGATGGATCGTGTTGCGCCGTCATGTCAGCACCTTTGTGTTCCTGCGCAGCAGCCAGTTGCCGGCCAGAGACTCGGCAATCACCAGCACGGCCGCCAGCGCAAGCAGCCAGCGCGCGAGCGGCAAAGTTCCCGGAGAAGACTGCGCCGATGCCGCGGCAGGCGCAACGTTTTCAGCCGCCTTTGCCGCGCTGCGCCAGCGCTCCAGCAACGCTGGATCAGCTGGCGTCAGGTCGGACTCGCGCTCGTCGAAGTTCACGGCCAGCATCGATTCGCGTGCCGGCGTGACCACCTGATAGAAGCCGCTGCGCTCCAGCCGCACGGACTGCGCCGTGTGAGTGGCCGACAGCGACAGCAGCTCGTGGCCATCCGGATCGATGACCTGGCCCACGGTCGCACCAGCCTGCGCCAGCGGCAGCACCGCACCGGCCACCTGGTGGCTGCCATAGGCATCGTCGCCGGCGAGCCACGCGGCGGCCTCGGCCATGAAACTGACGAACACCGGCTGTACCGGCAAATCGCTCCAGCTGCTGTCGAGGCTGGCGCACAGCAGCAGCAGCCGGCCAGTGCCAACATGCTGCTCGATGAGCAACGGCTCACCGTCTTCGGCTGCGACCAGCACCCGGTCGCCGCTGCCAGGCGTGACCTTCAGCATCCGCACAATCGACAGGTTCTGCCAGCCCCGCGTATTCATGAGCGCGGGATGCGCCGTATCGACACGGCCGATGCTGAGCGGATCGGCATTGCGAACCGTGGCACCGCGCACCGCCTCGCCGCTGACAGGCAGCGTCTGCAGCGCACTCGCCCGCTGACCGGCCACCAGCAACGCCGCTCCGCCCGACTCCACGTAACTGCGCAGGCTGGCGGCAAGCTTCGCATCCAGCGCGCCCACGTCATCCACCATCACCCACCGATAGCGTTCGAACGTGCGCGGATCGAAGTCGGCCATACGCGTGGGCGACGCACGGTAGCGCGCCGCCGACACCGCGAGCGCGGCACTGGCAAAGGTGCCGCTCTGTGCGCGCGTATCGGCCGTCAGCAGCGGCACGGTCTGCGGACCGCCACCCTGCAGCACAACCTGGTAGCGGTCATCCGCGCCCAGCGCGTCGGGCTTCTTCAGTTGCGCCACAACGCGGTTGCTGCCGACGTTCAGGCTCACGCCCGCAAAACGGAACATCGCCTCGCCGTTCGCCGGCAGGGTCTGGGTCTGCTCGCCGCGCACGGTCTCGTTGACCGTGAGTTGCAGCGTCAGCGCCCGTGCCGGCGTGCCGTGACCGCGCACAGTCACATCGATGTTCTCGGCGTTCTGCGCGATGCCGACCACGGCCCAGTCGGGAACCGCTTCTGCAGCGATGGGATGCAGCTGCAACTCGATGGGCCGGCCACGCTCGGAACGCGGCAACAGGTCAGCGAAGCGCTGTGCGATACCGGAGGCCTGGAAATCGCTGACCAGATGCGCGACCACGGGCACGTCGCCGGCGCCGGCCAGGTTGTCGATCGAGCCGATCGCGAGCGCGTACTCAAACCGGCTCTCGCCAGGCTGCAGCTTCTCCAATGCGCGGCGCAGCGCCGCCTTGTCGGCCGTGGGCGCGCTGCCATCGGCGGCAACGAGCGTCATGGTGCTGCCCGCAGTGGCCAGCAGCGCGCGATCGCCGCTGCGCAGCCCGTCGACGATACGCGCTGCCTCGGCGCGGGCGGCGGCCATGCGACCATCCGCGGACATGGACAGCGAAGCATCGATCATGATCAGGTGCAGCCGCGCTCCCACGACACCGGAGGGCGCGCGGTCCGCGAGCTTCCACAACGGCTGCGCAAACGCCAGTGCCAGCAGCGCCAGCAGCGCAATGCGCAGCGCCAGCAGCAGCAGGAAGCGCAGCTTCTTCTGCACGTGCAGCCGGCGCTCGCTCGGGTCCAGCAACATCGCCGAGGAGATCTGCATGCGCTTGGGGTTCTGCGTCTGCAGCCGGTGCAGCCACAGCGGCAGGCCGATGCCCAGCAGACCCAGCAGAAACAGCGGCGCGAACAGGCTCATCGGCGCTTCTGCCTGAACATCAGGTACTGACGCAGAGGTTCGTCCAGCGGCTCGCTGGTGTCGAACACCAGGTGATCGGCGCCAGCGCGCACGGCGGCGGCACGCAGTGCCGCGATGTGTCCCTGGACCTTGCCACGGTACTCGCGCTGCATGAAGTCGGGCGAGACTTCAATGGCCTCGCCAGTCTCCATGTCCTCGAAGAGCGTGGAGGCCGGTACATCGGGACGCAGTTCGAACGGATCGAGCAACTGCATCAGAACCACGTCCTGACCCTGATACGCCAGCGGGCGGACGGCCTGCACCATGGCCTCGGGGTCGCAGTAGAAATCGGAGATCACAGCAACCAGCCCGCGACGCGTCACATGATCCCGGAAGCGCTCAAAGGGCTGCTGAAGATTGGTGCGCCGTGCCGGCACGGCTGCGTCAAGCCCATGAATGACCGCGTGCAGCTGGCCGCTGCGCGATGACGGCGCGCGGAAGTCGCGGATCTGCTCGTCAAAGATCAGCGTGCCGACCGCGTCATGCTGGTGCGAAGCAAGGTACGCCAGACTCGCGGCGAGCATCTGCGCGTAGCGAAACTTGGTCACGCTGCCGGAACCGAAGCCCATCGATGCGCTGGCGTCGAGCAGCAGCATCAGGTGGCTGTTGGTCTCGCCGAGAAAACGCTTGATGTAAGTGCGGTCAGTGCGCGCATAGACGTTCCAGTCCACGAAGCGCGGATCGTCGCCTTCCACGTACTGCCGGTACTCGGCGAACTCCTGCGAGAAGCCGAAGAAGGGCGAGCGATGCAGGCCCATCACTGCGCCGTCCACCACCGTGCGCGCGATCAGCTCCAGATTGGAGAGGCTCGCGAGCACCTCCGGCCTGATGAGGCGGCCATAGGCATCCGGTCTTGCGGCGCCCACTGCCATTTTCAGGCGGCCTTCACCGTCAGCAGCGTGCGCAGAACGTCGTCGACGCTCTGACCATCGGATTCCGCGTGGTAGTTCGTCAGCACGCGGTGCCTGAGGATCGGCAGCGCCAGTGCGCGCACATCGTCCTCGGTCACGTGGAAGCGACCATCGAGCAATGCGCGCGCCTTGGAGGCCAGCGCCAGGAACATCGTCGCACGCACGCTGGCGCCGAATTTCACGTAGCGCTTAACGGCATCGGTGGCCAGCGGGTCGGCAGGCCGCGAACCACGCACCAGGTTCACTGCATAGCGGCTCACCGCTTCCGACACCGGCACCTGACGCGTCAGCCACTGGAACTTCAGGATGTCCTCTGCCGACGTGCAGGTCTGCACCGGCGGCAGATCCATGCGCGTGGTGAAGCGCTGCAGCACCGCCAGTTCATCGTCGGCACCGAGGTAGTCCAGGACCACGTTGAACAGAAAGCGGTCGAGCTGCGCTTCGGGCAGCGGATAGGTACCTTCCAGCTCGATCGGGTTCTGCGTCGCCAGAACCAGGAAGGGCGGCTGCAACAGGTGCTGGGTGCCGCGTACGGTCACCGATTTTTCCTGCATCGCCTCGAGCAGCGCCGCCTGGGTCTTGGGAGGCGTGCGGTTGATCTCGTCCGCCAGCACCACATGCGCGAACAACGGGCCGGGCACGAAATGCCAGCTGCGATGCCCGTGCGCGTCCTCGTCGATGATGTCGGTGCCAGTGACGTCGGTGGGCATCAGGTCCGGCGTGAACTGGATGCGCTTGAAGGACAGGCCGAGCGCATCGGCGAGCGTGCGCACCAGCATGGTCTTGGCGGTGCCCGGCATGCCGGTGATCAGGCAGTGTCCGCCGACCAGCAGACTGATCAGCAAGTGCTCGACCACCTCGTTCTGGCCGACGATGACTTTGCGCACTTCACCGCGGATGCGCTCCATGCTGTCGCGGAAGTGGCTGACGAGTTCGCGCGTGGCGGCGGTGTCGGGTCCGGAGCTGGCAATGTCGGTCATGGTGCTTCCTGTTTTCAGGTCTTGTTGGTGCCCGCCAGCTGCAGCAGGAGTTGCTGCGCCGGTCGGAACGAAGGTGCTATCTCGAGTGCGCGCAGCACGGCACTGCGCGCGTCTTTCTTCCGGTCCAGCGCGACATAGGCGCGCGCCAGGCGGTAATGGGCGGTGGCTGCATCCGCAGGCTGCAGCGCCAGAGCGACGCGGTATTCGGTCAGCGCATCCAGCGGACGGTTCAGCTCCAGCATCAGATCACCGAGTCGCCCATGCAGCGCATCGTCGAACGGCGCAACGTAGTTCATGCTCTGCATCACGGCCGCGGCATCGTTCTTCCGGCCCAGTGCGAGATACTCATCGGCGAGCCGGGCCAGCGGCTTCGGATCGTGGCCGCCAGACTTCCAGAATGCCGTGAGCGTGGCCACCGCTTCGGCCTTCCTGCCGGTGGCAAATTGCGCCTCGGCCAGCGGCACGTAGGGACTGCCGTCTTCGACATCCACCGGCATGATCTTCAGCGCGCGCTGCGCGCTGCTGATGGCCTCGCCCCAGTTGCCGGTTGCAGCCGCCTTGGCAGCGGCAGCACGCGCATCACCCCAGGCCTTGATCCCGGACAGCACCGCACCGTACTCCTGATGCAGGTATTCACCGAACAGACGATCAAAGTCGCCCGGCGACAGGCCCAGCGCCGCCTTGACCGCAGCGGGCGTGTCAGCACCGCGCCCGTACTCGCCCAGCATCACGACCAGCTTGTCCTGGCCATACTTCTTCACGATGAATTCGCAGATCAGGCCCGACTGCATGTACGACACCTGCACCTGCTGTTCGTACTCGGGACGAATGAAGCCACGGTCCAGGCTGGCGATCGGCAGGCCCTTGCCCGCTGCGAGCGCTGCCCAAGCGTACCCGGGCACACTGACACCCTGTGTCGGGCCGCTGCTCCATTCCTCGTAGACCGAGATGCCTTCGCTGAGCCAGCGCGGCACGCGATGAGCGGTGGACTCGAGCGTGTAGACATGCGCCAGCTCATGCCACAGCGTGCTGCCCCAGTGAAACTCGTTCACTGCGCGCGACGACGGCGAATCCATCGCCAGTACGCGACCGAAGGTCACACCGAGCAGGCCGAGCCCGGGCATGCCCGCGGTGCGTACCGCGAAGTCCTCGTGGTTGTTGTAGATCTCGATGATCACCGGACCGGGCACTGTGTAGCGATAGCGGCGCGAGTACTGCGCCATCGCCTGCTCGGCGAGCTGTCGCACATAGGGCGCCAGCACGGCGCTCTCCTTCTTGTTGACGCGCACCACGATCTGCGGCGCACTGGCGGCATCACCCGCCGGCGTTTCCGGAAAGACCAGCGTGTCGAACTGCGCCAACTGATCGAGCAGCCGCAGCGTGTTCGCGGTCACCGGGTTGTAGGGATCGCCCTTGTACGCTTCCTCGAAGCAGGTGCGCGCCTCGCTCTGCCGACCCTCGCGCAGCAGGCCCGTGCCCAATTGCACGCGCGCCTCCCACAGGTCGGGCTGCGTCTCAACGGCTTTGCGGTACAGGGCGGTCGCCTCGGTGTAGCGCCGCCTGATGTCGAAGAAGTGGGCCAGTGTCAGGTACAGCTCGCCATAGCCCGGCCGGTCCTTCATCACCGCTGCGACCAGCGCCGCGTTGTCGCGATCCTGCAGCTGCGCCTGCGCGGCCTGCAGCGTGTTGAGCTCGATCATCGGCAGCTTTTCCGCGCTCGCCAGCGCCGCCGCCTTCTCCAGCTGCTTCGCAGCCTCTTCCTGTTCGCTGCTCTCCAGCCTCAAGCGCGCTGCCAGCAGCATTGCCTTGAGGCGCGCACCGGCCGGCGCAGCCTCGGCCTGCAGCGCCGTCTCCAGCGCCAGCTGGCCTTCCTTCTTGAAGCTGTTGAGCAGCACTTCGGCCGCCGCGACCTGCGCCCAGGCGTTCTTCGGATCGCGCTGCAGGACTTCCTGATAAAGCTTGTAGGCTTCGTCGTCCTGGTGCGTATCCGCGAACAGCTCGCCCCAGCGCAGCCGCACCGTCAGGTTGTCGGGCTGCGCACGCAGCGCATCGCGAAACCAGTCGTTGGCACTCTTGAAGTCACCCAGCGCCCACGCCGCCTCGGCGCGGACGGCAGCCTCACCGGCACCCAGCAGCGAGCGATAGCAGGCCGCCGCGGCGTTGCGGTCCGCGCCCCAGCGCAACGCGTCGCAGCGCTGCACACCGGGATTGGCGGGCAGACCATAATCAAGACCGCGTGACCACGCGGGCGCCGCGACACCTCCGAGCACCGCGAGCAGCGAGGCGGCTAACGCCCGCGGCGCCCTCTGCCGTAGAGCCACTCTCGTCATGGTGCGGCCCCGCTCTTGCCCGCATCGGCTGCCGGCGCGGCAACATCCATGGATGCCAGCTGCAGCAGCAGCGCCTCGAGCTGTGCGTTGTAGTCATCTTCCGCAAGGGCACCCTTGCGCAGTCTCAAGGCCTCGATGGCGTCAGTGAGCTTGCGTCGCTCGGGCGACTCAGCCACCGGAGCGGCGGTGTCGCCCTGACCCGCAGCGGCCAGGCGCGCCACCGTGAAGCGTGCAGCCTGATCGCCGCTGAGCACTGCATGCTCGCTGGCGATGCGCACGTCGCGCTCATAGAAATCCTTCACGCGTCGCTGTGCGAAATCGAACGCTTCCTGCGCGCTGACGCTGCCGTTCTTGTCGGCGTCGGCAGCGGCATCGGCAAGCGCCGCAGCGAAGTCGGCGCCGAAGCGTGTCGCATTGCGTTCCGCACCATTGCGTGTAGCGGTCACTACGACACGCGTCGGGGACTTGAGCAATTCCTGGAGTGCGCCACTGCTGCTGCCGGTGACGACAACCAGCTGATCACGTGCGCGGATGCCACCCAGCCACGACTGCAACTCGCGCCCGGTGAAGTCGGCGCCCGGCATGTTGAAACGGTATTCCTCGCCGTCAAAGCTCCCGTGCCCGATCAGGTACAACGCCAGCCGGTCCTCGGCGACCATCGATCCAGACAGCTGCCTGAGCAGCGCGCCAAAGGCTTCGCGAGTGCAGGACCGGCCGGACAGCACCTGCACGTGCTGCGCATCGGTCAGGACTGCAGCCGCGCGCTTCACCGCAGCCACCTGCGCATCGAACTGCGCGGTGTACGCCGGCTCGCCGCCGAGCCCTTCGCAGGCAACCACCTGCAGCGCAGCCTGCGCCACGCTGCCGGCAAGCAGCAATGCGACCGCAGCCGCAGCCGCAGCCGTGCAGCAGGTGCGGATTGGACTGGCGCTCATACGACACTCCAGCGACGTCGCAACAACCATTCTGCGCTCTTCAGGGCAAACAGCAGCAGGAAGACAATCGGCGCAGCCCACAGCGGCCGCAATTCCTGGCGCGTCACGCCGGCCGACGAACCGCGGATTGCATCCGGCAGGCCCGACAGATCCTGCGGCGTCCAGTAGCGACCGCCCGTGGCGCGGGCGAGCTGTGTCAGCAAGGCGCGGTTCTGGCGCAGATTGAAAGCCTCCGCGTTGGCACTGTTGTGCTGCACCACCGTGCGGCCAGCGGCAATCGTCTTGCCGCCCCGCCGCGCACTGGCATCGACAAAATACGTGCCCGGCCGCGTCAGTGCAGCCTCCCCATGATAGCTGCCCGGCTGATCGACGACCGGCTGCAGCGGAATCAGCACCGAGTCGCCGCCCAGCGTGGCGACCGCAGAAAGGGTCGCATCGCGCAGTGGCATGAAGGCCGCATCGCGTGCCTCGGCCGTCACCAGCAGCTTGTTCCCGGCGGATCGTGCCTGCACCGTGAACGGCTCGGGCACGTCGGCCACGAGCTCACGCAGCAGCTGCCGCCAGAATTGCTCATGGCGCTGGTCGGCAAGCGGCAGCAGCATCTGCCAGCGCCAGCTGCCACCCGTGGCGAAAATCCAGGTATGGCCCAGGCCGTAAGGCTGGGTCACCAGCAGCGGTGCGTCCTGATCCTTGACGCGCATGTTCAACAGCGACACCGCGGCCGGCTTCAGCGCACCGATCTCCTGATAATCAGCGATCTGCGGCAGGCTGCTCCACGCGGCATCATTGGCGGCCGTCTCGTCCGCCAGTTTCAGCACGGCACTGCGGCGGCCGCGCGGCGTCAGCAGCGCCTGCGCCTGCACGCGATGGAAACCATCCTTGTTGTTCGGCAGCTGCGCGGGCAGCGTACGGCCCACCAGCGTGTCGCCCCAGCCACCCGCGCCCAGTCCACTGGTGCCTGCCAGCATCAGCAGGCTGCCGCCACGCTCGCTGACGAAATCGCGCAGCAGCTGCAGCTGCTGCGGCTTGAATGCCGCGGCTGGAACGCTGCCGATCAGGATGGCGTCGTAGTTGAACAGCGTTGGCCGGTCGAGCGGAAAGCCCTCCTTCAGCTCATCGGTCTGCTCCACGCCCTGCCGGTAGTAGCTGTTCGGACTGGTGTGCAGCCATGAAACCAGGCGCACGCCGGCGTCATGATCCAGCGCACGCCGCATGAACTTCAGTTCCCAGCGCGCCTCGCCTTCAACATAGAGAACGCTGGCGCGGCGTTCGGCGACCTGCACCACGCGGGTACGCGCATTGTTGCCCAGCTCATGCTCGCCGGTCTTGGGATCGAGCGTGAAGCGCAGGTTGCGATAGCCGGAGTCCGCCAGTTCAAATCCGATGTAGGCATTGCTCAGCGTCGCGTCGGCCGGCAGGTTCACGTCACTGCTGGCCAGAAAACGCTCTCCGTCATAGGCCTTGATCCGCGTCGCACCCGCACCGTCATGACGGATGCTGACCCGCGCGGTCAGTTTGGTGCCTGGCAATGTTTTCTGCGGCAGCAGAACGTCCTGCAGTTCCAGGTCCTCGGGAATGGTTTCGCGGCCGATCCCGATCACGTGCACCGGCACGCCTTGCGCGGCAATCGCCTCCAGCTGAGCGGGATCGATGCTGCCGCGATTGTCGGCTCCGTCACTGAGCACCAGAACGGCGCCGAGCGGCGTGCTCTGCAGGGATCGGAGTACCTGCTGAACCGAATCACCGACTGACGTGGAGCCACCGGTCGCGGGGAGCGACTCGAAGCGCTCCACCTGACTGGCCTCGCCCGCGAACTGGTAACGACGCGCGGGGTACTCCTTTAATAGAGTTTGCACCGGCCGCGAATCCAGGGAGGCCAATGCCTGCTGCAGGCGCGTCTGCTGAGGATCCGCCATCGCCATGCTGGCCGAGGTGTCGAGCAGCACGGCGATCGTGTTCTGGCCCGCCTGCAAGGTCTTGAACAGCAGCGCGGGCTGCCAGGCGACGGCCAGCACCGCGGCCAGCATCGCCCACTGCAGCAGGACGACCCCTCCAAGGCGCCAGAGCCCCAGGGCGCGACCACGGGCCCAGGCCAGCGCAGCCAGTGCCGCGGCGCCGGCCACGAACAATGCCCACGCCCAGTACAGAGGCCAGTCGCTGGTAAACAGCAACTCGCCGCGTGCATATTCTGCGGGGGTAAACCCAAAGAGCCACTCGAACACTGGCGACCTCTAGTTTTCCCTGTTATACCAGCGCCCCCCTGCCGCAGGGGCAAAGTTGTGTCAAAGCACCAGCGATGAATCAGCCAGCAGACAACGCCGCGCGCGGCATCCGATCCTTCGTCATTCGCGGCGGCCGCATCACGGCCGGCCAGCAGCGGGCACTGGACGAACTGTGGCCCCGCTATGGCGTCGACTACAGCCCCGCACCGCTGGATCTGGCCAGGCTTTTCGGCAATGCCCAGCCCTGCACGGTGGAGATCGGCTTCGGCAACGGCGAACACCTCCTGGAGCGGGCGCAGCGCGAACCGCAGCGCAATTTCCTGGGCATCGAGGTACACCGCCCCGGGGTTGGCCGGCTGCTGCTGAACCTGCAGCGGTCAGGCCTGCAGAACGTGCGCATCCTCTGTCACGACGCCGTGGAAGTGCTGCGCAACCAGCTGCCACCCGGATCCATCGACGAACTGCAGATCCTGTTTCCCGACCCCTGGCACAAGAAGCGGCATCACAAGCGGCGCCTGATCGAACCACAGTTCGTGACCGTGGCGGCCGGTTGCCTCCGCGCGGGAGGGCTTCTGGGAATGGCCACGGACTGGGAGCCTTACGCCGAACAGATGCTGGAAGTACTGCGCGGCTGCCCGCTGCTGGAAAACACGGTCGCAGACGGCGGTTTCGCCCCGCGCCCGGAATCGCGCATCGTGACCCGTTTCGAGCGCCGCGGGGTGACGCGCGGCCATGTCGTCCGCGACCTGCTTTGGCGGCGCCGTTCCTGACCGCAGCAGCACAAAGTACCTACTTGTCGCCGCCCCGGACCGGGAGCAGCATGGATCGGGGCCAATAGCCCGTGAATGTCAGCGCTGCGAGGTTCCCCGTGAGCACGCATCCCCCGATCATCGGCAACTGGTACTGCCTGCGGGCCGGCGCACTGTTCGAAGTCGTTGCCCTGGATGAGGCGTCCGGTACCGTTGAAGTGCAGTATTTCGACGGCACCCTCGAAGAGATGGAACTGGATGACTGGCACGCCCAATGCGCGACCGGTGACATCGAGGAAGCAGAAGCCCCCGAGGACTGGACCGGCTCCGTGGACATCGATACCGAGGCCGATGCGTCCCGCTCTGGCAATGTCGGCGGCATTGATGACGACCGTCGCCTGAACGCCATGGGACCGGACGAACCGGATACGCTCGACTAAGGCCGAAGGTTCAGGCGTAACGCGCAGCGAACTCGTCCGGATCGATGCCCTCGGCCAGCAGCACCTGCTCCTCGTCCACACGCACCGGGACGCGCGCGAGAGACAGGCCCGAGCACGGTCCCGAGAAACACGCTCCGGTGTGCGGCTCGAACATCGCCAGATGCACGTAGCAGACGATGGCGCTGCCATCGCCGGTAAGAAACCGGTCCTGGTCGTAATTGAGCGGATAGCGCTGGTGCGCGCAGCGATTCACGTAGGCATGCACGCTGCCATCGGCCGCGCGGACCACGAAGCCGCGCATCGGCCAGTCACCGCTGCCCAGACGGAACTCGCGGCAGCCCGTGGCGGAGAGCTCGTTGAGGTTGCACAGCGGATGGCGCCCCGTGCCGGCTGTGCTCATGGGTCCGCAGCCGCCGCTGAAGGCTGGCGCGAGCCGGCGCTGCCGATGGAGCTGTCCACCAGACCGGAACGCATCATCACCCAGAACAACAGCACACCCGGCACGGCAAGCACCGTGGTCAGCAGGTAGAAGTTCGCGAACCCGAAAGCATCGATCATCGCGCCAGCCGTCGTACCCGTGAGGAAGCGGCCGATGACACTGGCCGCGGCGGAGATCAACGCATACTGCGCGCCGGTAAACCGCATATCGGTCAGCGCCGAGAAATAAGCGACCACGGTGACGCCACCCATGCCACTGGCAAAGTTCTCGAATCCGATCGCGCTCGCCATGCCCAGATTGCTGTGCCCCGCCATCGCCAGTGCAGCGAAGCTGAAGTTGGACACTCCCATCAGGAAAAGACTGAACAGCACGGAGCGCTTCAGTCCCCAGCGCGCAAACAGCGCACCGCCAAAGAAGATGCCGATCAGATAGGCCCAGAACCCGACGCCTACGTCATAGAGAGCAATCTCGTCGTTGCTGAAACCCAGATTGTCGAACAGCAGCCGGAAGGTGAGGTTGGCCAGCGTGTCGCCGATCTTGTGCATGAGAATGAACAGCAACACGAGGAACGCGCCCTGCCTGCGGAAAAACTCTGACAGCGGCCCCAGGATCGATGCACCGACCTCAGCCAGCCCCTTCCTGCCACTGGGCCTGCGATACCGCAGCGGTTCGCCGCAGAACAACCCGGTGAGCATCGCCGGCAGCGCCAGCAGCGCACACCACACATAGGCATGCTGCCAGCCGTGACGAGCCGAGACATACAACGCCACGGCCCCCGCGCCGGCAGAGCCGATGCGCCAGCCATACTGCGACATGCCGGAACCGACCCCAAGCTGGTGCGGCTCGAGCAGTTCGATGCGATAGGCATCGATGACGATATCGAAGGTCGCACCTGCCGTGCCCACCAATACCGCCGCCCACGCCGTGCGCAGCAATCCGTCCTTTGGATCCGCAACACCGAGAAACACGACGCTGGCCATGACCAGACCGCCCGCCAGCAGCAACCATGAAACACGCTGACCGAGCCGGCCAAGCAACGGCAGCCGGACACCGTCGACAACCCACGCCCAGAGCCACTTCAGGTTGTAGACCAGGAAGGCCAGCGCGAATGCCGTCACTGCCTTCTTGCTGATGCCGTCTTGTGCCAGACGCGTGGTGAGCGTCGCACCGATCATGGCGTAGGGAAATCCGGACGAAACGCCCAGGAAGAACGCCGCCAGCGGCGCCATCTCCAGATAAGGACGCAAACTGGGTGGCAAACGGGCGCGCCAGCCCTGACTCACTGTATCCATCATGTGGCACATGATAGCGCCGTTGACAGCACGCCGGCGCTCCTGCACCTTGCGCCGATGCAAGACTATCAACGCGATTTCATCCAGCTGGCATTGGCGCGGCAGGCACTGCGCTTTGGCGAGTTCAAGCTCAAGTCCGGACGGCTCAGTCCGTACTTCTTCAATGCCGGCCTGTTCAATGACGGCGCATCGCTGGCGCGGCTCGGCCGCTGCTATGCCGCCGCGATCCAGGCGTCGGCGCTGCCCTTCGACATGCTCTTTGGGCCTGCCTACAAAGGCATCCCGCTCGTGGCGGCAACAGCCACGGCGTTGGCGGAGCATCATGGACGCAACGTGCCCTGGGCATTCAATCGCAAGGAAGCGAAGGACCACGGCGAGGCTGGTTCCATCGTCGGCACGCCGCTGGCAGGTCGCGTCCTGATCGTCGACGACGTGATCACCGCCGGCACCGCGATCCGCGAGTCGGTGGACCTGATCCGTGCGGCTGGCGCGACACCGATCGGTGTCGCGCCAGCCGCACGGATCAGGTCCACCGACTCGC
>Ga0114969_10001855_pt1 | contig 17635 bp, 14 predicted proteins | sample M_130807_MF_Meta_FD_87316 | JGI IMG/M metagenome (GOLD analysis project Ga0114969, IMG submission 87316) | Freshwater microbial communities from Lake Montjoie, Canada to study carbon cycling - M_130807_MF_MetaG | ecosystem: Environmental > Aquatic > Freshwater > Lake | place: Lake Montjoie...
CACTCGGGTTACGAGCTGTTCTCGCCGACCGGGGCAGCCGGCTACTCGCTGGCGGCGACGGCCGTTGGCGGCGACAGCAACTCATCGGTGGCTCCGCAGGGCGACACCGGGAGCCGAAGCCGCCTGCGGCAACGGTCGCTCTCGGGCCGGATCGGCGACGGCAGCGCCACCGTGAAACTCCAGACGTTCAACGGCGACATCACGATCGGCGCCAGCCGGAAGCGCTAGCTGCCGTACAGACAACATCGGGAGTTAATTCAACGAATTAACTCCCGATGTTTGTGTGTGGGGCCGAGTTACTTGGCAGTCGTCAGGTGAATCAGGTACTGCACGCCGGCGTGGTTGACCCACACGCGGATGTAGCCGTCGCCACCCTTTAACTCTTCAACTTTGACAGACGCCGGAGGTGTTGACGCGTCCTTCTTGGCCATGGCCTTGAGGGCGTCCTTCGACAGCACGGTCGCCATCTCGCGCCCCTTGACCGTCGTGCCCTGCACGAACTCCACCCAACGCGCTTCGTCGGCCGACTGCCCGACGACGGCCTTCGGCATCTCGTCCGCCACGCGCATCATGTACGTGCCCGCCGCGAGCGGCTTGCCATCCGCCATCACGTTGCGCACGATCTTCACCGAACCCAACGACGTGGGCTTCTGGGCTTGCGCTCCCACGATCGCCACACTCACTGTAACGAGGCCGGTCAGCACCGCGCCGAATAGTCCCTGCTTCATGATCAGACTCCTTGAACGTGCCGGAGGCTTCCGCCTCCGCACGACGTGATTATACGACGCTAGATCGCCATCAAATCAAACTGCTCGTGATGCAACTGCTCGTCCGACCGCACCGTCACCGGACGGCCGACCGACGTTTCGAGTTCCTTGAACAGCTCGCGCTCCTCGTCCTTTAGGGCGCGCGCGATCTCGGGGTTGACCCGCAAGACCAGGCTGTAGCCGTCGAGTTCGGCGCTGACCTTCTTGACCTCGGTCAGGATGTCGTAACAAATCGTGGCGCTCCCCTTGATCGCGCCGGTGCCCGAGCAATACGGGCACGGCTCGGTCAGCTGACGCTCGAGGCTGCTCTTCACGCGCTTGCGCGTGATGATGATCAGGCCGAAATCCGATACCTGCACGGCCTTGGACGGCGCACGGTCGCGCCGCAATTCCTGCTCGATCGCCTGGAAGACCTTCTGGCGATTCTTCTTCTCTTCCATGTCGATGAAGTCGAGCACGATGATGCCCCCGAGGTCGCGCAACCGGATCTGGCGAATGATTTCTTTTGCGGCCTCCAGGTTGGTCTTCACAATGGTGTCTTCGAGTCGTCCGGCAGACTTCTTGCCAACATACCGGCCCGTGTTGACGTCGATCGCGACGAGCGCTTCGGTCTGGTTCACGACGATGTAGCCGCCGGACTTGAGCCAGACTTTTGAACGCAGCGCCTTGTCGACCTCGGCCTGCACGCCGTACTCGTCGAAGATCGGATAGTCCTTCGTGTAGAGCTTCACGCGCGCGAGGAGCGTCGGCATGATGCGGCCCACCAGCGTCTGCACGCGCCGGAACTCGACCTCGTCATCGATGCGGATCGCCGTGAACTGCTCGGTCAGCAGATCGCGCAGCAACTTCGACACGAGGCTGTCTTCCCGGAACAGTGCGGCCGGCGGACGGCCAGACTCACGCTTCTTCTGGATATCCGTCCAGATCTGGTGGAAGTACGACAGATCGGCGATCACGTCTTCGTCCGAGCGGTGCGACGCGGCGGTGCGGATGATCACGCCGCCGACGAGGCCTTGCTCTTCCTTGAACTTCTGGACGATGCCGCGAAGGCGCTTGCGCTCATCGCGCGAGTCGATCTTGCGCGACACGCCGATGTGCTCGACCGTCGGCATGTAGACGAGGAAGCGGCCCGGCAGACTGATGTGCGACGTGATGCGCGCGCCCTTGGTCCCGAGCGGCTCCTTCACGACCTGCACGACCACCTCCTGCCCTTCCTTCAGCAGGTCTTCGATTTTTGATGTCGGCGCGGCCTGTTCGCGGCGGCGGTCGCTGCGACGCGACTGTCCCGCGTTCGACTGCGAGGTCTGTGCCGGATTCTGCGAGAGTTTGCCCTCCGCATCGCCCGCGCCCGGTGCCGCGGCAGCGGCCTCAGCCTCGTCGATGATCGGCGTCGGTGGGATCACCGGCTCGTCGTCTTCGTCTTCGAGCTCCGCCTCCGACGGACTGATGACGTCTGTGACGTAGAGGAACGCGTCACGTTCGAGCCCGAGATTCACAAAAGCCGACTGCATGCCCGGCAGGACCTTGGACACACGGCCCTTGTAGATGTTGCCGACCACACCGCGCGAGTGCTCGCGTTCGATGAAGATCTCGGTCACCAGATCGTCCTCAAGAATCGCCACGCGGGTTTCGTGCGGCGTTGAGGAAATCACCATCTCTTTAGTCATTAGTTTGTAAACCGCCGCATTCTCACGTTCAGAATGAGGCCGAAACCGGCGAGCGTCGCCATGAGCGACGACCCGCCATAGCTCATTAGAGGCAGTGTCAGGCCCTTCACGGGCGCCAACCCTGCCGACATCGTTATGTTGTACACCACTTGAAACGCAAAACCGGACAGTATCCCGATCACCAGATACGCGCCGAGGCGGTCTTTGGCCAGCTTGGCCGCCTCGAGTCCACGCAGAATCACAAACAAATACAAGAGGAGCGCCACCAGCACGCCGACAAAGCCGTGCTCCTCAGCCAACCCTGAAAATACGAAGTCGTTGTGGGCCTCAGGCAGAAATCCATAGCCGCCGGCCTGTGTGGCACCACCAAAACCCTTGCCGAACAGACCACCAGACCCGACCGTGATCGTGGCCTGACGCTGCTGGTAGCTCTTATCCTGCGGGTCGAGATCAGGATTGACAAAATTCTGAATGCGCCCCCGCTGATAGTCAGACATGACAAACCGATAGGTCGGCCACGCAAGGACGAGCGCCACCAGCGCAGCGATGCCCAGCCACTTCATGCGCATGCCGCCCAGGAACACGACGCCCAGAAACACCGGGACCAACGTCACCGCCGTGCCGAGATCAGGTTGGCGGTAGATCAGCAATAGTGGCGCGGCCAGAAAGAGTGCACCGAACGCAATCTCGCGCACGGACTTGCTCAGACGTCGTGCGCCGGCAAAATAGGCCGCCAGCACCAGCGCCACCACCACACGGGCAAATTCGCTGGGCTGGAAATCGAAACTCCCCAGCGGAATCCAGCGCCGCGATCCATTGCGGATCACGCCGAAGAACGACACGTACAACAAGAGCGCGATCAAGGCGCCATAGAAGATGAGCGAGCGCTGCGTCAGCGATCGATAGTCGACCAGCAGACACACCGTGAAGACCACGAGACTGATGCCGACGGCGTAGAGCTGCTTCCAGAACTCGCGGCCTGGTGCCTGATGCACGAAATCCCACTTGGCGCTGTAGATGGACACGACGCCGATGGCCATCAACGCCAGCAAGGCAGCCACGCAGGCCCAGTCGAGATGCGGCAGGACCCGCCGATCCACAATCATCGTCCGCCTTCGCGCGCTGCGCGCGCTACGGCGGATGGCGCCGCCGGCAAGGCCGGCGCGCCCCCCTTGATGACGACCGCTGGCGGAGGCAACACGGGTAGCGCCGTGCCGTCTTTCTTGGCGAAGTAGGTTTCGATGACGTGATGCGCGATGAGCGCGGCGTTGGAACCATGGAGACCGTGCTCGGCGTAGATGATGCCGGAGATCTCGGGATTGTCGCGCGGTGCGAAGAAGACAAAGAAACCGTTGTCGCGCAGATCCAGGTCAGTCTTTCCCTGCGTGGCCTTCTTGGCTTCGTTGCCGATCAGCTGCGCCGTGCCCGTCTTTCCGGCCACATCACGCCCCAGCACGCGGGCATTACCCCCGGTGCCAGCTCCGTTCACCACCATCCACAGTCCGTCGCGAATTGCCTGCAGATTGTCGGGCTTCATGAAGAATTGCGATCGCACTGGCGCCGGACCAGCCGACGCCCAGCCGGTCCCCTTGTCGACCGCCTTCAAAATGTGCGGCGTGATCAGTGTGCCGCCGTTCGCGACGGTGGAAATCATCGTGGCCAGGGCCAGCGGGGTGACGTTGACCGCGCCTTGGCCGATGGATACGGAAATCGTCTCGCCCGGGTACCAGTCCTGCTTGTACACGCGTCGTTTCCACTCAGTGCTGGGCACCAGACTGTCGCGCTCGTTCGGCAGGTCCACGCCCGTCTTGCCAGTGAGTCCCATCTTCTCGGCATAGGCGTGAATAGTGTCGATGTTCATCTTCGCGCCGATGTTGTAGAAGAATACGTTGCACGACACTTCCAGTGCGTGACGCACGTCAACGATGCCGTGGCCCGCACCATCCTGACGACTGCATTTGAAGCGACGGCCACCGAAGTCGTAGTAGCCCGGGCAAAACACCTTCGTGTCGGGCGTGATCACGCCTTCCTCGAGCGCCGCGGTTGACATCAGGATCTTGAACGACGATCCCGGCGAGTACGTGCCCTGAATGACGCGATTCGTGAACGGCTTCAGCGGATCGTTGTTGAGCCTGTTGTACACCGCCGCATCGAGCCCGCTCGCGAACGCATTGGGGTCGTAGCTCGGCAAACTGGTCAACGCGAGAATCTCGCCTGTGCGCGGATCGAGCAACGCACCGGCGCCGGAGTACCCCGAGGCTTTGAACGAATCCTCCATCGCCTTCTGCAGATCGAGATCGACCGTCAACTGCAGCCGATCGCCTTCGGTCGGATCCTGCTCGCCGAGTTTTTCAATTTCGCGGCCGCGGCTGTTGACCGCCACCATCCGCTTGCCGTCCTTGCCCTGGAGCAACGCGTTGTACGTGCGCTCGAGGCCCGTGCGACCAATGAACGCACCGGCCTGCAGCTCGGCGAACTCAGGTCGCTGGAGTTCGCCTTCCTGAATCTCGCCGACATAGCCGAACAGATGCGCCGCCATGCCGCCTTCCGGATACTCGCGCGTCGGTAACTGCTGCACCACGATTTCAGGTAGATCCACTTGCCGCGCCGACACCGCCGCGACCTGCGCCATGGTCGCGTGCTCGATCAGTGGAATCGGCCGATATATCGGGTCGCGGCGCTTCTTGGCATTGGCGACCATCTCTGCCATGCGCGCTTCGTCGACACCGGTCGCGGCCGCCAGACGACGCACCGCCTCGTTGACATTCGTGCTCTGCTCGCGCACCAGCGCGATCGTGACCGAATAGGTGTTACGGACGAGCACCTTGCCGTTGCGGTCGTACAGAATGCCGCGCGGCGCGCGCAGTGGCAGCGTCCGCAGGTGTTGCCGTTCTGCCAGTTGTTCGTAACGCTGATGGTCGAGGACCTGGATCTTCCAGAAGGCCACAGCCATCAGCGTGAACAGGACGATCGCCGCGATGCGCAGCACCGTGAGGCGCAACGCAAAACTCTGACGGTCCTCGAAGTTGGCGGAGGTCAGCATCGGCTCACCACTTCCGTTTGCCAAATGAAGAGTGCCGCGACGGTCCGCGACGCAGCATTCCGGGCAACGACTCTGAACCCTGGAACAGTACGAAGGCGGCCAGGCTGTTCAGCAGGGTCTCTGCCAGCATAGCGAGCCAGGAGACGTCGGGCCAGTGCCCGTCAATGACGCCGAAGAGCCCGAGCACGATCAGGCGCGCCACAACCGTCGCCCCGGCCACGAGCAGCATGCGCGGAAGCGGCCGCGTCACGATGAACTGCGAGCCAATGACGCCCGTCGCGAAACCCGCGACGGTCTTGGCCAGCCCGCCAACACCGATGGTGCTGCCGGCCAGCGCGTCTTGCAGCAAACCGCCGAGCGACCCACCCATGACCGCAGCCGTCGGTCCCCAGCGCAGCGCGACGTACACGACCGCGACCAGGACCAGATCAAACGCCCAGCGACTCCCCACCGTAAAGCGCGCGAGCGTCAGCTGTAGCGCCACCGCGACGGCGATCACCGCGACGACGCCGGCCGCTTTCACTTCTCTGCTCCAATGGCTGAGCCTGCGCCGCTCGGTGGGGCATCGAGCAGCACCAACACCACGTCGAGATGCGCGAAGTTCACCGATGGACGTACCGCAATCAGCCGGTACATCGTGCTGCCGCGCTCCGCCTGCGTCACCGATCCAATCACAAACCCCGACGGGAAAATGCCGTCCTGACCCGACGTCAGCACACGCTCGCCCACCTTCACGTCGTAGCTGTTTTGCACATACAACATCCGCAGGGGCGGCGTGTCCCCGCCGCCTTGCACCGTGCCGGCGGCATTCGCCTGCTCGAGCACCGCGCCCACGCCAGCGCCGCGACCGGTGAGCAGTTGCACGCGCGCGGCGTGTGGCAACGGCTGACCGATCACGCGGCCGACGATGCCACCGACGGTGAATACGCCGAGATCGGCACGGAGTCCATCGTCGGTGCCCCGGTCAATCGTGATGACGAGCGAACCCGGCGCAGGATCGCCCGCGATCACACGCGCCGCCAGCGTTCGTTGCGCCACGGACTGCTGCAAATGCAGGAGGACTTCGAGTGAGTGAGCCTGCGCGGCGATGGCGTCTCTCTGCTGCAACTGCCCCTGGAGTTGCGTGATCTCCGCGCGCAACTGCACGTTCTCTGACACGACGCCGTGCACGGCGATGTAGCGGCCCCAGAGTGACGCGACGCCATCGGCGAAACCCGCCGACGCACGCTGCACGCCGGAGAATGCGCCAAAGGCGATCGCTTCCAGCAGAGGCATGCCGGACTTCGACTGGACCTGTGCTGAGATGAGCAGCACGTGGCTCAGGCTGACGAGCAGAAAGAAGTACGTGGTCCGGCGGCGGATGTCGATCAATCCAACGAGATCTTTCTCAGCAGCTCAAAGTTCGCGAGCATCTTGCCGGCACCCAGCACCACAGTGGAGAGTGGATCCTCCGCCATCGCCACGGGCAGGCCGGTCTCCTCGCGCAAACGTTTGTCCAGATTCTTCAAGAGCGACCCGCCGCCCGTCAGCACGATGCCGCGATCGACGATATCGGCCGACAGTTCCGGCGGGGTGCGCTCGAGCGCGACGCGCACGGCATCCACGATCACGTTGACCGTTTCGGCCAGCGACTCGCGAATTTCCTCGTCGGTGATGGTGATCGTCTTCGGCACGCCTTCGATCAGATGGCGCCCCTTGATCTCCATCGTCAACCGCTCGTCGAGCGGAAACGCGGAGCCGAGTTCCATCTTGATCTGTTCGGATGTGCGCTCGCCGATCAGCAGGTTGTAGGTCTTCTTGATGTACTGGATGATCGCCTCATCCATCTCGTTGCCCGCCACGCGAATCGCCTTGCTGTAGACGATGCCTGCGAGTGAGATGACGGCGATGTCGGTGGTGCCACCGCCGATGTCGACGACCATGTTGCCGGACGCTTCTTCGATGGGCATACCGGCGCCGATCGCGGCCGCCATCGCTTCTTCCACCAGATACACTTCGCTGGCCTTCGCGCGGTAGGCGCTGTCTTTCACCGCGCGCTTTTCGACCTGCGTGATCTCCGACGGCACACCGATGACGATGCGCGGTCGCACCCACATCGTTCGGTTGTGGGCCTTCTTGATGAAGTGCGCGAGCATCTTCTCGGTCACTTCGAAGTCGGCGATGACACCATCCTTCATCGGCTTGATCGCCACGATATTACCGGGCGTGCGCCCGAGCATTTCCTTGGCTTCCCGCCCGACGGCCTCGATCCGGCCGGTCACCTTGTTGATGGCGACAATCGACGGTTCATTGACGACGATGCCCTTGCCGCGGGCATACACACAGGTATTGGCCGTACCCAAGTCGATCGCAAGATCGCTCGAAAACAGGGAAAACAGCGACCGAAAGTTCAACGTACGCCCTCATCTTCCTTGGTGAAACCCGAAGTCTTGGAGAAATTCGCGCCGCGCAATCGAACGGTTCCGTCCGGACGCGCCGCCATGTGAATACCGTTCTTGCCTTCTTCTTTCACTCGATACATCGCCGCGTCTGCCGCTTCCAGCAACCCATCCGCCGTCTCGGCCGCTTCGGGCATCGTGGCCACACCGATCGACGCCGTCAGCCGGCTGCCCGGCCCACGGTCTGACAAAAACACATGCCGCGCGATGCGATCGCGGAGCCGTGTGGCCACCGCCATCGCCCCCTCGGCACCGGTCTCGGGCAACACCAGTGAGAACTCGTCGCCGCCATACCGCGCGACGATGTCGGTCTCGCGGGCACTGCTGCGAATCACCGCCGCCGCTTCGACCAGCGCGCGGCTCCCCAGCAGATGGCCGTGTGCGTCGTTGATCCGCTTGAACCCGTCCAGATCCACAAACAACAACGACAGCGGCAGTCGACTGCGAACAGCGCGCTTGGTTTCCTTGCGCAACACCTCGTGCAAATAGCGCGAGTTGTAGAGCTGCGTCAGATCATCGGTGACCGACAACGCTTCCGCGCGTGCCACCCGCAGCGCATGGGCCAGCGCAAACCCTGCCGGCTCGAGCAACCGCGTCATCGCGCGCCGAAACACCGGCGGAAACTTCGGTACGCGCCGCGCACGTCCGTGATCGATCCCCACCAGCACGCCGACCACGGCGCCGTGCGCAACGATCGGCCACCCCATCGCCGCGGCCTCAACGTGCTCACCCACCCGTGTATCGGACGCAAGGCGCGCGGACACAAATGCCTGCTCGCGTTGCGCCACCACATCGGCTACCGCTTCTGCCGGTGCACGCATGGCAGAATCCTGCGGCCGCCCCGCCAGATAACGCACGCTGCCATCCGACTCGACGGCCACGACCGACCACGACGCCATCGGCATCCACTCGGACATGCGCGTCGACAACGCCGATGCGACCATCGCCGGATCGGTGGACACGTTGAGCATGCGCATCATGTCCACAATGACATCTGCGCGCGATGCGCGCGCGGCTAATACGTCCGCGCCTGACTCGATCCGATCAGCCAGATCGTGCAGCCCAGGCAATCCCAGCGCACGTTCCACTTCCGCGAGCCGGAGCGGCACACTCAAGTGATGCCGAAACCCGGCCGCGCGCGACAGATCAGAGATTTGCCGCGCGCCATCACCAAACGACGCGGCCGGCGCACCCGACAACACACGCGACAATCGGCGACGATCAATTTCATCGTCGGAGCCGAGTTCCCACAGCACACCGGTGGCATTGGTCGGCACCTGCACCACTGATGTTTGCGGCACGCACTTCACCCGAAGGTGACCCGCGCGGCGCAAAGGGGCCAGATGCCGCAAGACGTCGCGGCTGCGATGGAATACCGCGAGCGTGAGTGCTCTGGGCATCGTGATAAACCGACCAAGGATATCACGCTCAACCCCTGTTTTTCCTGATACTTGCGGCATTTCATGACATAATCGCGGTTTCGTCTGCCGCCCCTTGCAGACACGGAGAGACCTTCGATGACGATGCTCGATAACATGCGCCGCCACAAAGCCTGGCTCAAATGGAGCCTGGGTCTGGTCGTGGTGACGTTTGTCCTGTTGTACGTGCCCAGCTTTTTGCAGACCGGCGGTCCGTCCGCCACTGACACGATCGCGACCGTCGATGGTCGCGCGGTCAAGGCCGGCGACTTCCGTGCGATGTATGCGCAGCAGGTCGATGCCTACCGTCAAGCCTACGGAGCCAGCCTCAATGACCAGCTGCTCAAGCAGCTCGGCATCGAACAGCGCCTCATCCAACAGATGATCGACGAGGAAGCGGTCCTCGCCGAGGCCAATCGCCTCGGGTTGAAGGTCACCGACGCGGAAGTGCTCGCGCGCATCCTCCGCCTCCCCGCCCTGCAGGAGAACGGCGTGTTCATCGGCGATGCGCGCTATCGCCAGATGCTCACCATGCAGCGCCCACCGCTGACACCGGCGACGTTCGAAGAACAGCTGCGCAAGACGTTGCTCGCCGAAAAAGTGCAGGCTGCCGTGTCCGGTTGGGTGCGCGTGACGGACGCCGACGTCGAAAAGGAATACAAGTCGAAGAGCGAGAAGGTCAAGCTCGAAGTCGCCGTATTCAACGCGGCGAAGTTCCGTGACGGCATCCAGCCGACCGACGCCGACCTCCAGGCCCAGTTCACCGCGCACACCGATCAGTACCAGGTCGGCGAGCGTCGTCGCGTGCGCTTTCTCTCGATCGACGCGCAGGCGCTCCGGGCCAAGGTCGCCGTGACCGACTCCGAAATTCAGGCGCAGTATCAGTCGAACATCGCCACCTACTCCACGCCAGAGCAGGTGCACGTGCGCCACATCCTGATGAAGACCGACGGCAAGAACGACGCGACGGTCAAGACCGCGATGGAAGGCATCCTCGCGAAAGCCAAGGCGCCCGGCGCGGACTTCGCCAAGCTCGCCACGCAGTACACGGAAGATGAGGGCAGCAAGGATAAGGGCGGCGAATACGAATTCGGCAAGGGCCAGATGGTCAAGGAATTCGAAGAGGCGTCGTGGGCGCTCAAGAAAGACGAGATCTCCGGGCTCGTGAAATCGCAGTTCGGCTACCACATCATCAAACTGCTCGATAAGCGCGACGCGAACGTGAAGCCGCTCGAAGCTGTGAAAGCGCAGATCGACGATCAGCTGCGCTGGACCAAGGCCCAGACTGAGGCGCAGAAAATCAGCGATGACGTCGCGCCGTCCATCAAGACGCCGAGCGACATCGAACGCATCGCGCAGTCGCGCGGACTCGTCGTCGGTGACTCGGGCCTCTTCAGCCGCGAAGAACCGCTCGCCGGTCTCGGCTTCGTACCGAGCGTGTCGGCGTCGGCCTTCTCGATGAAGCAGGGCGATGTCAGCGCGGCGTTGAAGACTGATCGCGGATTCGCGTTCATCACGCTCGCCGAGATTCAGGCACCACACGCGCCGAAGCTCGAGGAAGTCAAAGCCAAGGTGCGCGAGGATGTGATCCGCGTGAAGTCGGTGGAGCTCGCCAAGGCCAAGGCGCAGGCGGTGTCACAGCAGGGCAAGGCGAACTTCGCCGCGGCCGCGAAGGCGGCGGGCGTTGAGGTGAAGAAGACGGAGCTGATCGCGCGCGGCACGGCACTGCCGGACGTCGGCGTGAGTGGTGTGGTGGATCAGGCCGTGTTCGCTCTCAACCAGGGCGACGTCAGCGCCCCCATCGCGACCGACAGTGCCGTGGTCGTGGCGCACGTGGTCGAGAAGCAGGCCGGCTCGCCGGAAGGCTTCGCGGCAGAACGTGACGGCATCCGTGGACAGCTCCTCCAGACGAACCGTCAGGAATTCTTCGCGTCCTACATGACCAAAGCCAAAGCGAAGATGAAGATCGTCATCAACGAAGCGGTCGTCAAGCAGCTGATCGGCGGGTAGCGACTGGCTTGTGGAGCGGCCGGGCTTCAGCCCGGCCGAATGGGCGGCGGGATTTCATCCCGCCGCCTTTTTCATTTCACAAACACATTCGGCATCAGCATCAACGGCTCGCCGGGCCGATCGCGTCGAAGCTGCGCCAGCATGGCTGAGGCTTGGTTGAACACCGCCATCGTCGTGCCGCTGTCGGATGCCGATGCACCGAACGGGTTGGCCACAACATCGAGCAAGCTCCGCCGACCGGGATAGACCACGAGCGATACGACCGTCCCCGTCGGCACCTTCGCGCGCGATTTGGCCAGCGCAATCGCCTCAGTGAGCCCACCAAGCGCATCGACCAATCCGAGATCCTTCGCTTGACGCCCAGTCCAGACGCGGCCTTGCGCGATCGCGTCGATCTTCTGCGGCGTTGCGCCGCGCGCCTTCGCCACCTTCGCGACAAAGTCGGTGTAGGTGGCGTGCATCTGCGTGTCGATCTTTGTGCGCTCGGCCGGCGTGAATTCGCGGAACGGCGAGTTCATCGCCGCCATCGCGCCGTCGGTCACAACCGAGGTGGTGATCCCCAGCTTCTCGAGCGCACCAGCCACCACGAACTTCCCTGTCACCACGCCGATTGAGCCGGTGAGTGTGCCGGGCTCGGCCACGATCGCATGTGCCGGCGCCGCAATGTAGTAGCCGCCCGACGCCGCCACATCACCCATCGACACGACGAGCGGCTTCACGTCTCGCGTCAGCATGAGTTCGCGCCAGATCACCTCCGATGCGATCGCGGATCCGCCGGGGCTGTCGATGCGCACCACGATCGCGCGCACCGATGTGTCGGCACGCGCCGATCGGATCCACTGCACGAAGGTGTCGCTGCCCAGCACATTGCTCCCCGTAGCCGATGTCGAGCTCGCACCACTGGCGATCTCGCCCACGGCGTACAGCACGGCGATCTTCGGCGCTCGGAACGGCGCGCTCTCGCCATGGATCCCGTAGTCATCACTCGTGAGACGACGGGTGCCGAGCACCGGTGCGGCGTCGTCAATCTGGTCTTCGTAGGCGAGCGCGTCGACGAGGCCGGCGGCAACAGCCCCGGCGCCGAGATATGGGCCACCGTCGATGGCCGCGCGAATCTCGGTTTCTGTTTTGCCGCGCCCCTCGGCAATCGCGCGGACGAGTTCGTTGTAGGTGTCGCGATTGAGCGACGCGTCCATCTCACGATGCGCGGGCGTCAAACCTTTTTCAGTGAAGGTGTTGCTGTAGGTCTTGTAGTCGCCGATGTGGAGCATGTCGGGCACGACGCCGAACTTGTCGAGGGCGCCCCGAAAGAACAACTCGTAGGTCGCCACCCCCGAGAGATCGAGCGAGCCGCCTGGCATGAGCAGGACGCGGTTCGCCGCCGACGCGAGGTAGTAGTCGGAAGCGCCGCCGCTCTCCAGATAGGCCGTCACGGGCTTGCCTGATTTTCGGAGGTTGACCACCGCTGCGCGTAGTTCCTGCAACTGGCCCCACAGTCCACTGCTGGTGACCGGCGTGATCACGACGCCCTTCACCCGCGGGTCGGTGCGAGCGCGATCAAGTGTGGCCACCACATCGCGCAGGGTCGGCCGATCGGGCATGAATGGCGACAACACGCTGGCGCCGCCTGTCTCAGACAGCGGCGTTTCAAGACGCAGGTAGAGGGTGGAGTTCGACTCGATCGGTGTACCGCGCCGCACAAACGCGAAATACGCGACGGCCACGATCACGGCACCGAAGGCGAGGAACGACAGGATCTTCAACAGACGCGACATGGCTTGCGATCAGCGTACAAAAGATCAGGCGGTCGTGAGTGCCTCTTTTCGCACTCACGACCGCCTGAATCGTCGCGCCGCCTGCTACTTCTTGATGGGCGCCGGAGCGGGTGCCTTGGGCACCAGCTTAATCGTGCCGGCCGCCTCACGCGCCTTCAGCACGGCCATCACTTCCGAGAGCGAGATCGGCGAGAACTCGCCTGAGAGGAAGTCACGAATCTCGAGCACCGTCATTTTGCGACCCAGGATCGCGCTGAACTCTGCGTTGTACTCCGTCGGCAGACTCGGGCCACCACGGCCGCCGCCTTGACGTCCGCCACCGCCGCCACCGGCGGGCGGAGCCCCGGCCGGAGGTGCGCCGGCACCTGCAGCACCGGCACCTGCAGCACCGGCACCTGCCGCGCCTGCGCCTGTCCGCGGCGCGCCCGCGCGTCCGCCACCTGCACCGGCCCCACCGCCGCCCGCGCCGCGACCACCACCAGCTGCGCCGCCGACCACTTCAACGACGAGGTTCGCCGCTTCCTTCTCTTCCGCCGTGAGCGTCGGTTCCAATGGGCCGGTCGCCAACTTCGCGGGAGCGCCCTTCGGAGCCGCGCCTTTCGGCGCCGCCGTCTGCGCCGGCGCTGGAGCCGGCACGACGCCGCGCTGTGCGGCCTGCAACTGGTACACCGCGGCCGCTTCTTCGAGGAGGCTCGCCGCGCGCTTGTCGATCAGCGGTTCGAACGCCGCGGTGCGCTTCTTGCCCGCTTCGACGTCGGTATAGAGGATGCTCGCCGAACGCACGACGGCCTTTTCGATTTCGGCCGCGTGCTGGATCGCCACGCGCGCTTCACGCCAGGCGCCGTTCAGTTCGCTCGCATTCTTCACATCGGCGAGGTAGCCGAGGCCCTTCGTGTGGCTCTCACCCATACGCGCGAGACCGCGACCGATGTTCTCCTGCAGGATGCGCGCGGCCATTTCGTCCGTACCGTTCGCCAATGCCGCCAGCGAGCTGAGGCCCACGGCCGCGGCGCGCTTGTACTGCGTGCTGTCCATCTTGTCGGGCGTATCCTCCGACGAGTGGTACCACATGTCGGGCCACGTGATGAACATCACGGCCGGAATGCCGCGCTGCATGTAGCTCACGTGATCCGACGAGCCGTAGTGCTTGTCGACCTTGATGTAGAACGCGTCCTTGCTGCCACGCAGCGATTCCACCGCCTGCGACGGCAGGTAGCCATTGCCGCGGAAGCGCACGCGCTCGCGCGAGATGTCGGCGATGTATTCCATCGTGCTCTGCGCGATGTCGTTGATGTAGGACGGGAATGAATCCGGCGTGCGCTGCAACACCCAGTAGCTGCGGCTCTTGGAGACCTGGATGCCTTCCATGTCGAAGTTGAAGTCGCCGATCAGCTTCGCGGCCTTGTCGGGGTGCGCGCCGAGCCAGTAGTTCGTGCCGCTGATTTCTGCCAGCCACTGAAAGTTGATCGTGCGCTTCGGTCGCGGCAGCTTTCCTTCTTTGATCAGCTTGATGTACGCGCGGCCCATTTCGAGCGTCAGCGCGCAGCCGGAGTTGTCGTCGTTGGCGCCCTGCTTGATCACGCCTTCGTACAGGTGGCCGCCCGTAGCGACTTCCTGTGTGGTGCTGCCGTCGCCGAGGATCTCGGCGTGCACGATCTCGCTGCGGGTCGGCACCTGGGTGCTCTTGACGATTGAACGGATGGTGATCTTGTCGCCCCGAGCCAACAGACCCTTGAGCTCGCGAGCGGCGCGCGGTGAGACGTTCCAGGCCGCGGTGTTCTCTTTACCCGCCGGCGCCGTTGCGTTGGTTGACACGATCTGGTCCGGGTAGTCGAGCGCGCGTTGGATGCCGATCTGGCTGAGGCCGATCACGCCGAGGGCGCCCTTCGCAACCGCCTGGTTGTACACATTGCCAAGGCCGGCTACCGACTCGGCTGACAACACGAACTTGCCCGTCAGGTCGCCGACACGCGCGAAATCGGCGGCCGTGGCCGCACCAACATCGACGAGCTCGCCGCTCACATCGCCATTTGAATTGAGCGAGGCCAACGACAGCGCCACGTCGTGAATATCAAACAGCTTCACCGATTTCGGCGACGTCATCCACAGCTCGCCCTGCGTGGGCTGCCAGGCCTGACCGGCCGCGAAGCTCTCGATCACGACGTTATCGAAGCCGTAGTCCTTGGCGAACTGCGCCATGACTTCGCTTTCCTGGAAGTGCACGTTGTATTCAGACGGCTTGCGCACCCGCTGATACGGCACCAGTTCGAGCAGGTGATGCATGGCACGCTCGCCAGACACCTCATTGATGATCGCCGTCATCTGCTCCTGTGGGAGCAGGGTGCGGTCTTCTTTTTCTTGAGCGGGCACGACAGCCACGAGCGCCGCGACGCTGAACAGTGTGATTAAGGTGACGCGCTTCATTCCAGCCTCCTAGGAGTGGTGCGGCACGAATCTTACGGCAACTTGTTGGTGCCGAGACGGGCCGAGTGTGACTATAATTGGAAGTTCTCTCCCCTTCTTGCGGAAGTGGCGGAATTGGCAGACGCGCCAGCCTCAGGAGCTGGTTCGAGCAATCGAGTGAAGGTTCGAGTCCTTTCTTCCGCACCAGTATTCACTGTTTTACAGCGCTGACGCCCCGGCGACACGCTGCGGATTACACGAGCCTCCTACGATCGAGTTCTTCGGGAGTCTTGAGACATGCCGCAGCTGACCACTGAAATCCGCACCCGTATCGAACGGCCTGCCCGCACTGTGATCGGTCCGTTTCAAACGACGACTGATCAGAAGTGGCGCGTCGCGGTTACCCCCTTCGTCATCGCGCCTGGTTCCAAAGCGCCGCGCGGCACGGTGAACCATCTGTTTCAGTCGGAAGCCGACGCCGAGATGTTTGCGGCGCTGGTGCGTGTGCGCCACCGAACGCTGTCAGCGTAGTCCGGTCAGTTCGGCATCCGCCTCATCGGCCCGTGCCCTGGGTAGATCGTTGTGGCACCGCGGTCACGCAGCATCTGCCAGCTGCGCGTCACGACGTCGATGTGTTTCTCTTCCGCCAACGCCGGATGTGTCAGGTCACCCGTAAACACGCTGCCGTCGTCGAGCAACAGCGAGACGCTGTCGTCGGAATGGCCAGGCGTGTGGATGAGTTCACCATCAATGCCGATATCAGCGAGGAACGCGCGGCTCGCGGACAGCGCAACGACTCGGGTCCTCGCGTCGTTGAGCACGACATCGACGTAGTTGTCTTGCGGCTTGGCCCACTGCTTCATCACCGGTGCGGCCGCCAACTGCTCGGGCGTGATGATGAGCAGCATGCCGGTGGCCTTCAGTTCCTGCGCCAGCCCCGCATGGTCGAGATGATAGTGCGTGGCGAACCCGTGCGTGATCTCGCTGAGACCGATACCCTTGCGCTGCAACTCCATGCGCATGGCGCCGAGCATCCCCATCCAGCCAAGATCCACCAGCAGGCGGGTGCGTCCGGCGCCAATGACATAGAAGTTGGTCGAACGATAGCCGACGTTGACGAGCGTGTACGGGCGCATGGACGAAACCTAGATCACGACCTCGTGCCGCACGACCTCGCCATCAATGACGTCGTCGCCAACCGCTACATAGAGATGTCGTTCGGTGATGGTCAGGCTGAACGCCATGCGACGTTCCAGTCGCGCAACAAACGTCGCCAGCAGCGCACGATCCACGGCGAGCAACTCGATCGCGTCCGCCTTATGGACACGCTCGCCAGCCCACTGCGAGAGGAGCTGCTTCGGGTCCTTGTGCGTATAGATCACGACACGATCGGCGGCTTTGCTGGCGCGATGAATCCGCGCCGCATCCGGCGCACCGATGTCGATCCAGGTGCGCAGCCGCCCAGTCAGGTCGCGCACGAACACCGCTGGCTCGTCCGGCGTAGAGACGCCTTTCGAGAAACCGATGCCCTCGGTGTACTCGCAGCAATACGCGAGGACGCGCGTGACGAGCGATTCTGCCGTTTCAGACGGATGCTGCGCCGCACGAACGTCGAGCGTCTCGTAGACGCCGCGGTCCATGTCGGAGAGTTGAATGTCGAAGGTATAGATCGTTGAGGTCAGCGCCACGTCAGCGCTTGATTATCCTCAATGCGACGGCCTTCGTGTCACCTTCATTCAACACCACGCGCGTCGCCTGACCACGAAGCGCCTGTAGAAACGCGGGATCCTGCATTTCTGCCGTAGTCACGGTGGGCAGCGCGAAGCGCCCATCCTGACACGGTGCCAGACTGAAAAACTCCGAACACTTCGGACGGAACGCCGTAAGAGTGTTTAGAGGCAATCACGATGGCGCGCACTGTGTGGGAAACGATTCAGGTCACCGGCAATCAACTCGCCGATGCCGTACAAAAGCTGATCGAAGCCGGCAATGTCCGGCGCATCCGCATCCGGCAGGGCGAGAAGACGATCGCCGAATTCCCCCTCACGGTCGGCGTCGTCGGCGCCGTGTTCGCCCCCATGCTCGCCGCCGTCGGCGCGCTCGCGGCGCTCATC
>Ga0114969_10001856_pt1 | contig 17633 bp, 17 predicted proteins | sample M_130807_MF_Meta_FD_87316 | JGI IMG/M metagenome (GOLD analysis project Ga0114969, IMG submission 87316) | Freshwater microbial communities from Lake Montjoie, Canada to study carbon cycling - M_130807_MF_MetaG | ecosystem: Environmental > Aquatic > Freshwater > Lake | place: Lake Montjoie...
CACCCAAAAAAAGTACCAGCCAGAATATATTGAGGTAGTGCTCGAGATGCTAGAAAAAGAGAAATACCTAAATGACGAAAACCTCGCCAGAAGATTTGTAGCTGATCGTCAAAATTTTAAACCCCGCTCTCGTCAAAAGCTAAATGCCGAAATGCGCAAAAAGGGCATAGACTCGGCTATTGTTGAGCTTGTTCTCTCAGAGCTAGATCAAGACGATCAAGCTCTCGCTATTCGCACAGTAGCCGAAAAAAAACTTCGCCAGGCCCGCTATCAAGACAAAGCTAAGCTTACCGAATACTTATTGCGCCAAGGCTTCTACTATAGCGATGTGAAGCAGGCTCTTGAAGAGTTAGAGTTTACTGAGCCCAGCTAGATCTCTTGCCCCTGTACACCACGAGCTGTGTTTTTGGCACGTATCTTGTCGCTATCAACAACAATAAGGCCTGGTAAGACATTGATAATATTTGAGCGATCTATAAGCAGCCCAGTAGACATTATGCGGCTAAGTATTGGTGGAGACACTCTAAGCTTACTTATGTAGCAGTGTTCTGGCTCAAGGCTAAACTCTACAACCTTACCTAGTTTTTTGCCGTCGTCTGTTTCTACTCTAGAGCCTAGAGGGCTGTAGTTTTTAGATATCACTTCTTGATGGCGCACTAGATCTTCAAAAAGACTAATGTCGGCTGCTGAATTGACATAGACTTTGCCCTTATTGATTAGCTTAATATCTGCTGGCAGTAAAAAGTATTTTTCGCGGTCTTGCAAATGCTCAAGAGCAAAGGCGATTATTTTTAGACCTGCAGGTGCTATAACATAGCCCTTAACAACGGCAATATTTGTGCCATCTTCTATACTGTAAACGGCACTTCCCAAAAGTTGTCTTGACGGTGTTTGCATAGCTACAATTATACGCTAGTAGCCAGGTATTGTGTTACTGCCAAATGTCTAATGGTATTTTGCAGTTCAGCAAGCCTTGGCGGCGGGCCATAAACTTGACCCCACACCTGTTATAAGATATAATCTAGCTGTTATATAAATATTAAAAACGCCTTTTTACTCCCTTGGCGCCTAAGCCGAGGCGGTAAAATCTCAGTAAATATTCTGAGAGGTGCCAAAAAAAGGAGAGTCCAATGAGAAACTACGAAATAGCAGTAGTCTTACACCCAGATCTAGAAATAGATCTAGAAAGCACTACTACAAAAGTAGAAAAAATAATCACCGATCTTGGTGGTAAAATAGACAAAAAAGACAACTGGGGCAAGCGCAAGCTAGCTTACGAAATCAAAAAGCAAACCTGGGGAATATACGTAATATACGAAATAGAAATAGACCCAAGCAAGGTTCGTGCCATTAACGACAAGCTAAACATTACAGAAGAAGTAATGCGCTTTTTGATTGTCTCACTAGAAGATATTCGCTATCTTAAAAAACCAAATCAAAAGCCAGCCAAAAAGTCTGAAAAAGCAAAAAAACCAGCTAAAGTAGTAGAGGAGAAAGCATAATGGCCAAAGATTTTAATCAAGCAATTATAATGGGCAACCTAACTCGCGACCCAGAGCTTCGCACTACACCAAGTGGTCAGTCTGTAGCTTCTTTTGCGGTAGCTACCAACCGTAGCTGGAGCGACCCAAGCGGTGAAAAAAAAGACTCAGTTGAGTTTCACGACGTTGTAGCCTGGGGTAAGCTAGGTGAACTAGTAGCCAACTACATGACTAAAGGTAAAAAAGTTTTGGTAGTAGGTCGCTTGCAGACAAGACAGTGGGAAGGCACAGACGGCGCCAAAAAACAGCGAACAGAAATTGTTGCCACAGATATCAATTTTGTGGGCGGAGCTTCAGACATGCCAGAAGTAGGCTCATCTGCATCTTCTAGCTCAGAGCCTACACCGGCCAAAACAGCATCAAAAAGTGCTAAGAAAGACGACGTTGTCATAGAAGACATGGGTGAAGGAGAAATCAATCTAGACGACATTCCATTTTAGTTTGAGCTAAAGACTATTGAGAGACAGAATCATAATTAATCTAAAATAATATATATAAGGAAAACAATGGCAGAATTTTATAAAAGTAAACAAAACAAGTTTTATAGTGAAGACATAGACTATATTGACTACAAAGACGTAAAAACCTTGCAACGCTACCTAAACAGCGCTGGCAAAATAGAACCTCGTAAGCGCACTGGCGCCAGCATGAAACACCAACGCATGCTAGCAGTTGCTCTTAAGCGCGCTAGACATATTGGCTTGCTACCTTTCGTTGTAAAATAACCCCAAGCTTGTTATTAGAGAGCCCAACTTTGCAGTAAGCTTTAGTACTAGCTTACGCAAGGTTTTAGCCAATCTAGCAACAACCCTTAAGGAAAGTAATCATATAACCATGTATTCACCAACAGATCTAAGAAAAGAAACACTTATTGAGCTTGATGGCACACCATACAAGGTAATTGAGTATGCTCAAAAACAAATGGGCCGGGGCGGTAGTATTGTAAATACCAAGCTCAAAAATATGATCAACGGCAGTGTAATAGATAAGACTTTTCGCAACGACGCCAGCATTGCCCCCGCCAGCATTGCCCGCCAGAGTGTTCAGTATTTGTATTCTTCAAAAGATACACTAAACTTCATGGACACCTCTAGCTACGAAACAATAGAGCTACCACTTCAAAACGACCCAAATATTCCCAAATATATTCTAGAAGGGAGCACCATAGACGCTCTTATATTTGAAGATAAAATAATTGGCTTTGAGTGGCCCAAAAACGTAGCCCTAAAAGTCACTTCTGCACCAGGTGGAGATAAAGGCAACAGCGCTAGCGCCACCACCAAAGAAGTGGAGTGTGAAACAGGGCTCAAAGTGCAAGCTCCTCAGTTTGTTAAAGAAGGCGATATACTAAAAGTAGATACTCGTAGCGGTAATTATCTAGAGCGCGCCAAGTAGCTCACTCAGCAAAGTTCAAAATACATTTTAATAATTGCTAGTTAGCCAATGTTGAATGCTAAAGCTTCAGCTGGGGGATTACGAAGGGGTTTAGCTATTATGTCTAAAGACCACTATGTCGCCATCTTGCATGACATAGTCTTTGCCTTCTAGTCTTACTTTGCCAGCACTAGCCGCGCCAGCCCAGCCATTGCCAGCGACGAATGAGTCATAGTCTACCACTTCAGCCTTAATAAATCCTTTTTCAAAATCTGTATGTATTACTCCAGCTGCTTGTGGGGCAGTAAAGCCTGCGTGCATTACCCAGCCACGAGATTCTGTTGGTCCACTAGTAAAAAAAGTCTCGAGGCCTAGCTCTTTGTAGCCGAGTTTAATAAGAGAATTAAGGCCACTTTCTGGTTGACCCAGCGACTCAAGTAGCTCTTGAGCTTCGGCCTCAGGCAGGTCTTGTAGCTCGGTTTCTATTTGGGCACACAAGACAATAGCCGGGCAGCCCTGCGCCAGAGCTTGCAGCTGAGCAATCTTTGGCTCGTCGCTTAGCCCTGCTTCATCTACATTAAAAACATATATAAAAGGCTTGGCAGTAAGTAGCTGCAAGTCTAGACAAGACTCTGGCGGCTGCGGCATATGTGCACTTATTAGCTCGCCTTTGTCTAGAATTGCCAGTAGCTCTTGCAACTCAGTGATATCACCCGCAAGACTAGGGTCTTTTTTGACTTGTTTTTGCAGGCTGTCTATTCTTTTTTGTACACTCTCTAAGTCTGCCAGGCAGAGCTCTGCTTTTATTATTTCTGTGTCGTTGGCCGGGTCTACTTTGCCCTCTACGTGTATTATGTCGTCGTTATCAAAAGCTCGCACTACCTGCACTATGGCATTGCACTCTCGTATGTGGCTCAAAAATTTGTTGCCCAGCCCCTCGCCCTTGCTGGCCCCGCGCACAATACCGGCAATGTCTGTAAAACTACAGCCAGCAGGCACTGTCTTAACACTTTGTAGTATTTCGGCCAGCTTATATAGCCTAGCATCTGGCACGTTTACCACGCCTACATTTGGCTCAATTGTAGCAAAGGGGTAGTTGGCCGCGAGCACGCGGTTTTTGGTGAGGGCATTAAACAAAGTAGATTTACCTACGTTGGGTAGCCCCACAATACCAATACTTAGTGACATGTTTTTGTATCCTCTTATTTAAGCCTAATTATACCATTTTTACAGGTACCAGGCCAGTACCGTGCATGCAGTTAGCATATGCGGTATAATAGTTTTATTAAGAGGGCATAGTGCAACAAAATACAAATCAGCCAAATCAAGAATTAAAGCATAAGACGCCCAAGCATAATGCTGGCAATAAAAGCCGCAAGCCTCTCGCAGTTGTTACTATTGTGCTGGCCGTAGCCCTAGCCCTCATAGTCGGTGGGTATTTTGGCTACAAGTACTACAAGAACCGGCAAAACAGTTCTAGCAAAAATACAGAAGCCAGCAAGACAGTTCAAAATGTCTGCACATCGCTCACTACCGAAATAGCCCCTTTGCTATCTAGTAGTCAGACCGCAAAGTTAGAGCCTTATATTGCCAAGATAAAAGCACTACCAGGTTACCAGTCTGACCCTAGCTGTTTGATTCCAGTAATAGTTTATGCAGTCAATACTTCTAACGCAACAGAAGCTACAGAAAGCCTTAAGTTACTAGAATCGTTAAACACCAGCCAATATAAGATAGACCCCGCGTTCAGCAGCGCCGGTATTATAGAAATAAAAGATTTAAAAGTGCTTGTTGAAGGTGTAAAGGTAAGAAATGAACAGAATAAGGCCAATATTATATATTTCTAGCCTTGCTAGAAGAAATAAATTAACACTATGAATAAAAAAACCACAAACATAGCAAATAGATATCAGTCATTTATAGTAAAAGTATTTGTCATCGCTATTATTACATTTGCATGGGCCCTAGCAACACCAACTCAAACAATGGCTCTTGTAGATAATTACCCAGGTGTGCCTAATTACTTAAGAAGCTTAACCTTTTATGGCTCACCACAATCAGGACCATGCGATAGAGATCACGCCCAGGCCACCTGGATATCACTAGACAGAGATTTTACTAGTGTAGATACCTTCGCTCTAGCCCTAGGCCAGAATTCAATTGGGCTCCGAGCCAACACTATGGCAGCTGTTTGCGACAAAAATACAAATAGTGATGGAAGCGTAAAAAACAAAAACTTAGAGGAGACACACTCTATCTATGCAGGCAATACAACAATTTCTGTTGATAATCCAGCTATAAGCATAGGCGGTATAGACTTGACTCAAAATACAGATGTTGGTGTTAGTTATTACTGTGTAAATAAATCGAATTTAAGATTTGCTAAGGCTTGTGACGGCAATGACACGGGGAATATAAATTATGGCCCTAATGGCTTCAACTTTACACTCTCTGGATTTAGCTCACTTACGCCTGGTACGCACAATATATATATCACGACTAGGTCTTTTGTTTATAATATTTTTAGCGGCCCCTATTATGTTTGCGTGAACACTACTGGGCCTGATCAACCTATACCTACCCTAAGGTGGTTTGATTGCCAACAGCAAGTGCGTACATTTCTTATTACGGTGACTGTGCCACAACCAACTTACATTGGCCAAATTCAGACTGTTAAAATTGATAAAACTACAGGTGCACTAGCAGCCGACGCACAAATGCTAAACGCCAAAACTCAAATCTATCAAGCTGGGGGTGCCGTAATTAGCCCGTGCGGTGCTTTACCCACTTGTTCAAATATAGGCTCAAACAACTGGCTTACTGGAGTTGTGATGTGGGTTAATCCATCTAAAGTTGACAGTAATGATAACACCACGGGGTATTTATCTAAGATAGATGTACCAGATAAATACAAGGTAAGTAGCGTAAAGCTGATACGTAATGGTACTCAAACAGATGTCACACCTACTACTACTGGTGGGCTGTCATGTACTGGTGGCTTAAGTAACAACGGCACTTGCAGTATTACTACAAAGGTCTGGAACCAAGATACCACTTGGGTATACTGGTACTTAGAGAAAATACCTCAGCCAATTGAATACTACCCATGGCTACAGACCAAAAACGGTGATGTCACTAGCGCCAATAACTCGACCGATAATGGTAAAATCACTGGGCAAAAAATAGGCTCAGCAACAGACTCGAATTTCAGAAGAGGAGCCAGGCGAGCTGGCACTGGCACCATTGCTGCTACTGTCGCAGAATCTAGCTTTGTAGTGACGGCAACTGATGCTGGTGACTACTTCTGCGCACAAGAGAGATTTGTGCTGGGTAAGTCTCTTGCAGATAGAGATAATCTTGATGATGGCTCTTGCAAAACTGGAGGCTACACCCCAAGCCCAGTAAATTTTGATAAAGTAAAAGCCTCAGTGTCTAAGGCCTATGCAGATAACGGCAACGGGGTACCTGTTGCAGCTACTCAACCAAATAAATGTAATCCTAAATACGCTACTACCGCAGTTGCCACCGCCGCATCGCTCAGCACCACTTTCGGCCTAGGCTGCCCCACCGGCGGAATACAAAAGATAGGCGTTCAAGCAGATACTGTCACATTGTCATCAGCACTCACAGTCAACGGTCGTGGCACGCTATGGATACCTGGCAAGCTTATTATTAACAACGATATCAAATATGGCACTAGCACTACCAATGACCCCAAAACAACTCCTAATCTTGTTATTTTTGTTGAGGGTGATGTAGAAATAGCCCCTAATGTTTTACAAATAGACGCATCTATTATTAGTATGAAAACTATATCTACTTGCAGCCAGTCCACCGTCAGCACCCGTGCCTGCGAAAATAAACTTGTCATCAATGGCTTCTTGGCAGGCGGGGGAAAGATAAACTTCGCCCGGCGCTATTACGCCGAACCATACGCCACTGCCACCCCAAGCCCAGCCGAGCTGATAAATCTCACCAGCCAGTCTACCACTTTCCCGGCCCCAGGCTTAGACCGCACCGATACAGACGTTACCTCAAAACTGCAAATCAACAGTGGAGAGCTGGCCCCTAGACTAAGATAAAAAATCTTTAGGTAGTTATCTTGCATAGTTTTATGTTTACCTCTTGTGAATAGTAAGTTTTAGCTTTATCATAGAGCTTAACTATTATGAAAACAGATAACCCAAACCAGCCCACAACAGACAGCCCAAAAGACAAGACCAATAGTGCCCCTGGCGCTCAGCCCCAGCATCTACACCCGCCGGTCAAGACTAAGATGGCATCTCTCAAGAAGTACTCAATAATCATCTTGTCTATTGTTGCTGTTATTTTTATCATTTTATTTATAGTATTTATGGTTTTTCGTAGTATAGGTACCAAAAATGCCAAGGAAACCGCCGAGAAATACCAAATGCAGGTTGCAGAGGTGGTGCCCATTCAAACCCTAGCAGACCCCAAAAGCCTTCAAGAAGCCAAAGATGCACTAAGGGCGCTACCAGGCTTTAGTTCACTCTCTGACGTTGAGAAAGAAAAAATGATTGCAGAGTTTGGGCCTGAGTTCTACGCCGCCTATGCCTCTGGCCTTGCCCCAAACAGTATTGAGCTCAAGAACATGGCAGCCTCTTTGGGCAATAACCCAACAAGACAGCTAGTTACCAACTTTACCAAAGATATCATTAGCTCTAAGCTAGAGCTAGTGAAAACAACCGGCTACTATGAAGGCTATGTCTTTTACTTTTGGTTTGGCAAGACAATAGCCAATAAAGCCCAGGGTGAATTCATACCAGACTGGGGCAATGCCAAAGTACTTGCAGAAGATAGAGAATACGCCAAGACATTAGCTAACAGCTCAAGAGACTCTCTCAAGAAAAACGCTATTACGCCAGCTGAGCTCGTGACGCAGCTTTTAGCTGACACAAGATTGAGACTACCAGATGAAGAAAATACATCATCTTTTTTCGCTAGTGACCTAAGAAACTTTCCTGGCTATGATGACGGCAGAGCCGAATCTCTCGCTAGTCTTCTACAAAAGCAAACAGGCCCTGGCATTTCAGAGATTGGCATTATAGTAGCAGATGCCGGCCAGCCAGCAAGCGGCCAGAAAAAAGAAGTAGGTTTCTTTTTTGTAAAACTAGACAAGGCCCTAAGGGGGCAGGGGGCAATAGACTATTACCAGGCCCAGCTAAAAATAGCTAAAGGCCTAGCGCAATGAAAAAGTTTTTATTCTTAACAACAGCAGTGTTTTTGTTACTAGCTGCAAGCTTGTTGTTTTATGTACCGGTAGCTAAGGCGTCATCGCCGGCAGAGTTTGTTGCAGCTGTCACTAAGCGCAGCAATACGGGGCAGTACACTGTTGTGACGGGAATGCCCGTAGACGTTCACACAGTTAGAAAAAGTGTGGTTATTAATAATGCATGGAAAGCCATACCACTTGCGGGAGACCCCTATAACGGCAGTCATCTTGACAGTGATAATAGTGGCAGGCCTGATACAAATGACATTAGGCTCTATGCCAATACACCATTTTATAACTGGGGTGTCGCTTCTAAGGAAAACTTCATATGGTGTGGTAATTATGGCGGTGTACCAGACGGAGAATTTGAGTTAGATGTTGAATTGTTTCCAAATCAATATCTTGGCGAGGGGCACTGGGAGGTTCAGTGGTTTGAAATGTATGGCGGGCTTACTTACGTTGCGAGTAGCGTAGTGCAGGGCACTAAAGCTAGAGTGCAAGCTCTCAACCCAAGACAGACTTCGGTTTGGTTCACTTTTGTAGAGAACTCACCACCACCAGTAGTTGTAATACCACCAGATCCTAGTGTGGGGTCTATTACTATTGCAAAACGCGGGTATTTTGGAAATGAGACAGGGGCGCTCTCAGAACTAAAAATAGGTGAAACACTTCAGCGCGGTCAAGTACTAATATCGCCAGATCGTTCTAAAAAGCTAGTTATGCAAGAAGACGGCAACCTGGCTGTGTACATCTACCACGGCTATATTTGGCAGGCCGCGGTACTGGGCTCAAATAGGCTGGCTTTTCAAAGCGATGGCAATCTAGTACTCTGGAAAGATAATGCCGATGGTTTGCCGACCGCACTCTGGAGCTCTGGTTCAAGTGGTGCGCTCGGGACGGTGCTAAGAATGCAAGATGATGGCAATCTTGTGATGTATAAAGACTCTAACCCTGGCTCTACCGCTGTCTGGTTTTCTAGAATGCAAAAGTACTGGGTCCCGAGCCTACCCTATACAAATTTTGCAGAATACTGTGGCGGGACATCTGCACCTGTAAACTCTGGTTGTTATCTCTTCAATAGCCTAGCCAATACTAACAGTCACTTAGCTGCATCTAACGAAGTTGCTACAGCACCAGTATTGGTCTCTAACGCCTTCCCGCTTACTGGTAGTAGTGTATTTCATAGCTCTCAAGCCAATCCCTCTACGGTTAATGGTGTATGGGTGTACCCTGAATACTACGCTACAGGTGGTGCTAAACAGCCTTACTGGACAACCGTACAAGTACCAGCTGGGAAACAGGTTGTAAAAGCCCAAATTAGTATAAATGGCGTATCTACAGACAAGACTAGCACAGTCACCTGTACAGGCGCTAACAAAACTGGTACCTGTACTTTGCCCGGGCTAACTGTCTTAGATGAAACCACTACATTTGTTGACTGGTGGATGGCGCCCGAGCCCGTAGCTATACCATACTACCCATGGCTGCAGACCAAAAATGGTGATGTCACTAGTAGTAGCACCATAACTGGCCAAGTGATAGGCTCAGCAACAGACCGAGCCGATAAAAAGGGAGCCCGGCCGGCAGCTTCATTGCCTACGGAGTCTAGCTTTGTCATTGCGGCGTTAACACCTAAAGCTAATTTCTGTTCAGACAGTAGGTTTGCACTAGGCCAGCTTCTCAATAGACGAGATAACGCTACGCCACAGTCTTGCCAAACCGGTGGCTACGCCCCAACCGCAGTAAACTTTGATAAAGTAAAAGCCTCAATAGCTAAGGCCTATGCAGATAATGGTAACGGAGTAGCTGTTGCAGCTACTCAACCAAATAAATGCAATCCTAAATACGCCACTGGCACCGCTGCATCGCTCAACACCACTCTCGGCCTAGGCTGCCCCTCCGGTGGAATACAGAAAATAGCTGGCCCCGTCACATTGCCTGCATTAATTGGTGTCGCCGGTCGTGGCACTCTCTGGGTAACTGGTGACCTTACAATATCTGGTAATATCACATATGGTGCTGCTACCAATGACCCCAAAACAACACCCAATCTTGTTATTTTTGTAGAGGGCAATGTGTTTATTGGTGCGGACGTTACCCAAATAGATGCATCTATTATTAGTATGGAAACTATATCTACTTGCAAGGATTCTGAAACTCCCGGCCCTGCTTGCTCAAAACCTCTAACTATCAACGGCTTCTTGGCGAGTGATGATAAAAAAATAAACTTTGCTAGGCGCTTTTACAATCAGGCCACCCCAAGCCCAGCCGAGCTTATCAATCTCACCAGCCAGTCTACTACTTTTCCGGCCCCAGGCTTAGACCGCACTGACGTAGACGTTACTTCAAAACTCCAAATCAACGGTGGTGAGTTTGCCCCAAGACTAAATTAAAAATTATTAGCTTTTTTTTCTAAAATAGCATAACAATTATGGTAAAATAATAACATTATGAAACTTCTCCCCCAAGAGGATAACTATTTTGGCCTAGATTTAGGTAGTAGCTCTATTAAGATAGCTCAGCTTCGCGAGTTGCACGCTAGCCCTAGTCTGGTCACCTATGGCGATATTGAGGTAGCCAGCAATCTTCTTAGTAGTGATTCAGAAATTGATCAAAACCGAGTCTCTGAGCTTATTAAGCAACTCGCTCAAGACGCCAAGGTAACCACCAAAAACGTTGTGGCTAGCTTAAGCGCCAGCCAGTCTTATACTGCCATCATTAGAACCCCCAAGCTTAGCCATAGCGAGCTTGCAGAGAGCATTAAGTTTCAGGCCGACAAGGTTATTCCTATGGCTATGGATCAAGTCAAGCTAGACTGGGCCGTAGTAGGGGAGGTGCCAGAAACAGACGAAGTAGATGTCTTGCTGGTGGCAGCCCCAAACAACACCGCCAACAAATATCTAAACATCATTCAAAAAGCCGGCCTAGAGCTTTTGGCTCTTGAAATAAACCCAATAGCTCAGTCTCGCTCGCTTATTGGCCCCGCAGACAAGCCCAAATGTATAATAATTGTAGACATTGGCTCAGTAGCTTCAGACATTGCAATTCTTAGTAACACTGTTCCGCAGCTAGTGCGCTCTGTGGCTATTGGCAGTAAGGCTCTAAATAGAGTTGTTAGCCAAAATCTTGGTATAGATGCTGGCCAGGCCGACCAATTCATCAAAAAATTTGGCATGGATCAAACCAAAATTGAAGGCCAGGTTTTTAAGACCCTCAAGCCAGTAGTAGATCACTTGGTAGAAGAAATAAACAAATCTATCACTTTCTTTCAAGAAAAAAACCCCACTCAGAGAGTTGAAAAAATTATTCTTACTGGTGGCACCACAGCACTGCCAGGGCTGCCACTATATCTTGCAAACGCCACCGGCCTAACTATTGAAGTAGGCAACCCTTGGCAAAACATTAGCTACCCAAAAGAGCTAGAGTCTAGCCTAGCGGGCTTGAGTCTTAGCTATGCTACGGCAATTGGCTTAGCGATGAGGAATTTTCAAAAATGATTTTACAAATCAATCTCTTGCCAGAATCTAGAATGCTCAAGCTGCAGTCACTGGCCCGCAAAAGAACAGCAACCGCAATAGCGGTTATTATTGGCGTAGTAGTAGCGACAGTTATTATCACTCTTGTATTACTTCTTGGCTACACAGCCACCGTCAACGCCACTGGCAAAGCTAGAGTCGCGACACTAAACAAAGACATAGATAGCCAGCGAGAGCTAGAAGAAAAAGCTACCACACTTCAAGACAACTTAGCTGGGTTTTCTGGCCTGCAAGCTAGCCGTCTATATGTGAGTGAGATTTTTAGAAATCTTGGCAATGTTATTCCTGCAGAAATCAAAATCAAAAGCTTTGCTATCACACCAGACTATTTAGTCACAATATCTGGCGACGCACCAAGCTTTGTTTCGGTAAGTACATTTTCAAAAGCTCTGCAAGACTATAATGTCAATTTTAAGCCCCAGCCAACTTTGCCAGAGCGCAAGCCACTGTTTAACAGCCCGGTGATCACTTCTGTGAGCAAGTCTTCAGACGCCAGCACCACATCAGCCGGTAGCGTGTCTTTTAGTATGACTTTCAAGGTTGACCCTTCACTATTTAGTAAATCAGCTGCGGTGGGAAGGTAGTATGGAAAAAAAAGACACCAAGACTTCAAAAAAAGTTGTTGTTCCTAACACAGATGTGAGCTTGGCTCAAAACACCTCTACCCGTAATTACCTGGCTATTGTTGGTGTTATATGTGCCATAGTTATTTTGGCTGGTGGCTACGCTGCCTATGCACTGGCAATGCAATACACCAAGCAGTCAAACCAAAACAAAGCCCAAGACCAGCTCATAGCCAGCCTTGAGACAAAGCAACAAAATCTCAAAGAGCTCAAGCCCAACTATGACGCCATAACAACAGCACCTGCCGGCGGTAGAGCAGACTCAACACTTATTCTTAACGCACTACCTATCACTCAAGACTACGAAAATCTCTTGGCCATACTTGAAAAAATAGGTAGAGATTCTGGGGTCAAACTCAGCACCGTCTCACAGACTACAGCTGCTACGGCTGCACCCGCCGCTGTTGATGCCGCCGCAGCGCCTGCCGCCGCTGCAATTTCTGCGCCTTTGCCGTTTGCTTTTTCTGTTAATATTGAAGGTAGCTACGCCGCAGTTTTAGACTTTTTGAAAAAAACCGAAAACTCTTCTAGAGTCATCAATTTTAACAGTATGACTCTAGGCGGCACCAGCCCAAATATTGCCGCCACCCTAACAATGACCACATATTACAAGCCACCAGCCAACATAAAAAGCACTGAGGTACCCCTAAAATAGCCTATGAAGAAAAAAGACATATTCACAATTATAATATCGGTATTTATATTTATAGTAGCCTTAGCTTTTGCATATCGCTATTTTGTTCCAGCGCCTAAAGATTCTGGCGTAAAAGTAATAGTGCCTCACCCAGTTGTGCCTACTTTCAATCAAGAACAGCTAAAAGTCTTAAAAAATGATGTGGTTGACTACAGCCAAGATCTCACACCCAAAGACAATGGCGGCAATAAGCCGATCATTCAGTAGGGGGCTAAGCCAGTGCTTTCAGAAAAAACCCAGCGCGCAGTAGAGCAGCTTTTGCTGCTAAACAACATTGTCACCAAAGACAACCTTGAGTCAATGAACATTGAGGCTGCCAAGGCAAATAAGCCCTTGGTAGAGCTTTTGGTAGACCGCAAGGTCATCAAGCCAGACGACGCCGTACAGATTATTGCTGCAGCTAGCGGCAGTAAGTACGTCAATCTATCAAAAGTAAATATATCAGACGAAATACTAGGGCTCATACCAAAAGAAGATGCGGTTTCTAATGAAGCTGTGGCTTTTGCTGTTGAAGACGGCAGGCTAGATGTAGCCATGACCGAGCCAGACAATCTGCAAAAAATTGATTTTCTTTCCCGCAAAACCAATTATCCAATCAACCCATTTATGGCTTCAAAAACTCAAATAGAAGCCTGGGCTGGCCGCTATCAGTCAAACATTGGTACCGAAGTAGAAGAAGCACTGGTAGAGAACAAAGAAGATGTCAAAAAAGACCAAGAAAAACTAGAGCATTTTGGCAAAGCCGACTCAAAAAAACTCGAAACAATTGTTCAAGACGCCCCAATTACTAGAGCACTAAACTCTATTCTAGAATACGCCATCAACTCTAAGGCTTCAGACATCCACATTGAGCCTCGCGCAACAGAGCTCAAGATTCGCTTTAGGGTAGACGGCATTTTGCAAGAAGTCATGACCCTACCTAAGACAACAGAGCCAGCTCTAATATCTAGAATAAAAATATTGTCTAATCTAAAAATAGACGAACACCGCATACCGCAAGACGGCCAGGCTCAGTACAAGGCCGGCAGCAAAGAAGTAGACATGCGTATCTCTATTGCCCCTATAAGCTACGGAGAGCAGGTGGTGATAAGACTTCTAGACAAATCAGAAGCGATGCTGTCACTCACTACACTAGGCCTGAGAGGGCGTAGCTACAATCTTATTAAGCGTGGCATGTCTAAGCCTCACGGTATGATTTTGTCTACTGGCCCCACCGGCTCTGGTAAGTCAACAACTCTATATGCCGTTATTCAAGAAATAATGACCCCAAAAATAAACATTGTTACCCTAGAAGACCCAGTAGAGTACAAGATGAACGGCGTCAACCAAATACAAATCAACACAGAAGTGGGTCTTACATTTTCATCTGGGCTTAGATCTATTTTGCGTCAAGACCCCAACGTTATTATGGTAGGGGAGATACGTGATCACATTACAGCAGATCTAGCCGTGCAGTCGGCTCTCACAGGTCACCTTGTGCTATCTACCTTGCACACCAACAACGCCAGCGGTGTGTTGCCCCGTATGCTTGATATGAAAATAGAGCCCTATCTTATCGCTAGTACTATCAATACTTGTATTGGCCAGCGACTAGTGCGTACTGTTTGCACTAATTGCCGCAAAAGCTACCCCGCCAGCGCCGCCGCTGTAAAAATGATAAACAACATTGTGGGCAGCGTTCTACCAAGAGATCAGGCTACTTCTGCGGCTATGGCCAAAGAACTTGGCTATGACACCTTGCCAATATACTCCCAAACCGCTTATACTCTATATAAGGGTGAAGGCTGTGAGCAATGCCAAGACGGCTACAAAGGCCGTACCGGTATTTACGAAGTTTTTGAAATGAACCCAGCAATAGAAAAGCTTTTGCTTACAAGAGCTACTACCAGCACAATAGCCGCTCAAGCCCAAGCCGACGGAATGATCACAATGCAACAAGACGGAATACTAAAAGCCCTCAACGGCCTAACAACTCTAGAAGAAGTAGCTAGAGTCGCGTCTGATTAAAAAAACAGGAGTTATATGGAAACCGCATCCCCCAGAATTGAGAAATACCTAGAAGAAGTCATAAGACGTAATTCTTCTGATTTGCATTTGCAAGTGGGCATGCCAGGTATGCTCAGAATAGATGGCAAGCTGATAAAAGTAGAAGACGGTTTTGTGCTTAACGAAAAAAACGTTGAAGACCTAGTCTACGCAGTTATAGATGAGCCCCAAAAAGTACTACTCACCACCAAGCGAGAGCTAGACTTTTCTTTCGCATTTGGTGATTTGGCTAGATTTAGGGTCAATGCTTTTTATGAAAAAGGCAATTTGGCGGCCGCGCTCAGACTGATTCCTACAGAAATTCGCACTGTTGAACAGCTAGGCTTGCCGCCGATAGTTTCTGATTTTTGCAAATATCCTAGAGGGCTAATTCTCACCACTGGCCCCACTGGCTCTGGTAAGTCTACTACCCAGGCTGCAATGATAGATCTTATAAATACCACCACCAGCCAACACATCATCACTATAGAAGACCCCATAGAGTACCAGCACCATCACAAAAATTCAATCATTGTTCAGCGCGAAGTGCATTTTGATACCATGAGCTTTGGCGCCGCTTTGCGATCAGCCTTGCGTGAAGACCCAGACGTAGTACTAATAGGTGAAATGCGCGATCTTGAAACAATAGCCTCAGCCATCACAGTAGCTGAGACCGGCCACCTCGTGCTGGCCACTCTGCACACCAACAGCGCCGCTCAGTCTATAGACCGAATGATAGATGTTTTTCCACCACACCAGCAGCAGCAAATACGTATACAGCTAGCCGGCGTTTTGCAGGGCATTATTAGCCAGCGACTTATACCTATGGTAGGTGGTGGGCGTATTGCCGCCGCCGAAATAATGGTTGTCAATTCTGCTGTACGCAATCTTATTCGTGAGTCTAAGACTCACCAGCTAGACGCAGTTATTCAGACTGGCGCAGACCAGGGAATGCAGTCTATGGACAGAGTACTAGTAGATCTCATTCACCAAGGCAAGATTAGCTATGAAGAAGCCCGCAATTACGCCGTAGACATGCAAGAGTTTGAAAGGCTCATGAGAAAATAGCCTATGATTGAATTCGCCTATACCGCCAAAGACAAGAGCACCAACAAGATTGTAAAAGGTAAGATTTCTGCAGATAGCCAAATGGCCGCCGCCAATATCTTGAATGAAAAAAAGCTTTTTCCTATCAAAATTACCCCCGCCAGCTCAGTTAACTTATTAGGAGACGTGGCTTTTCTCAACAAAGTAAGCCCCAAAAGCCGAGTTATTTTTACCCGCCAGCTTGCCACACTTGTAAAAGCCGGCCTGCCTATTACTCAGGCTCTCAATACTTCTATAGATCAAGTAAATGATAAAAAATTCAAATCAAAGCTCGAAAAAATAGCCGCTTCAGTAGAAGGGGGCCAGACACTGTCTGAGTCTTTTGCGCAGTACCCAGATACCTTTAATGAAGTCTATGTGAGTCTAGTGCACGCCGGTGAAGAGTCTGGTACCCTAGACGACTCTCTAGAGCGGCTTGCAGACCAGCAAGAAAAAGAACAGCAAATAGCCAGCAGCGTGCGCGGTGCGCTTATTTACCCGGCCCTAGTACTCGTGACTATTATAGGCGTTATGGCTTTTATGCTCGCTAGTGTCATGCCGCAAATAGCCGGCCTGTACAAAGAGCTAGACAAGCCACTGCCTATTGTGACCCAAATAACCTTGGCGGTTTCTGGCTTTGCGGTTAGCTACTGGTACATTGTTATTTTGCTTGTTGTGGCTATTGTTTTTGGAATAAGAGCTTATTTTCGTACCTCTAGCGGCAAGGCAGTATGGGCAAAAGCCAAGCTCAATATGCCTGTTTTCAAAACACTTTTTAGAAAAGTCTACATGGCTCGTTTTGCTCGCACCCTAGGCAGCCTGGTGGCCTCTGGCGTACCGCTACTAGAAGCACTCAGCATTAGCGGCCAGTCTATGAACAACGTAGTACTCAAAAAAATAGTCATGCAGGCTTCAGAAGAAGTCAAAGCCGGCAAGCCACTTTCAGACGCTCTAGAAAAAAACCCTTACTTTATTCAGCTAGTACCTCAGATGATAAGAGTAGGTGAAGAGTCTGGTACTCTTGGTACCATGCTCGACAAAGTAGCCAGCTTTTATGAAGACGAAGTGGCTCAGGCTGTCAAAAACCTCAGCACAATAATTGAGCCAGTACTAATGGTAGTGCTGGGCGGTATGGTGTTTTTTATCATTATCGCCGTGCTCTACCCGGTCTACAGCCTGGTGGGGAGTGGGGTAGACACTGGCAATGCCGGTAGCACCACTACTGGCACTACACCTGCGCAATAGTATGCAAAAATCTTTGCCAAATTGCATTGACAAGCATAAGCTCTTTGCTCTAAGATAATAAGTACATATTAAAAATAATTTCAATTAGGAGAAATCATAGAATGAAAAAGTCCCCCGCAAAAAAATCAGGCTTCACGCTCATAGAAATAGTGATCGTACTAGCAATAGCCGCCCTTATTATTGTAATAGTCTTTGTCGCCGTACAAGGTGCGCAGAGAAGTAGAAGAGACACAGCTATAAGAGGAGCCGCCTCTAGGGTGCTAGCGTCCTTAACGC
>Ga0114969_10001857_pt1 | contig 17633 bp, 13 predicted proteins | sample M_130807_MF_Meta_FD_87316 | JGI IMG/M metagenome (GOLD analysis project Ga0114969, IMG submission 87316) | Freshwater microbial communities from Lake Montjoie, Canada to study carbon cycling - M_130807_MF_MetaG | ecosystem: Environmental > Aquatic > Freshwater > Lake | place: Lake Montjoie...
GGCGACCTGGCCGATGCTCATGACCGGGGCGATCCAGTTCGAGGCGATGCCCACGCCGCCCGCTTCCTTGGGCGTGCCGAGGAAGACGCCGGTCCAGTTGAAGTAACAGTTGTGGACGAAGGAATCGACGAAGGTGACCAACCACAGCACGAGGACGAAGGGATGCTTGAGGAGTTGCAGGGCCTGGACCCACGCGAGGCTTTCGCCGGAGCCGGTCTTGGCGGGCCGCGGCGGGGTGTGCGGCAAGGTCAGGCTGAACGCGGCCAACACCAGCGACGCGACGCCGGCCACCTTGAAGGTCCAGCTGGTCGCGGCCTTGGCGGCGTCGCCGGTCAACGGATTGGCCAGCGCCTTGCCGATCATGTCCACGAACCCGGCGGGGTGCGCCGCGTTCACCGCGTCCCAGTTGACGAAGATGAACGTGAACGGCCAGGCGGCGAGGATCCACCCGATGGTGCCGCCCATGCGGACGATGCCGAATTCCTTCGCCCCGTCCTTCATGTTGGCGAAGGCGATGGAGTTGGTGATCGAGATGGTCGGCACATAGAGCAGGCAATGCACGAGCATCAGCACGAAGAAGGCGTTGAAGTTGCGGGTGAAACCGCAGCCGAGGATCGCGAGGCCGCCGATGAGGTGCGACACGGACAGGAACTTCTCGGCGGCGAACGAACGGTCCGCCCATTGGTTGCTGAAGAACATGCCGACGATGGAGGCGACCGGGAACGCGCTCAGGATCAGCGACTGCTGGGTGGCGTCGAACCCGAGGCTCGGCAGGTAGCCGAAGATCAGCGGGAGCCATGCGCCCCAGATGAAAAACTCGAGGACCATCATCAGGAACAGCTTCAGGCGAGGGGTGGAATTCATTCGTGCAATCCTTGGTTCGGCTTGTTCCGCGGAACCTAACCCGGCCGCGGCGCGACCGACAAGGAACGGCTTCGGCCAGTTCGCGGTTTCAACCGGACGACCCCGGCGCGGATGCCGCCCCGCATGATTGACACCGGCTGTATGGGTGTTATCACACAGCCAAGCGACCCTTCCTATGCCGTCCCGGCTTCATCTCCAACTCGATCCCCGCTCCGGGATCCCGGTCTATCGCCAGATGATGGACCAGATGAAGTACTACGTGGTCGGCGGCACGCTGCGGCCGGGCGACCAACTGCCCTCGATCCGGGAACTCGCTTCCGCCCTGGCCGTGAATCCCACGACCGTGGTCAAGGCCTACACCGAACTCGAACGCGAGGGCGTCATCGAGATGCGCCATGGCAAGGGGGCTTTTGTCGCCGAGCAGGCCCGGTCGCTGTCCGTGGCCGAACAGGAATCCGCCCTGCGCCGCTCCGCCCGCCAACTCGCCCTCGAGTCCGCGCAACTCGGCGTCCCCGCGGCCCGCGTCGTCCAACTCGTCCGCGAGGAACTCGGGCGGGTCGCCGTCCCGGGTGCGGCGGCCGAGTCCGAACCGGTCAAATTCACCGTGGTCGCGGACGGATGACGCGGCACGAACCCGAGCCATGGAACCGCCCATTCATGCCCGTGGCGTCACGAAGACCTTCCGCGGGGTCGTCGCGGTCAACGGGCTCGACCTGACGGTCGAGGCGGGAATGGTCTACGGGTTGATCGGACGCAACGGCGCGGGCAAGACGACGACGCTGCGATTGTTGCTGGGACTCCTGCGGCCGGACTCGGGGCAGGCCCGTTTGCTGGGCGCGGACTGGTGGGAGGCGCCGCCGGAACTGCGGGAGCGCGTGGGATACGTTTCGCAGGCGTGGCAACATCCGGACTGGATGTCCGTGGCGGACCTTTGCCGGTATTCGGCCCACTTTTACTCGCGCTGGGACGGCGGGCTTGCGCGCGAGTTGGCGGGGCGCTGGGAACTGCCGTGGGACCGGCCCCTGGGCCGCGTCTCGGGTGGCCACCAGCGCCTCGCCTCGGTTTTGGTGGCGTTGGCGACGCGGCCCGACGTGCTGCTGCTGGACGAGCCCGCGGCCGGACTCGACCCGGTGGCTCGGCGCGATCTCACGCGTTGCCTCGTCGACGCCCTGCTCCGGGTGGAGGGCTGCGCGGTGCTGCTCTGCACGCATCTCTTGTCCGACGTGGAGCGCCTTGCCACGCACGTCGGGGTGATGGACCACGGGCGCGTGGTGGGGTCGGGCCCGCTGGAGGATTGGCAGCGCACCATGCGGCGCGTGCAGGTGGTTTTCCCGGGCACCGAGGTTCCCGAACACGCCGAGGTTCCGGGCGCGCTGCGTTCCGAACGGTTGGGCCCCGTGCTCACCGCCATCGCGCGCGTCGGCGACGACGCGCTGCTCGATGGATTGCGGTCCCATCCCGGCGTGCGCGTGAACGTGTTCCCGCTCTCGCTGGAGGAACTGTTCGTCGAATGGTTTGGCCCCGCCGCGCCCGCCGGCGCCCCGGGGTCCTCGAATTTGGGCCGGTCCGGTGATCCGGCCGGGGGTGTCCGATGAAACGTGTGGGTAACAGGACATGCCCGGCCAACGCGCCCGCTCCGCGGGATCGCGATCCAAAAAGACACCGGGCCGGCTTCACCCTCGTCGAGATGCTCACGGTGGTCGCCATCGTCGCGGTGTTGGCCACGCTCCTGGCGTCGACCCTCGGCGCGGCGCGCCAGCGTTCGCAACAGGTCGTCTGCCGGAACAACCTCCGTCAGATCGCGCTGGCCACGGAAATCTACCACGACGACACCGGCCGGCGCGCGCGTTCGTACACGCGGTTGGCGACGCGCCCGTCGTGGATCGCGAACCCGCGCACGTTGCATTGCCCGGCCGATCCGGCCCTGCAACGGCCGGAGAGCGGCGCGACCACGAACCGCGTCCAGCCGTCGTTCTGGGGCAACCGGGTCAACGGCACGCAGGAACCCGCCATGACCCGGATCGGAAATCCGGAGGAAGGGTCCTGGGACGCGGAGATCCGGGAGACGACCGAGACGGTCTCGTTTTCGTACCTGCATCCGCTGGGCTGGAGGCGCGATGCGTGGCAACGGCTGTTGCAGGGCGGCAACCAGTCCGGCATCAGCGCCTGCGAGTTGCACGGCATGCGGATCCCGGGACCGGCCAAACGCCCCTTCGCCCAGTACGAGGGGCAGACGCTGCGGGTCCAATGCGACGGGGCGGTGGTGAGCCGCCGGATTTTCCGGACGCCCTCCTCGTCGGAACCGGGGCCGAACGGCGACACGGTGGTCACCTTCCCGGTGCAGGGCGACACCCCGGTTTCGATCGCGGCCAACGAGGAGGACTACCCGTGGGAATTCTACATCGACGGGCTTCCCGCGCCGGCGCGCTGAAACGACGGACGCCGCGGGACCGCGGCGGGCCGGTCACCGGGCACGCCCGGCTTGCCGCGGGAGGCGCCGGGGCTCCTAATCGGCCCGTCAATCCGTGAGCGTCCCCACCCCCAATCCCCCGCTGCGAGTCGTCGAGACCGCGGAAGACGCGCCCCCGGCGGCCGGGACGGGGCCGACGCGGTGGCGGATCTGGCGGGCGTTGTTGTGGGGCGAATGGTTCTCGCACAGCCGGCTGTTGTTGGCCTCGTTGTTCGCGTGGCTGTTGACGGTGTGGTTTCTCCCGCTGGTGGCGCATCCGCTGTGGATCCTCGCCTTCGGCGTGGTCTTTGCCGCCGTCGGCGGGCCCGTGTTCGGCGGTGCCGACGTGATCCATGGCTGCGAGGAATTCGCCTTCGCGTTGCCGGCCACGCGCGCGCAGCGGTACGGCGCACGGGTGCTGGTCGGGCTTGGTTCGCTCGCGGCGTTCTCGCTGATGGACGTGCTCGCGTTGAAGGGAAACCTGCCCGACGTGTTGCTGCGCGTCTTCGTCACCAGCGGTTTGCCGGCGGTGCAACCGAACCAGCCGCTCTTGCTCTACGGGTTGGTGGTGGCGGTTCCCGTCGCCGTGTTCGCGTTGGGATTCTCGCTCGCGGCGCTGGCCTCCTCGCGGACCGTCGCCTTCACGGCGTGGGTCTGGGGCGTGCTCGGTTCCCTCGTCGTGCTGCGCGGCGGCGTGCAGTTGGAGGAACTGCGGTTCGATCGCCCGAACGGGTATTTCGCCGTGCCCTTGCTCACGGCGTTGTCCGCCGGATCGCTCTGGATCGCGGGACGCCGTTACCGCGTGAAAGAAGCCGTCACCGGCGGCGGGCCGCTGCGGATGCCGCCGTTGTGGTGGCTCGCGGTGGTGGCTTTGGTGGCCGCGGGCATTGGCGTCGCGCTGCTGTTGGCGTGGCTCGCCGCGAACTTCGCGCGGCTGATCTGAGCCGGGTCGCGAGGGCATTCCCGGGCCGACGCGGCGCGCCGGCATGCGGGGAGTTCGCCCCCGAAAAGGCCGAGGCGGAGGGCCCGTGAATGAACACGAGCCCTCCGCCTAGGGTTGGTTGGGGGGACTACTTCTTGCCCTTCTTAGCGGGCTTCTTCGCTGCCACGGCCTTCTTGGCGGGCTTCTTCGCTGCTGCTTTTTTCGCTGCCATCGTTCTCACCTCCCCCCGACTCCGGAATTATATCTGAGATGATCCGGAGTAATTCGCTCCCGACGAGCGCCAACTTTGGTGATTGCGCGACCAGATTGCCGGGATGGCGCCAAAGGTCAAACCGTCTTTGCGGAATCATCGCGGAATCGACACGGGAAGAAATGGCGGCCGACGCGCCGCGCGGGATTCAACGCGCCAGTCGTTCGCGCCACCACGCGACCACGTCGACGCGCCGCACGAAGAGAAGATGCGGATCGGCCGACGGCAGTTCCACGCCGGCAATCCGCGTCATCTCCAGCACGTCGAACCGTGCCGTCGCGGCGCGAAGCGGCCAGCGCTCGTGGTCGATTTCGACCCGTGACAGCAGGCCTTCCGTGTCCGCCGCGTACAGGCAGTATCTCTCCGTGAGCCATTCTTCGAGCGACCCGCGCGCGGCATGGAATCCCGCGCCGACCGGCGCGTAGCGCGCGCGGAATCCCGCGGCCGGCGCGTCGCGGTGGGTGCGCACGCTCGCGAATCCGATGGCGTCGCCGTCGCGACGGAACTCCATGCGCGCGTCGAAATACGGCAGGTGGAACAAGGCCCGCGCCGCGCGCACGGCGAACCGGCCCGCGGCATCGAGCGAGAAAAACCAGACGCCCGGCTTGCCGTCGTGCCGCACGTAGGTGCGCACGTTCAGTTCGGGAAACGCCGACACGCCCGGCAGCGCCGGCGTGCCGCGAAGGCGGGCACCCGACATGCGGAACGGGACGATTCCCAGCCAGGCGACGCCCCCGAAGGTGTCGAGTTCGAGCCCGCGGGGAATTCGTTGGCGGAGCGATTCCGCCGGCACCGGCCAATGCGCGAAGAGAAGGTCTTCCCACGCCATGGAACCGATCCAGGGCCGCGCCGGGCGTGGCCACGGTCGACGGTCGACGTCGGCGGGTTCCACGGTTTCGCGCGCGCCGGGATCAGGACGCGTGCGCGGGAGCCGAGGAGAACAGGCCCTTGAGCCACGCCCACGCGGCGCGCAGCCCGACGTCGCGCACCTCGCCGATGGCGTGGATGCGCGCGAAGGTTTCCTCGTGGCCCTTGAAACGCGGCGGCAGGTCGAGCAGGTCGCGCGTGGATTCGCCGTCGATCTCGAGGACCTCCGGATGGAAGAGGCCGCGGCCGACGGCCAGGGGGCCGGAGGGCAACGGGGTGGTCCGTTCGGGAAGGAGCAGCCACGGGCGCCAGGAGAAGACGAGCCCGCCGGACGCGTCGCGCCGCACGAATCCATAGGTGCGGCGGGGAACGCCGCCGACCTTGCGGGCGAGGAACGCCGCGTTGGCCGCGGTGTCGGGAACGAAGCGGCGCCGGCGGAAGGTGAGGATGTCCCAGGCGTGGATCTGGCCGAACACCATCAACCGGAAGGCCCAGCCGGCGAGCGGCAGGCAACAGAGGACGATGAGGCCCGACCACACCGCGCCGGCGGTGGGGCTGGCAAACGACGTGCCGGCGACGGTCGAGAGCAGGAAGATCCGGAAGGTCTTCAGGGCGGCGTCGACCGTCGTGAACGGGCTGATGAGGATCAGGATGTGGATCGTGTGCGAGACCAGGAAAACCGCGGCGTAGGCGAGCAACGCGAAGGGCACCATCAGCGTGCCCCAGAACTGCGAGAGATCGACCGCGGCGAACCCGGCATCCGAAAGACTGGCGCCCGCTCCCGGTGCGAACTGCTTGAACATGTCCATGGCCATCGGGACGACGGCGCCGGTGGCGACCAGGCCGGAAAGCTTGTTCTCGAAGACCTCGGCGACATCGAAGGGTTTCTTGAGCGCGGTGGGGACGGCGGTTCCCGCGGTGTCCTTGAGCGCGACCAGCGCGACCAAAGCGAGCGCGGGTCCCCAGAACCACGGTTGGGCGTACCAGGAGAGACCGGCGCGCTGCGATTCGGGGGTCCGGAAGTATTTGACCGCGCCGATGCCCGCGGTGCCGAGGAGCGGGGAGATGGCGATGCCGGTGATCTGGGAGAGGGTCGCGGCCGCGGCGGCACCCGGGGCGTTGGCCGGGGGCGCCGCGGGCGACGCCGCGGCGTGGATCCGTGGCGCGACGAGTCCGGCGAGCAACACGAAGGCGAGCAATAGGGCCGACATCCGTTTCATGGCCCGGTGACGATGCTGGGGCACGGAAAGCGTGGGAAGCGGGAAATCGGGGCGCGGATTCCATCGGGTGTCCCCGGACGGAGTCGTCGACGCCGGTGGCAACCGCCTGTCCTCGCCGAGGTTTTTGGACGGGATGAAAACGGGATGGGCGACCGGATGCCGTCCCCGGCGCCCGCGGTGGACGGCGGGGTCGTTCGCGACCGCGTCGAGACGTACCCCCGCATGGATTCCACGGCGGGCTGGCGGAAATCGGCCGGGATGGGTAGGACGTGGGGCGTGAACTTTCCCTCCACGCACTGGAGCATCCTGGGTCACGCCACCAAGAGCGGCGGCGACCGGCAGGCGGAGGCGCTGGAGGAGATGTGCAAGCGGTACTGGACCCCGGTGTTCCATGCGTTGCGGCAGCGCGGCTACATGGAAGCGGAGGCCCAGGATCTCACCCAGGAATTCCTCGTCCAATTGACCGACCACTCCGCGTGGCGGCGCGCGGATCCGCACCGGGGACGGTTCCGTTCGTTCCTGTTGGGTTCGCTCTCGCGGTTCCTGCGGGAAGTGGAGACGCGGCGGCGGGCGCAGAAGCGCGGGGGCGACATCCAGCACGTGAGCGCCAGCGAGGACGCGGTGGCGGAGACCCTCTCCGACGCGTCGATGGCGGAGGACGTGGTGCGGTCGTTCGACCGCAACTGGGCGCTGGAATTGATGGGGCGGGCGTTCGAGAAGACCCGCCAGGAATACGCGGCGGGGGGCAAGGCGCATCTGTTCGCGCACCTGAAGGCGTTCCTGCCGGTCGGGAAGGAACCGCCGACCTACGAGCAGACGGCGGCGACGCTGGGGATCACCCTGGCGGCGCTGAAGACGGAGATCTTCCGGCTCCGGAACGCATTCCGGGTGAACGTGCGTTCCGAAGTCGCCCAGACGGTGTCCGCGCCGCACGAGGTCGATGCCGAGTTGGCGTGGTTGCAGCGGGTGCTGATGGACCGCGGCAGCGATTTGCCCGGGGCGGTGCCCCGGTCGCCCTCGGATCCCTCATGAGCGATCGCCGTTGTCCCGAATGCCAGTCCCCGCTGGAATCGGGGGCATTGGACGGACTTTGCCCGCGCTGCCTCGCGGGTTTGCTTTTCGACGTGGGACCGGCCCCGGACGCGGAACCGGGCGGCCCGGCCCCCGCGACGGCGCCGCCGATGAGCACGCGCGGCGTGTTGCTGGAGATCCCCGGCTACGAGGTCACGAAGGAACTGGCCCGGGGCGGGATGGGGATCGTCTATCGGGCCACGCAGCTCGAGCCGCGGCGCGAGGTCGCGTTGAAGATGTTGTTGCCGCACCAACTCGAGTCGGCGGAGTTCCGCGAGCGATTCCTGCTGGAGGCCCGGGCGATCGCGCGGTTGGAGCACCCGCACATCCTGCCGGTCTACCAGGCGGGCGAGCACGACGGCGTCCCGTATTTCACGATGAAGCTGGCGGCCGGGGGCACGCTGGCGGAACGGCGGGCGCGTTACCGCCGGAGTTGGCGGGACATCGCGCAGTTGGTGGCGACCCTTGCCGAGGCGGTGCAGTACGCCCACGAACGCGGCGTGCTCCACCGCGACCTGAAACCCGGCAACGTGTTGTTCGACGACGGCGGGCGTCCCTACGTCAGCGACTTCGGCCTCGCGAAACTGAACGACGATTCGATGCCCGAGGAAGAGCCGGGCCAGATCGTGGGCACGCCGCGCTACGTCGCGCCGGAAGTGGCGGGACAGGGCGCGGTGCAGGCCACGGTGACGGCGGACATCTATGGGCTGGGCGTCATCCTCTACGAATTGTTGGCACAGAAGCCGCGGTTCAACGCCCTCAGCCAGATCGCGCTGCTGCGCATGGTCGAGCACGCGCCGCCGCCGCCGCCGAGCCACGAACTGCGCGGCGTTCCCCACGAACTCGACGTGATCGCGCTGCGTTGTCTCGAGAAGGATCCGGCCCGGCGGTTCCAGACGGCCGGCAGCCTGTCGCAGGAACTCCGGCGGTGGATGGCGGGCGAGCCGATCGAGTCGATTCCCGCCACCCGGCGGGAACAGTTCTGGCGCTGGGTCCGGCAGCAGCGCGCGGTCGTGGGCCTCACGGCGGCCCTCGCGGTGCTCGGACTGGTGATGGTCGTGGGCTCGGTGTGGGTGGCTCTGCGTCTCGCGAGTTCCCGGCAGGCCGTGGTGGAGGAACGCGACCGCGCGCGCAACGACCTGGTCCAGGCGCGTCTCGGCGAGGCCCGCGGCCTCCGTCTCTCGGGAGCCATCCGCGTCCGCGACCGCGCCCTGGATCTGCTCGCCGCGGCGGCCCGCGTCGATCCGCGCACCGAATTGCGCGACGAGGCGGCCGCCCTCCTGGGCCGCTGGGAGGTCGGCGCCGAGGAAGCACGCCATCCCCACACCGGCCCGGGCATGCCGCTGGACCTCTCCCCGGGCTTCGACCTCGTGCTCGACGCCTCCCCCGCCGGCGAGGTCCGGGTCTGGCGCCGCACCACCGGCAACCTCGTCTGGAGCAAGACGCCGCGACCCGGGAAAGTGCCGCGCGTCCTCGAATTCAGCCCCACGGCCCACTGGGTCGTCGCCGCTTCGGACGATGGATGGGTGGCCGTTTGCGATGCCGCGACGGGGACGGAAGCATGGCGTGCCAAGGGCGAGTGGGCGGGATTCTCGGGCGACGAAAAGGAATCCGCCGTGGTGACGGCCCCGGGGCGGATCGAGTTCCGCGACCTGGCCCGCGGCACTTCCCGCTCGCTCCCGCTGCCGTCCGATTTGTTGGGCGGCGTCCGCCTGACCGGGTCGCCCGGACGCCCCGATTACCTCGTCCAGTCTTCGGATCGCATCGCGGTGATGGACGGCGCCGACGGGCACGTCCGGCATTCGCTTCCGTTCACCCGCGGCCGGGTGCTGTCGGTGGCATGGGGCGAGAACCTTCTGGTGGTGGGCGACAGCACGGGCGGGATCCGGATCTGGAACCTGCGCGGCGGGCAGATGCGCGATCTGGCCGCGCACCGCGGGGTGGTGTCGCGCCTCGTGCTGTCGCCCGACGCGACCTTGCTGTGGTCGGTGTCGGGCGACGGCGTCGCGCGCCTGTGGCACGCGCGGACGGGGCAGCCGTTGGGGCAATCGGAGTTGTGGCATCCCGTCCGCTTCAACGGCGAGGGCTCGAAAATCGCCTACCTCGACGGCGCGGCGTTCGGGATCGCGCCGATGCTCCCGCCGATCGGCGTCTCCATGGTCCCGCTGCGGGGCGTGGGCAACACCGCGGTCCGCCACGTGGAGTTCAGTCCCGACAGCCGGTGGATCGTCGCGGTCCAGCAGGCGGGGGTGCACCTGCTCGACGCCTTGGGCAACGTCCAGGCCTATCTGCCGCTCTCGGGAGTCGTGTCCGCCCATTTCGACTCCCGGAGCCGTCGCCTGCTGGTGGTGTGGCGCCTCGGCGCGCGGTGGTACGATTTCAACGACGATGGACGCCCCATCCAATGGGTGCCTGCCGAGGGCGTCGAGTCCGGGGCGGGCGCATGGCTGGGCCCGGCCGGGCGCGTCGACGGCGCCGGTGGGATCGCGATCGCGCGCGGATCGGGAAACATCGGCCTGCTCGACACCGCGAAGTTCGTCTGGAGGAGCCTGGCATCCGGCGAGACCAACGCGACGGCGCTGGACACGGACCCGGACCAGCGGTGGCTCGCGACGGAAACCGGCGGGGTGACGTCCCGGGTGAGCCGGTGGGGCGCCCCGGAATCCCCGTGGCAGGATCCTTCCGGCGCGGGCGTGCCGCTGTTCAGCCCGGATGCGCGGCATTTGTTGGTGGTGGGCGGCGAATTGCACCGGGTGATCTCGACGGCGGAATGGCGGCCGCGGTTGGCCCTGGAGACGGGCGGTGGCAACACCATGCCCGGCGCCGGCGCCTGGTCGACCTATGGCCGAGCCCTGGCAACCGCTGGTGCGGCTCCAGTCCCCGATTCCCGTGACCTGCCTCGGCTTCGGCCCCCACGGCCGGTTGCTCGTGGCCGGCACGGACGAGGACCATCTGTTGATCTGGTCCCTGCCGGACCTCCGGGAAGCTTTGCAGGCCCACGGGGCTTTGGATTGGCGCGAGAACATCTCCCCGCAGGGCCATCCGATGGCGCCCCCCGCGCCGGGACAGCGGACGATGCCGGCCACGTTGCACGAGGACCGTCCCCTGCCGACGGAAATCCTGCCGCGGGACCCGCGCGCGTCGGAAAACCTGCTGGATCTGGGACTCCTTCTGAACCGGTCGCTGGAGCCCCGCGATGGCTTTGCGAGTGGGGTCCGTGAAATGCCGCCGGACCTGCCGTTGGGGGCGGCGGATCTGGGCGGCGTGCGGTTCGAGATCCGAGGCATCCTGCAACTGGCGTCGCTCGGAGGCCCGGTTTTCGGGCAACGATGGCCCGCGAAGGTGGCGTTGCCGGTGGAGGGACGGGGCGTGCGCCGCCTCCATCTTCTGGCGACCACCCGCGACGGCGCGGAGCTGGCGACGGGCACCCCGGTATTGCGCGTGCGGTGCCAATGGGGAGGAACGGTCGTGGAAACGCCGTTGCGGCTCGGCATGGAACTCGGGGATGGCTGGCACGCCCCCGAGCACTCCCGGCCCGGCGACCGTTCGGTCGTGGCCTGGCAAGGCATCAGCGAATCGAGCGAGGCCGTGCGGAGCGTGGTGCGATTGTACCGGGTCACCCTCGATTCGCCGCGTCCGGGGGCGGTGCTGGAACGTTGCGAGTTGGTCGGCGGGAATTCGGCCGCGACCCCGTGGGTGTTCGCCGCCACCGGCGAGTAGACGGCAGGTTTTCCCTTGTTCCCGCGGCCGGCGCGCCCGCTAATTCGCGTCCGTCTCATGGCCACATCGATCATCGGGGAACTCCAATGGCGCGGACTGGTGTCCGACTGCACCGACCTGGAGGAATTGGAACGCCGGCTGGCGGCCGGCGTGGTCACGCTCTACTGCGGGTTCGATCCCACGGCGGACTCGCTCCACGTGGGCCATCTGGTGCCGCTGCTCGCGCTGCGCCGCTTCCAGAACGCCGGGCACCTGCCGATCGCCGTGGCCGGAGGCGCGACGGGATCGATCGGCGATCCCAGCGGGAAATCGCAGGAGCGGCAGTTGCTCACCAAGGAACAGATCGCCGCCAACGTGGCGGCGGTCCGGCCCCAGTTGGCGCGCCTGCTGGATTTCGCGACCACCACCAACCCGGCGCGGTTGGTCGACAACGCCGACTGGACGGCGCCGATGTCCTACCTCGATTTCCTCCGGGAGATCGGGAAGCACTTCACGGTGAACCAAATGGTGGCTAAGGAATCGGTGCGCGCCCGCATGGAGGACCGCGAGGCCGGCATCAGTTACACCGAGTTCAGCTACCAGTTGTTGCAGGCCTTCGATTTCCTCGAGCTTTGCCGGACCCATGGATGCGACCTGCAGATCGGCGGCAGCGACCAGTGGGGCAACATCACCGCCGGCATCGATCTCATCCGGAAGAAACTGGGACGCGCGGCCATCGGCCTGACGTTGCCGCTGATCACCAAGTCCGACGGCACCAAGTTCGGCAAGACCGAGGGCGGCGCCGTGTGGCTCGATCCCCGTCGCACCAGCGTCTACCGCTTCTACCAGTTTTGGATCAACACGGACGACAGGGACGTGGTGCGGTACCTGAAGTTCTTCACGTTCCTCGGCGCCGGGGAAATCGCCGATCTCGAGGCACGCCATGCGGCGAACCCGGGCGAACGCGCGGCACACCGAGCCCTCGCCAAGGCGGCGACCGACCTGATCCACGGCGAGCATGCCACGCTCGAGGCGCAGCGGGCTTCCGAGATCCTGTTCGGCGGCGACCTGGCCGGGGTCGGCGAGGCCACCTTTGCCGAGATCGTCGGCGAGGTTCCCACCCGGGACATCGGGGCGGAGCGGTTGGCGGCGCCGGGTCTGCCGGTGCCCGACCTTTTCGTGCATGCCGGCCTTGCGGCGAGCAAGGGACAGGCGCGGAAGGATCTCGAGGGCGGCGGGCTGTACCTCAACAATGTCCGCCTCGGCGAGGCCGGGCACATGGTGACTTCCGCCGACCTGCTCTTCGGCCGGCATCTCCTGCTCCGCAAGGGAAAGCGGAACTACACCGTGGTCACCGCCCGCTGAGCGGACCGCGTTCAGTGGGCCGGGTGGACGTGCTCGACGAGGCTCCGGCGGGTGGCCTGCAACCGGGTCAGGAGCACGCCGGCCATCCGCTTCATGATCGCACAGCAGAATGCCGGGTCTTCCTCGGCGAATTCGCGGAGACGGGTCCCGTAGAAGAAGATCGCCTCGACGGGTTCGAGGGTGACGGCGTCGAACTGCCACCGGTGCGGCGGGAACAGCCACGACCATCCGAGCACGTCGCCTGCCTCGATCACCTGGAGCGGCACCTTGGCTCCGTCCGGGGCGACGGCCTCCAGAGCCACCCGGCCCCGCAGGATGAGATAAAAGCGGTTGGCGGGTTCCCCGGTCCGGAATACCCGCTCGCCCGCCGGGAACCCGACGCCCATGGAACAGGCCGCCATGGCTTCGAGATGCCGCCAATCCATCCCGCGCAGGAAGGCGGTTTCCGCGAGCGTGAACGCACTGGGCGATTCCATTGCCGTAGCTTGGCCGAGAGTTTCCCGCGGGGAAACCACGAACCGCGTGCTCCCCTCCGCGCCGGGCGGCCAATTCCGGCCCGACCTTGGCCAAAGCGGGGCGAGCGCTTGCGGCAGGCCGCGTTAGGGTCCATTCGTAATCCGGATGGGAAATCCAACCGAATTGCCGTCATGAAAACCAAACGCTCCAGTGGAGCCGCCCGAAAGGTCCCCGCGTCCGAGGTACCGGCTTCGCCCGTGCCGCCCGACGCCGGTTCCAACCACCGCAAGGTGCGCTTCGACGTCCACCTCGGCGGCGCCCGCGAGGTGCATCTTGCCGGCACCTTCAACGAGTGGCATGCCACCACCCTCCCCATGATCGACATGGGACTCGGCCGCTGGGAAAAGGAAGTCGTCCTCGAACCCGGCGTGTACGAATACCTCTTCGTGGCCGATGGCCGTTGGCTTCCCGATCCCAACGCCACCGAGTCCATTCCCAATCCCTTTGGCGGCGTCAACTCGGTGCTGCGCGTCGCGTAACCAACGGGACGGTTCGCCCGTCAACCCAACCAATATCCCCAAAATCCCATGCCCTCGAAAAAAACCACGGCTGCCGGCGGTTCCGGCGTGAAGGTCGTCGTGTCCGGAAAAGGTGGCCACGGCCATGCCACCGTCCCGTTGCTGGAGCTTTCGCCCATGCGCTTCCACATCGCGCGGATTTTGGTTCCGGTCGATTTTTCGGAGCCGTCCCGCAAGGCGCTCCACTACGCGAAGTTGTTCGCGCAGCAGTTCGAGGCCTCGCTGGTGTTGATCCACGCCGTCGAACCCCTCGCCTACCCGCCCGATTTCGCCGTGGTCCCGTTGCTGCCCCCGGACGTGGAGGAGGCACGGACCCGCGAGCTCGAGTCGCAGCTCGCCGAGCTCGCCTCGAACGTCGGCGGCGGGGTCAAGACCGAGGCCGTCGTCCGCAACGGACGCGCGTGGCAGGAAGTCGTCGAGTATGCCAAGACGGGCAAGGTGGACCTCATCATCGTCTCGACCCACGGCTACACCGGACTGAAGCACGCCCTTCTGGGCAGCGTCGCCGAGAAGATCGTGCGGCATGCCCCGTGCCCGGTCCTCGTGGTGCGCGACGAGGAACACGATTTCGCCTGAGTTGGGCGAAGGTGCAAGTTGCGGCGCCGGGTCCCTTTCGGGATCCGGCGCCGCTTGCCATTCGGGGACGACATCGGGCTCCGTGCGAAAACCGGGCCGCTTCGGAAGGCGGTCCCTCCGGAGGATCTCCCGCCGCCTTCCCGACGCGGCCATCGTGGCCAAAGCCCACCTTGACCGGGCACGGCGCGTTCCCAAGGGTTGCCCGCACACCCCCGCGTCATCGTCGTGATCCGTCCTTCCCGCACCCCCATGTTGGCCGCGGGCCCTCGGGCCCGCGTGGCCGTGCATGGCGGCGCCGTGTCGTCCGCCGTCCGTCGCATCGCGCCGTCGCTGTGGTTGGCCGCCGCGATCGTCCACGCCGCGGTCCATCCCCCGCCGGATGCCGACCGGCACTGGGCTTTCCAGCCGCCGCGCGTCGTCGCCCCTCCCTCGGTCCGGCACGGCGCCCGCGTGCAGACCGACCTCGATCGGTTCGTCTTTGCCCGGCTCGAATCGGAAGGGATCGAGCCGGCCCCGCCCGCCGATCCGCGGACGCTGCTGCGCCGCCTGAGTTTCGACCTGACCGGGCTGCCGCCCGATCCGTCCGCGACCGCGGCGTTCGTCGCCGAGGCGACGGCCGAGGGGCTTCCGGCGGTGGACCGATGGATCGACCGTTTGCTGGCGAGCCCGCGGTACGGCGAACGCTGGGGCCGGCATTGGCTCGATCTGGCCCGGTATTCCGACACCAAGGGCTATGTCTACGGGCGCGAGGAACGGCGATTCGTCCAGGCGCCGGCCTATCGCGACTGGGTGATCCAGGCCTTCAACCGGGATCTTCCCTACGACCGGTTCCTGCTGCTCCAGATCGCGGGCGACCGGTTGGTGCCCGAGAGTTCGCCCGATCTCGCGGCGATGGGATTCATCACGGTGGGACGCCGGTTCCTGGGCGTGACCCACGACATCGTCGACGACCGGATCGACGTGGTGACGCGGACCACGCTGGGACTGACGGTGGCGTGCGCGCGGTGCCACGACCACAAGTACGACCCCATCCCGACGGCCGATTACTACTCGCTGTACGGCGTTTTCCACGGGTGCGACGTGCGGCAATTGCCGCTGGTGGCGGTCGACGACGCCACCGCGAGGGAACGGGCGGGCAAGTACGCCGAAAAACTCGCGCAACGCCGCGCCGAGGCGAACGCGCGGCTCCGGGCGCGCGCGGGGGACTACTTGGCGGCGCAATTGGAGTTGAACCAGTATCCCGAGGACGACTTCGGGCAATTGTTGGGCGACGGCGACCTGATCCCGCAATCGGTGCGGTGTTGGCGGGACCATCTGAGCCGAACGCGCGCGGGCGACGACCCGATCTTCGCCGCGTGGCACCGACTCGCGGAACTGGCGCCGTTCGAGGGAACGGTCTTCGCCGGCCAGGCACGGGCGACTCTAGACCGCCTGTTTGCCGGAACCCGGGTCAATCTCCGGATCGCGCGCGCGTTCGATCGACCGGTGGCCAGTTTGCGCGAGGCGGCCGCGAGGTACGGCGAGGCGTTCCGCGACGCGGACGCGGCCGGGCCGGCGGCATTGGAGGCCGATCCCGACCTCGCGGCGTTGCGGCGGTTCCTGCACGATCCCCGGTCGCCCACCGTGGTTCCCGACAGTCCGATCGCGAACATCGAGTTTCTGCTGCCGACCCGCGTCACCGAGGAACTCTGGAATCTGGAGGGCAACGTCGACCGGCGCTGGATCGAACTCGGATTGCCGGCGGCGACGATCCTCGTGGATCGGCCGCCGGAACCCAATCCCCGGATCTTCCGGCGCGGGAGTCCGTCGCAGCCCGGGCCGGAAGTGCCGCGGCAATTCCTCGGGATCCTCGCGGGAAAGGGGCGCAGGCCCTTCGTGGAAGGCAGCGGCCGGCTGGAACTGGCGCGGGCCATCGTGGATCCGTCGAATCCGCTGACCGCACGGGTGATGGCCAACCGCGTGTGGCAGCATCATTTCGGGACGGGGTTGGTGGGCACGGCCAGCGATTTCGGCCTGCGCGCGGGCCCGCCGAGCCATCCCGAATTGCTCGACTGGCTGGCGCGACGATTCATGGCGGACGGTTGGAGCGTGAAGGCGCTGCACCGGTTGATCGTGCGCAGCGCGGTGTACCAGATGGCGGGTGGAAGGGCGCCCGGGGCCGATCCGGACAACCGGTTCCTCTCGGTGTTTCCCGGCCGGCGACTCGAGTTCGAGGAGGTCCGCGACGCCATGCTGGCCGCCGGCGGCGATCTGGACCTCGCGATGGGAGGCAAGCCGGCGGAATTGCTCGATGGCGGCAACCGGCGGCGGACGGTCTACGGTTTCGTCGACCGGCAGTTCCTGCCCGGCGTGTTGCGCACCTTCGATTTCGCCAACCCGGACCTGCACGTGTCGGTGCGGCACGAGACGACGGTGCCGCAGCAGGGATTGTACTTTCTCAACGGGCCGTTCGCCGCGCAACGGGCCCGGTCCCTGGCACGGCGGACCGCGGGAGTGCCGGGCGAGGCCCGGATCCGCCGCCTCCACGAACTCGTCTTCCAACGCGCGCCCACCCGTGCCGAAACCGAGGCCGGCCTGCGGTTCGTCGCCGAGGCCGGCGGGGTCCGCGCCCAAGCGGACTCCGACCGGGGAACCACGGCGTGGCGCTATGGATGGGGCGGGTACGACGCGGTGGCGCATCGTTTGCGGTCGTTCGCGGCATTGCCCCATTTCACCGGCACCGCGTGGCAGGGCGCGGACACGTTGCCCGGCGGGGAAACCGGATGGGCCATGCTCACCGCGGACGGCGGGCACCCGGGCAATACCCCGGCCCACGCCTGCGTCCGGCGCTGGATCGCGCCGCGAAACCTGACCGTTTCCATCGCGGGCAACCTCGTCCACGAACCCTCCGAGGGCGACGGCGTCCGCGCCTTCGTCGTGTCGAGCCGGCACGGGTTGCTCGCGTCCGCCGCGGTGCATCACGGCAAGGCCGACCTCGGCGTGGCGGAGGTCGCCGTGAAGGCCGGCGACACGATCGACTTCGTCGTCGATATCGGCGGCGGCCTGGCCTACGACCAATTTCTTTGGGCACCGGTGATCGCTTCGGGCACGGAACGCTGGGATGCGCGCGCGGGGTTCTCCGGTCCGGGCGGGGCCTCCGGGCCCCTGCAGGCTTGGGAGCAATACGCGCAGGTGCTGCTGCTCACGAACGAGTTCGCTTTCGTCGATTGACCTCCATGAATCCTTTCCTCACGCGCCGCGATTTCCTCCGGCGGGCCGGCATGGGTCTGGGCGCCGTGTCGTTGGCCGCCATGGA
>Ga0114969_10001858_pt1 | contig 17632 bp, 18 predicted proteins | sample M_130807_MF_Meta_FD_87316 | JGI IMG/M metagenome (GOLD analysis project Ga0114969, IMG submission 87316) | Freshwater microbial communities from Lake Montjoie, Canada to study carbon cycling - M_130807_MF_MetaG | ecosystem: Environmental > Aquatic > Freshwater > Lake | place: Lake Montjoie...
CAAATGGTGTTAATGTTGAAGTTAAACGAGGTATATCACCCTCTGTACTTGAACTTTGGGAGAATGGGATTTTGAATGAAAGAGCGGGTAAATCTAATATAGATGAAAAAATTGAAGACTATATAGGAATTGATTTGGAAACTTTTAAGTCATTTATAAGTCTATCAATCAATGACTTCAAAAACTTCATCTCACTCTCAAACGAAGAAAAGCAACTTCTTTTAGATAAGTTGTTCAACTTAGAAGTTATCAATATCTTAAATGGTATCTTAAAAGATATCGCAAAAAACAATAAAACTAGAGCGGCTTCTTTTGATGCAGAAATCAGAACTTTAGATGATTCAATCTCATCTATTCAAAGGTCTATTGATAAAGCTATTGAAAGACAAAAAGAAGAAGCCAGACTAGCCTTAGAACGTGAGAAAGAAGATATTCAATCTGAGATTGATAGAATTACAAATGAGATGAATTCTAGAAAAGATGATTATAAATCTTTGAAAGAAAAGATGGATAAAATCAAGGAAAAAGAAACCGAATTAAATAATGAATTAGATAATGAGAAAAAGCAGTATATTAATACACAAAATGATATTAAAAATGTACAACGAGAAATTGACTTATATGACTCTGGGAAATGCCCCACTTGTAGAACAGATTTTAATTCTGATCACTTTGTTACTTTAAGAGATTCTTTTGTTGAAAAGAAAGCTGGATATGAGAAAATTAAATCTGAGATTGAAGATAATATCAAATTAGTAAAAGAAAGACAAATTAAGTTAAAGGGTTTATCTGAAACAACAACTAACTCTTTTAATGATTTAAGTTATTTACTTAAAAGCTATAAATCCGAGATTGAAAAACTAACTCAAAAGAAAGCTAGTCAAAAAGCACCTACTAATACAACACCTTCTATTAATATTCAAGAGTTTCAAAATACCATTGAAGAGCTTGAGGAAAAGAAAGTAGTTAGTAGTGATAACATTACCGTTTGTAAAGAAAAAGAACTTTATTACAAAGAGCTAAATCGTATCTTTGGTGAAGATGGTGTTAAGAAGTCTATCATTTCTGGTATTATCAAACCAATTAATCATTTTATATCTGAGAATATTAAAAAAATGATGTTACCATTTGATGTTAAGTTAGATGAAACATTCACTGCTGAAATAAGACAATTGGGTTCTGTAATTGAACATGATTCACTTTCAACTGGAGAAACTAAAAAAGTAAATATTAGTATCTTAATTGCTTATTTGAAGTTAATTAGAACTAAAAGGCATATCAATATTCTCTTCTTAGATGAAGTTTTCTCTTCAATTGACATAGAAGGTATTGATTCTATTTTAGCTTTGTTAAAATCATTTGCAAACGATTATAATATTAATATTTTTGTTGTACATCATGCTATTTTGAACCAGGAAATGTTTGATAGGATACTAAAAATAAATAAGGAAATATTCTCTTCAATTGAAGAAGTGAATTTAAGTTATGATTGATGATTTATTAATTAGATATTTGGAAGCTAAATCGGAAAAAAATAAATGTGTTAAGAGTGCTCGATATGATGAGGCTGTTAAATATAGAGACGATGAGAAAAACTTATCTGAAAGGATATTTAGATTACTCAATCCAGATGATTTACTTCCTTTGAATTTACAACTCGAAGTGGCGACTATTGGTCAAAATCGATTTGAGGATTTTATAAGAGAATATTGTAAAAGCGAATTTAATTGTGATATTTCTGATTCTGATCTATGTCTTAAAAATATAAATAGACAAAAAAAACTAAAAGATATAGGTATATGATTTTATTATGTAATGATGGTGAATTAGATGTTATAGGTGAAATATCTAAAGTTAATATGATATCTGAAACAGGTAGATCTTATATAAAGGTTATTACAAATTGTGAAAATTCTATTCAATTTTTCAAGGAATGGATGGATAAATATACCAATGATCCTATTGATGTTTTTGATAAAAGAACACTTATTTTTTTTGACCAATTTAAAGTTCTTAGTATATTTAATTCGGTTACTATTGTAAAAACACAAAATGATTGTTTTGATTGGTATGGTAATTTTATACCACTCTCAATTGAAATTGAATTAAATTATAGTAATTTTGAAGAAACAATAACATCTGAAAAATCTGAATATTTTCAAATATATAAATCATTTATAAGAGATAAGAAAATTAATCAAGTTATAGATTAGTTACAGTCGTAACAATCCACTTCTCCTCTTCCATCACAATCACTACATTCGAATTCACCGTCTCCATCACATCGACTACATTCTACTGATCCACTTCCATTACATTCATCACATTCGACATCTCCTTTACCATCACAATCAGCACATGAGATTTCATTTCCTTCATCATCTGTTGTTGTTCCTTCACCATCACAAGTAGAACAAGTTGTATCTCCACGGCCACTACAATCATCACAATCTACTTTTCCGTCACCATCACATCTACCACATTCTTCGTTTCCTCTACCACCACATTCACTACATTCAACTCTACCATTACCTCCACAGCAATCACAAGATGAGTGACCACCTCCAGTATCTTCGAGTGTATATTCACCATCTATGTTATTTAATATTCCACTTCCTGGTGTGAAAAATTTAAGAGTATCTAAATAAGGGAAGTTATTATAATCTTTCTGAGAAAGAATAACTTTTAAATTCAAGTTTGTTTTTGTTCCATCTGGTGCATAAGCCTCGGAATTTGATGAACTACTATTATGATATTTTGCATACCATCCATTTTCTTTAGCATATTCTCTAAATAAGTTCACATCAGAATCATTTATAGTATAGATTCTATCCATAAACTTTTTACCATCTGTCAATGTCCATAGTATAGCTCTTCCAACTATTTTATCAGTATCTTCTGGTGATTTGAATATAATCATTGAACATTGGTCTGGATTATTTGTATATATTTCCAACCAACTTGGTCTAGCACTTGCCATACAAGAATTTCCTAATGTTCCACTTCTTTGGTAATAATTATCATAATTATACCAATATACGATATCTGATCCACTAACAACTTCAAAGAAACTAAACTTATCGTTTAATTTATCAATTGTTGCTTTATAAATATTAACAAATTGTTCAATATCTTTATCTGAAAACTTTTCACCAGTTGTTAATAATAAAGCTCTAATTCCTCTACCTACACCGATTTCTTGTCTACTTTTAGTCCAAACTTCTTTCTCTTTAATTCCTTCTGCTTTTATAAGTTTTTCTTTATTATAAACTCCTTGTCCAATATATTCTCCAGTACCATTCATGAATTTAACCCAGCAATATGTTTTACCAGATGTTTCTGATGTAGTTTCTGCAACTATTTCACCAATATCTCTTGAGTTTGGTGAATAAGGAGTTCCTTCTGGAACATATCCTAATTTGGAAAACAATTCAGCATTTGATTCTGAGTGTTTTAACCAACCTCCTCCGGATCCATTGAATCTCCAGAACTCTTTAACATCTTTAAGTATTTCTTGAGCTTTTCTATCTGGTATAAATGAAACCATATCATTTTTAGCAGACACTATATCAAAGTAGTTACTTCTAACTGGAAGGTCTCTATTTTCTATCTCAATAAGTTTTCTAGAGATTTCACTATCTATTTTAGATAATACATTTCTAAGTTTACTAGAATAAACAACATCGGACTCTAGTATTAAGTTTAGAGATTCATTTACAAAATCAAAGTATCTTTTTAACATCTTTATTAATATATTTTATATAAGAGTATATATTAAATATATAATTTACAAAAAAATAATTTTCAATGAAAATATTAAAAATATCAATTCTTTTTTGTCTTATATCACTATTTGGATATTCTCAAACAGATACATCTTATCTAAATATAATATCTTGGAATATTCAAAACTTTGGTAGAAGTAAATCACAAAATGATACTACAATGAATTATATCTGTAATAAAATTAAAAACTACGATATTATTGCTATTCAAGAAGTATCAACTTCTGAGTTTGGTGCACAAGCAGTTGCTAAATTAGATGATTTATTAGATAGAACTGGTACATCTTGGGACTATGTTGTTTCTGATCCAACAACCGGTGATGGTTCTGAGAGATACGCTTATTTATATAAAAAAAGTCGTGTTAAATTAAAAGAATCTGGACTAGAGAAGTCTATACAAGATAAAATAAATAGAGAACCATTTCGAGCAGTTTTTATATTTAAGAACAATGAATATTATCTTTTCAGTGAACACTTAGTACCAACTGATAAAAACCCAGCTTTGGAGGTAGTTCATTTAGCAACATTGAAAAATACTTATAAGGATAAAAGAATAATTATAATGGGAGATTTAAATTTATCACAATCTGATCCTGGATTTAATGAACTTAAAAAATGGTCTAAACCAACCTTAGTAAGTAAAAAGACTTCACTTAAAATGAAGGAAGATAATGGTGTTAAGTTAAATATGGAATATGATAACTTTTTTATATCATCACTACTAGTTTTAAGTAAAAGTGATGTTATCTTATTCTTTAACGATTTTAAAGATTTAAAGTCAGCTAGAAAAATATCGGATCATTGTCCAATATATTGTATTATAAAATAAATTAAATAATTATGTTAATTGTAGAAGTAAATAGTAAACAACCAATTGAAAAAGCTTTGAAAGTTCTAAAAAGAAAATGGGACAAAACTAAAGTTATTAAAGAACTTAGAGATAGAAAAGAGTTTATTCCTAAATCTGATAGAAAGAGAGCCGCTAAAAGTAGAGCTGCTTATATTAATAAGAAATATAGAAGTAATGATTAAAAAATTACTTAGTTTGTTTCCTAATCAAAGTAATAAAACATATGATTTAGGAAAACTACAAAAGTCTGGCTTTATAGAAACTTTAGAAGATTTATCAGGATGTCCTAATTGTAAAAGTAAAAATATAAAATGGAAGTTCTTTATACCAACCGATGGTTCTAAACCGACTATTCCATCACAAAGTATTTGTAATGATTGTGGTTATAAAGATGAAAGAGGTGAATTTGAAAAAACAAATAAATCAATTTTAAGAGAAAAGAAAATAAATCAAATATTAAATATATGAACTTTTATTGTCCAGAATGTGAATCTATTGATATTAAAACAAGTCTTTCAGAGCCTGTTTCTAATTATGGATACATTCCAAAACCACTCGTTTATATTTGTAAACATTGTGGATTTAGATCTGAAGAATCATTCTCTATTATAAACTTTAGAAAAACTAGAGACTATAAAATTGAACAAATACTAAATAAGAATGAGCTTTAATAAAAGATATATCAAATTAGAAAACTTAGAATCTGCCGCTAAACAAGGATTGGATTATCTAATTAACTATATAACAAAACCGGATGCTCTTATAATAGAATCTGGTGGTATCTCAAAACAAGTTTGTGATATTGTTGGTTTAACAAAAAACAAATCTGAAATGAAAGAGAAATTAAAAAATATAGGATTCTATGAATTTAAATAAAAACTATTATTCAATTCTTGGAGTTGATAATAATTCCGATGAAAAAATAATAAAAAAGGCTTATTATAAACTTTCATTTACACACCACCCGGATAAAGGTGGAGATCCAGTTACTTTTGGTGAAATGACAGAAGCGTATGATGTGCTTTGTGGTGAACAAAGAAAAGATTATGATGTTAAAAGTAAGTTTGGGAATAACTATAATGAGTATTTTGAGTTTTTTGAAATAAATGTTGAGTTTGATTATCATAAAAGTAAAGACCATTTAGACAACTTTAAGAAAACAGAAGTACTTGATATCTATATTAATATTGATGATTCATTCGATGGTAATATAGAATATGAAAGGTATGTTAAATGTAAACCTTGTGATGGAACTGGGAAGGATATGTCTTCTAAGATAGTTATTAAAGATGTTGATGGTAATATACTTAAAACTTTTGATGGTGATGATGGATGTGACTTCTGTGATGGTAGTGGTAAATACATGGGATATGATTGCACATTCTGTATGGGTAAGGGTAAAGTTGGTCTTAACCCTTGTAATAGTTGTAATGGTGAGAAACGAATTTTAGGAAAACAAAAAATAACTAAAATCAAATTAGAAGGTGATGAGACAAAAATACCTGCTATGGGTAATGTTTCAAAAAACGAACCAGGTAAAGTCGGATATCTTTTATTAAGAAAGAAAGATAAAATATAATTTTTTATATTAAAAACCTCTTGTGTACCTTGCGCTTTTTTAATTTTAAATATTTATGTATTGAATCTTAAAATTATCTATATTTTTATAAAATAAAAACGAAATTTGAACAAAATGAGAAAAGTCATATTTTTATGACTTTTATAATAATAAAATTGCACCTAATTATTTTTTTATAATAGAAAGTATTTTAGAATATCAAATTACATTAGAATTAGCTACCATAAAAACTTCCTTCATTGACAAATATAACTTTGTTTTCTGAAATAATCTTCAAGGTAGCTCGATTAAAATTTTCGAAACTTGACTGGTATAGATTGACAAGAAATTTAAGTAACAAAACAGTTTTTTATCTAATGAATTCTTCTTCAGGAGGATCAAATAATCCACCTGCTGGATTATTTGCTGCCGGATTACTTGTTAAAATTCCAGCACCAACTCCACTAAATGGAAGATTTGAGCTTGATATGGCAATACTACTAAAACCAAGTGATATATTATCTAAGAAATCAAAGAATGGATTGCTATAATCTATATATGGTGATATTCCTTGGAAAGGAACTTGAACACCCTTATTAATATTCGATTCGATAAAATATTGGAAGAAAGGAACCATATCAATTTCTATAAATTTAAGGTTATCTATTACATAATCAAAAGTTGATGCTGGGGTATAGCTACCGACAAAATATCCAGCATCTCCACTAAAATTCATTGATAAATTTCTCTTATTATAGAAATACTCAATCTTTCTTTTCTTACTTGATGTTAAGTGATTAACATTTTTAAAGATTGGTAAATAAGAAGCTGGTATAAATGTCGATACTGTACCACCACCTGCACCTAAAGCTGAGTAATATGTACTTCTTAAAGTTGTATTTATATTATTAAAATGTAACATTGGTGTAATGTAAGCACCACCACTTTCGTCTCCTGCAAATAAATTAAGCTTTTGAAATATATCTAAAGTTGGTACTGAACTATCAATAAAAGTACCATCTTCTAATTGTTCTGCTATACCTATATTAAGATCAGAGTGACTAACTAAATCAAACTCAATGGCTGTATATCTTAATCTTTTTATTGTATCATTTGTTCTATTAGCCACTATTTCATCATCTGCTAATGGGTAAATATCTAAAATACCACCTCTTCCTATAGCTCTGACTAATAACTCTTGTCCTATAATTCCCTCTTCTCCTATATCAAATGTTCTTGAGAATGTTAAAGATGAATCATCATATCTTGAGTAGGTCCAACCAAGATTTATAAATTTACTTTCTGAGCTATTTCTAACTACACTTGCGGTAGGTGTTCCAATTGGATTGTAAGCTTTTGTGCTTCCGAATTGTTGTTGAAAAGTACCTGCATCTCCTATATAATCATTAAATATTTTATATTTTGTTCCTAAGCTATATTCTCTAATTGTATTTGAGAAACTATCTCTAAAAGTTGATTTACTCTCCAATATATCATTTGTTGGATATCCATATAGATTATTTTCAGAATATTCTTTTCCTGATAGAGTATTTGATAATGATTGTGGTTTCCCAATATTAACAGCACTTGTATCATAGTAGTTTACATCCATCCATGAGTCATAAATAAATACAGATGTGCTTTCTAATGATTGATTTGATGTTATTTTAGATCTATTTTTAGATTTAAATTGTACTTTTTGAACAACACCTTTGGATAAAGTTACAGATACTGTACCTCCTTCACTTGTTGAATCACTTCCCCAAGATAAAGCAGTTACAACATGATAATCATTAATTACATTATCAATAGTTGTTTCACCATCATATTGTGGGTTAATATTTTTATTATCTTTATCCACTAATATTGTATCACCTACAGCTAATCCATGTTTTCCAGAGAATGTAAGTCCTACTTTTCCACCATATATATCATTAGGATAAAATAAAGTATCAACAAATTTAGGCATTGTGTAATAACTCGTGTTAAAATGACCTCCATCAAATATACCATCTATCCAATGTGTATCATACATTTCAGTAATCATTGGATATCCTTTAAATAATCCATAATTCCAAACTCCTCTGAAATATCCATTAAAGAATGCTCCGGATAACCAAACATTTTTAGTTACATATATTCTGTGATTGTCTGAATCTTTTTCTATTCTTCTTAAAGGAAAATCATTATCAAATTCTACAATAATTGTAAAATCAGTTTTGGCTATTATTGTAAAATATCCTTTAATTGTTTTTCTATTCTCATTAATATCTATAGCTATTATATTACCAATAGACACTTTATCTCCAATTTCAAAACTATTTACCGCGTCTGATGGTCCTTCTATTTGAATTCTCCATCTTTTTGACTTATTATAAGTGAAATATTGGTATATTTTATTAAATTCTTGAACACCGTCATCGTATCTCCAACCACTATTCCAAACTCCATTTTCCCAAACACCTGACCTGAAAGTTCCATTTCCTATATTTGCATTAATTTGACTCACTGATAGTGAATATGTTGCGTTTATTGTGTTTCCATTACCAACATATGTTGAATATGTTGCACCAGTTAGTCCATATGGTATTATACTTGTTACATTTGATGTTTGATATTGTTCATTATTACCTGGATGATAACCACCTTCTATTGATAGATTTGTTATATATATCATACTATAAGTAGCCGAACTTTGAGTTCCTACAAATGGTGCTTTAAAATAAATATATTGTCCACCAGCTAATGAGTAGAACTTATGAGGTATTGAGTATGAGTGAGATGAATAAGTACCCGAAAAACTATGAGTCAATGTACCGATTAATAACGCATTAGTTGGTTTTGAAAATGATCCTGGATTAATTGTTGGTAATGTACTTGATAAATATATCTCTAGAGGAAAATCGCCTGAATTTTGATAACTAAATGAAAAGTTAAAGTAACTATATGGTACAAATTTTGCTATATAATTATTTTGTCTATACCCAATTGATGCAATTTTAGTTGTTACTCCACCACCAACTGGATTAAGATTAACTTGTGAATCATCATACCAGTGTAAGAGTTCACCAGAATTATAGTTTGCTTCATATAACCATCCAAGTCCATTTTGTGGCAGAGATCCTGGGTAAAATGAAGAAGTTCCTCTTATCAATGAAGACGGAGCATATGGGTAATCACCCATTTTATAGAAAGCAAAACCTTGAATTTTGTAGTCCATTTCAGATAAATTGAAGTTGGTTATACCGGCGCTAATTGTTTCTGTATTACTAGCTGTTCCAAAATTATCATTGGCTTTATATGAGATAATATTGTTTGTTAATATATCACTTGGTGCAGTCGCGTAAAAATAAAAATTAGAATTTGTAATACCTGGATATCTACCATTTGAAGTACTTGTTCCTAAAACAGATATAGTTGTTCCTTTTGTCGTATTATAATCTAAACTCTCAACCCATCCAGGAGCTAGTGTTGATATCGAGAATGATGCTGAATTCGGATTTGAATAATTCATGTAATAATAAAGATTAGTAACAAATTGATAGGTTTTACCACTTTTAAATTGATAATTAGATGAACTAACATATGATAAAGTTGTTAATTTTGTTGTTGCAATTGCTGGATTGACACGCATTCTAAATGGACTGGATGGCAAAGGAGAACCTGCTGCTACTTGTATCCAATCTGGTGTTGTTCCTGTTTGTGATGTATTCCAACTCATTTTCTATATATTCTTTATTTTATATTCTATTAACCATTTTTATTTATCTTATATCCTATAACCCAACCTCATCCACAATTGCATAATTGTGTTTACGCAGGTGGCTTTAGCCTATGAATCTACCTCAAAAGATAAAGTTTCATCCTCCGTGTATTCTAAGTATGAAAATCTTCTTGAATAACTTGGTGTACCAGCTTCGAAACTCATAACGGATGGTTCATAATTATTATCTAAGAATATATTCCATACATGACATGAAGATGTTCCACTCCAAGACATTCCTCTCATTAGTATTTGCATTGTATAATCATCATCAACTTCACCATCGAATCGGAAAGAAGATCCATACCAGTTTCCATTTTTCCAAGTTCCCGCTTCCCAGAATACATTAAATGCGTTCATATAATTATTAACACCATTTTCCCATATCATACCCGTTGCTGTACCTATAGTGAATGTTCCATTTTTCCATCTAGAGATATAAAAATCACTATCTTCTAATTGACCATTTTCCCAATAACAAGTATCATCATTTAAGTTAAAAGATGATTGTGTAGAACCTCCTCTTTTTACATATGGATTAAATGAACTTGATTTGAATTTACCACTTTCAAAAGAACCATCTAACCAAACCGAACTAAACATTTCTCCACTTGGATGACTAAATGTTCCGGATTCCCATAAAGCATTTTTAAACTTAGCTCTTGCTCCTCTAGTTTCAACATCCATTGACTTTTTAATCTTTGTGTAAAGTTTTATATCTGTTATAAATTTATCTTTTACATCTGTGAATATACCATTTCTCCAATGACCCCAATATGAGTATGTATATGCGTTAACAAAATCAGATGCGTTTCCACAAGTTAATCCACTTACCGGACTATCTCCACTACCTTGGAATTCACCATACAAAAATATACCATCGTTCCAAACTCTACCCTTAAATACCCCATTATTAAACTCTCCTGTATACCAAGTTGAGTTACTTAATCCGTTTGCGTTTCCAAATTCACCTCCGTTAAATTTACCACTTTCCCAACTATAATCTGATTGAACTGTTGAACTGCTTTGTGACCATCCATATGCTGATGTAAATTTACCATTATTAAATGTTCCACTTTTCCACTTAGCCATTGATGCAAATTGACCACCATTAAATAGTCCATTTTCCCAAGTTGCTGTATTTGATGTACTATTTAATGCTGATTGTTGATAATCCGTAGAGAATATACCATTATTAAATACTCCATTTTTCCAAACAATTGTGGAACTTGACATTCCTGAATAACTTGTATCACTCGCGTAAATTAAAGCATTTTCAACTGTTACATAACTAAAAGTACCATTGTAGAAAATTGTATCACTTGTTGATAGTTGACTACTTCCTAAAGTTCCATTTTCAAAAATACCATCATACCATTTTGAATTTAAAAACTGACCACCTGAGAAAGTGCCACTTTCCCAATCACTTTTAGAGAATAATCCATTTAAGAAAACTCCACCTCTCCAAGAATATCTATCATTTGAAGTAGTTCCAATAACTAATGTATATGGACTACCATTTGTGTAACCGTTTTTATAATAAGTTCTAATTCTATTAGTATCATAATATTGATAATCTGATGTTGCGTTATTGTTAAAACTTCTTGATCCATAAAATTGACCACCAGTGAATACACCATCTAACCAAGATGATTCTTTTATAACACCACTTGAGAAAGTACCGTTAACCCATATAGAGTTTTGTATTATACCATTATTCCAAATATCACTACCAGATAAAAATGATGAATAAAGATAAGTAGCTGATGATAATCTATTTGACTTATTTGTAAATAAAGAGTCTGTTACTACTAAGTTTCTAAGTTTTGGTATATTACTAAAGTCTTTATCTAATGCGTCATAAGAATCGTTCTCAATTATAGAGTTTGTAATATAAGGTCTTCTAAAGATACCAGATTTTATTTTTGATTTATTGAATTTAAGTGATTTAATATAACCATATCTATTACCTGCATTAGTTGTAGAGAAAGTTCCTGTTGATTGAGTCAATGATGATATGATACTACTTGTACCTGTTACTAACTCTTCTAACTTATAAACTCCTAATAAATTATTTGAAACTACTTTGTAAGCATCTGGTAGTCTTGTGATATTTGTTCCGTCGTTAAAATCTACACCATCTAAAAATACAACCTCTCCTACAAATAAAGGATATTCAGTTTCTTGATAAAATTGATTATATAAAGAAGTTGCTAATAAACTATTACTTGAAGTAAATGATAAGTTATAAACTCCATCATTTAATGATGAAGTTGCTGACGAATTTGTTATATTTAAGTCAGTTTGAGAATTTATATGATATCCACTATTCCAATTTGAGTTTTCAAAAATACCACTTTCAAAATCAGCATCAACGATATATGCGTCTGTTACATCAACTATGTTTCCCAATTTTAGTGGGCCTGAACCAGTTGCTGAAATGAAATCATATTTGGTTGGTGATTCCCAACTAGTATTTAAGTTTAAGTAATCTTTCAATGGTGGTTGATTATATGGTGTTGATATAGGTAGAAGAGGTTCCTCATTTATATCATAAATACTTATCCAAATATCTATTGAATAAAGATTACTATTTGGGTTGGTTCCATAAACTGAAGTGTGTAAAGTAACAGGTGATGTTGTAACTAATGGATCTATTGGCTTTCTAACACTTTCAAATAAATATGAGTTCTCTAAAGGAGATGATAAAAATGTAGAAATATCAATACCTCTTTTAAAGAATGTATTTGTATATATGTTATAATCATCAATATATTCTGTCCAAGATCCTAATCTTAATTTCTTATCAAATAGATTTAGTATTTCTTTACTAGTATTATTTAATTTTATACCTTTTATGTATACTTTATCTCCAGTTTTTAATCTATTATAACCACTCTCATTTATATAAAATTTATAAACTTTTTGAGACACCTCATTTAATGAAGCATATGATCCGCCAATACTAAATGTTGAACCTATACTTGGATATTCAGTTGCGTTTAACTCATCATATCCTAATATTTTTATAATGTTATCACTATTATAATTTGAGTTGATAAAAACAGAGTTTCTAAAATAAGAGTTTACTGATTTTACATTTTCAAACTTTGAGTTATTTGTTTTAATATTTTTTAATTCAGAATTAGAAATGTAAGCATTATTAAAATTACAATCTTCAAAATAAGCTTTCTTAATAAGATTTGGATAAGGTGTTGTATAATTCATCAAATAGTTTTCAACAACTGAATAAGTTGCTGATGAAGTTCCTATTATTGAATTAATAATTGTACCATTATTAATTGTTGATTGTTCTACAATAGAGTCTATTATAAAATTAAAACTTTTACCTGAATTATTAGGTGTATTTAGTTTCTGATATGGAAATCCATCATCATTTAACCCAGAGTAATAACTCTCTGGTAATGTATACAAAGCCTCATATGTTCCTTTTATCCAATTTGTATTTAATAAAGTTCCTGATTTCCAAGTTGAAGTTTTGCCTTCCCACTTTATTTGTTTATTTTGACTACCAAATAAACCAGTATTCCAAAATCCATTAAAATTACCATCTCTAAAATTACCCTTTGTTATAAGTGGTTTAGAGTATTTAACATCAACTATCCACTCTGATTGAGTAGGTCCTACATTCCATTTATATACAAATCCTTCTTGAAATGTTTTACCATTATAGGTAAAGTCACTTTCCATTATTTTTATTCTATCATTATTTGAATAAATAGGTGAAAGTGCATATGAATATGATCCACTATTAATTAAATCATTACTAATATTTGTCCAACTTTGTGTTATACCAGCTTTTACAAAGAATCCAGGTGAACCTATAATACCACCATTTCTACCCCAACTTGTTGTTGTTGTATAATCTTGGTCAATAAATGCTATGTTATTTTGATAGTAGTTAAATTTATAATCAAATTCAGCAGATCCAGTAGTTGCATGTCTATTAGCATGTAAAAAATCTTGTACATTTTTTATGTAATAAACTTTTATAAATTTATCTATTGACTCTTCTAAATATGGTAAAACTCCAGTATAGTCTATATCTAAAACTATTTGACAATTATCAATAAAAATAACTTTATAACCATCTCTACCTTTTTTATATTTATTAGATATAATTAAACTATCACTATCGTAATTTCCATTTAATATAAATACTCTATCTCCAACTTTAAGTCCTGAATTTACTTCAGTGTAAAATAAACTTTTATCAATACCATTTATTTCATATGGTTCAACCCAGTTTATAATTCTAGGACTAAATGATTTACCAGCATCTGATACTAAGTCTTGTAAAGGATTATATCCAACTAACTTTTTATTTTTCCCAAGACCTATTAAATCTGCCTTTGAAATTAATAAAGGTTTTTTGGATATGATAGAACTCATATTTTTAATAAAAGAATTATCCAACGGTGATTTCATCGATGCAGTTGCTACCACAGCTGGTATTGAGGATGTTCCTAGATTAGGTATTTTTGGCCTAAGTGGATAGTCTGAAAAATTTGCCATTAAACTCTTTAATTCTTTTATGTATATATTATTTATTAAGAGTTTCTTTGATATTAAACTTTAATTAATTAAATTTGTAAAATATTATGGAAAAGAAAAAAGTATTGATTTTTACTGGAGCGGGAGTTTCAGCTGAAAGTGGTGTTGCTACATTCAGAACTGGAGACGATGGGCTTTGGTATAATCACAGAATAGAAGATGTTGCTACCCCTGATGGGTGGCGTAGAGATAGAGAAAAAGTTCTTAATTTCTACAATATGAGACGTGCTCAAATGAATGAAGTTGAACCAAATTTGGCACATAAAATAATTGCTGAATTAGAAAAAGACTATGATGTTACCGTTGTGACTCAAAATGTCGATGATTTACATGAAAGAGCTGGATCAACTAATGTTATTCACTTACACGGAGAATTAACAAAAGCTAGAGGTTGTATGTATGATCATAAAACATCATCATTAGATACCGTTATTGATATAGGATATAATCCAATTAAAATTGGTGATAAATGTCCAACAACTGGTTCTCAATTAAGACCTCATATTGTTTGGTTTGGTGAAAATCTAGACCCAAATTTTGTTGATATGGCTACAACAGCTGCTAAAGAATGTGATGTTTGTATTGTTGTTGGAACTTCAATGCAAGTATCACCAGCTAATACAATTCCATTCTTAACTAAAGAAAGTGCTTCTATTTACTATGTAGATTTATCAGATGTTGATTTCTATACACTTTCAATTCAATGTGGTAAAGAATATAGAACTGACTTATTTACACATTATCAAGAATTAGCATCAACCGGTATGGAAAAAATCAAAAATAATTTAAAAAACATTTAAAATGCTTAATATAAAAAGTTTTGACTCATATAGAGACGGTGGTACTATTTCTCTAAGATGTAATTTAGGTGGACCACAATGGTCTAAATACTTATCAGACCATCATTTAAATAGTGATGAACATGAGATTTGTTTAGATGGTAGAAATTATAAAGAACCTAAAATCTGGTTAGGATATCCTGGTTCAGATGGATCTAAATTAATTGAAGAAAAAGAATTGATTGATGATATTATTAATAAAGTAAAATCATTCAAAAATATTCAGAATCATAGAATAGATCAATTTATTAATTTTGATGCAAATGTAAGAGATTGGAAAATTAAAAATATATTAGAATGAAAGAAGAATATTATAAAGATTATGTAACCTATGATGATTTATTAAAATCTTATATCATTAATGGATATGTTGATATTAATGATAAAGGTTCATACCAAGATTTAGTAGAAAAAATTGGTAATTATTATAACGCTAGTACATTTCAAGAAGAGTCTGAAGAACGAAAGGCTATCCGTTTGGCTAAAGAAAAAGCGGAAAAAAGAAATAATAAGATTGACCAACTATTAAATGATTAAAAGAGATATTATTGCATTAGACCATATTAGTATGATAAGTCAGAGTAAATCTAAATATCAAAATAATATTTTAGAAAAATTTAGTAAAGAAGTGTATACAATAATGTCTAATTCTCGTAAGTATAGAGGTAAAATTGAAAGACGAAAAGAAAAAATTAAAAGAATTTATTATGGATAATAAAGAAACTCTTGATGTCTTTGGTCAATTACTTAGCGGTAATAAACAATTTATGATGTTGAAGGCTAGACAAACTGGTAAATCGAGTATTAATGCTTTAATGGAATGGCATAGTCTTCACTCTAAATATGAAAGAGTTAGAATAAGAAAAGAAAGAATCAAATCTATATTTAATATATAATCCAATAAAAAGAAATAAAAATATGAACTTACAAGAATTACTTAACAAATGGAATATTAAATGTGATGTTAATACATTACTTTCAATGTGGAATGAATCACATAGATCTTACCATACATTAAATCACTTAAATGATGTGATTGACCAAATCAATGAGAACAAATCTAAATACTCTGGTAAAGAATATGAGAAATTGATGTTGACCGCTCTTTTTCATGATTGTGTTTATGATCCAATGAAAAGTGATAACGAAGAAAAATCTGCTGACTTTTTCATTGAGTGTTGTTCTGATAAGTTAAATAAAGATGTATTAGAAGTAAAACAAATGATTTTAGATACAAAGACTCACCAATCTACAACAAACCTTTCTGAGTCATTTAATCACTATGATATGAGTATTGTTGAAAGAGATTTTGACCAATTGTTAGAGTGGGAGAATGGTATCGCGGAAGAATTTAAAGCTTATGGTGAGTTATATAAAGAAGGTAGATTGAAATTCTTAGAATCTTTATTAAACAAATATCCTCACAATACTGAGAACTTACTTAAATTGGTTGATTGGGTTAAAACTAACTACTAAAATGGAATACGGTGTAATTTACATAAAAGTTTGTCCTAAAGATGGTACTCCAGGCGATTGGATAAAATATTGCCATATCTTATCAGCAACTCCAAAGTCATTTCAACAAAATGCTGAAGATATTGCGAATGATATAAATGATAAGTATTCAGATAGTATTGTAATTCCAATGGATATTGATGTTCATCCAGGTTGCACAACTACACCAGAATCGGTTGAAGAAGTTGCTACTGATATGTATAATCAATTCTGTGAGTTAGCTGAAAGACAAGGAATTCCTAATTCTATTAGATGTGTTTACTCAGTTGGTGAGTTGAAGAAGATTGATTGGGACTTTCGTGACCAACACGGAAAGTATTCAACTCATTATTTACCATCATATCCAGTTATGATAAAAGTTGGAAGATTCTTAGATGAATCAGATGAACCAGGAATTTATAAGATATAAAAAAACCTCTCAATTAATTGAGAGGTTTTTTATTTATTTCTATTAAAAATGTATATTTTAATAGAAATTTACAAATGATCTATAGTAAGATTGTCCACCTTGTTCTTCTCTCATTTTTTGAACCTCTTCTTTATTAGTTCCTTCATCATTATGAGCTCTATCAAGTCCTTCTAAATTTGTTGCAAGCTTTGTAAAATTCCTTCTATCTTTTCTATCTCTTTGAATAGAATTAATTATTTCTTTAGTCATTGGATCAGATTTATCATAAATGCTTTCTATCTTTTTCATAACTGTATTATAAAATGATTTTAACATACCCATATCTGGTGATATTATAA
>Ga0114969_10001859_pt1 | contig 17627 bp, 9 predicted proteins | sample M_130807_MF_Meta_FD_87316 | JGI IMG/M metagenome (GOLD analysis project Ga0114969, IMG submission 87316) | Freshwater microbial communities from Lake Montjoie, Canada to study carbon cycling - M_130807_MF_MetaG | ecosystem: Environmental > Aquatic > Freshwater > Lake | place: Lake Montjoie...
GTCCAAGACCACCAACCGCCAGGTCCGACGCGCCATCCAGTCGAGCCGCGCCGCCTGGCCATAGGTGGTGACGACCAGATCCACGCCGGCAAGAAATGCCTCGGCCTTGCCCGCGGTGCGCCACGTGTCGCCGGTCGATTCCGACGGGTGGGCGAAGGCAATGCGGAGGCTCGGCGCAAACCGTTCGATCTCCGCCTTCCAGTTGGCCAGCAGCGAGGCCGGGGCGACCAGCAAGGCCGGGCCGTCGGGCGCGGCACCGCGACCCCGCGGAACACCAGGCACTTGGGGGCCGTGTTTGAGGCGGAGGAGCACGGCGATGACCTGGATGGTTTTGCCCAAACCCATGTCGTCGGCGAGGCAGGCTCCCAAGCCGAGGGTCTGGAGGAACCAAAGCCATTGAACGCCGGTTTCCTGGTAAGGACGGAGACGGGCCCGGAGATGCTCGTGGGCATCGAATTCGGCGCCCCCGCCCGGTTGGCGGAGTTTATCCAAGGTCCCGGCAAGCCAACCGCCAGCCACGACTTCGCTCCAGTCCATGGCCACCTCTTCCTCCGCCGTCGCATCGGCTCCGCGACCAAGCCTCACTCCGGCGAGCAGCCGCATGGCCTCGAGGAAGGTCACGCCGTCGCCCGCAGCCCCGTCCTGGATCTTGCGCCAATGTTCAAGGACGTCGCGGAGCTTCTCCGCGTCCACCTCGACCCAGCGTCCGCGCAACGGGACGAGTCCCGCGTCCGCGCGAAGCAGCGCTTCCCATTCCCCGCGGGACAAGGCCTCGCCATCGAGGGTGGGCTCGACCGAGAAATCGAGCAGCGTGTCCAATCCAAGGCCGGCGCCGGGTTGTTCGCCGACACGGACGGTGACGCGCGCACGCGCGGCACGGTTGTTTTTCCACCAATCCGGAATGCGGGTGACGATGCCGGATTCCTCGAGCACGGGAATTTCCCGGAGAAAGGCGTGGGCCTGCACGGGCGTCCAGGCCTGGGGTTGGAAGAGTCGACGGCTTTCGAGGAGGTCGCGGGCCAAGGCGCTGCGCTCCGACGCTTTCTTCACCGGCTCGAGCAGCGACTCGAGGGCGGCGCGGCTGCCAGCGCCGGCGAATTCCTGAAGCGCCCGGCCCAGCGGCAAGTGCACCGGCTTGTCGTGGGCCGACAGCCGGTGCGTATAGGTCGCCATGAACGCGAATGGCGTTTCCGTGGACCGCTTGTTCTCCGCGAGATGGAAGGTGACCCGACCCAGCAGATGGAGCGCGGGATTGATGTGTCCCAGCCACGGCTTCAGCCCGCCCGCAGCCGCGGCTTCGCGACGGGCCAGCACGTCCAGGTCACCCCAGATGCCGGCCAGAAGTTCCGGCGATGCGTATTCCGCGCCGGACATCGCCGGCATGCGCAGGGTGAACTCCGCCAACAGGCCCGGCGCCGGCTCGACGGCCGCGATGGCGTGGGGATCCGCGGCGGCGGGCGAATGTGCCAGCGCGGTGAGGTAGGTGTCGGCAAACCCGCGCCAGAACAGCAGTTCGACCGGCCAGACAGAGGTGTCGCGACGGGTTGCCAAGGCGAGCAAACCCTCGGCGGTTCCCCGTGCAAACGCGGCGGCAAGAACCGGGCAGGCGGCCGCACCGGCCTCGGCTTGGAGCCGGCCGTGGGGACCGAGGGCCAGATGGAAGGCGTCCATGGGGCGCGGCCGGCGGCTACCGCTGCAGGCGGAATTCCACCGCCCGATCGCGGGGAGTGATCGCGGGCAACAGGCGGATTTCGGCAAGGCGGTGGGTCGCCTGCACCGAGAGGCGAGAGAGACGCTGCTTCAGTTCGTCGCGCTCCTTCTCCAACTGCAGCACTTTGCCCTCGAGCTTGGCCATCGGCGGCGTGGTGCCCGCGGCAGCCACCTCCCGGGGGGTGGCCACACGCGCACGGATCGTCGCGTTCGCCTCCGCCAACTGGCGTTGCAACCCTCCTTTCTCCCGTTCCAACCGGGCACGGAGCGCGGATTCCTGGGCGAGGGCGGACTGCATCTCGGTCTCGCGCCGCGCGCTCAGGCGCAGCGACTCCTGCAATCGCGCCACTTCCGCCCGGGCGGCCGTCGCCTGCAATTCCTGCTCGGTCGTCGGCGATGCCGCGGGCAGGGCCGGACTCGGCGCCGTGGCGGCAACGGCCTGCGCCCGGGCCTCGGCCGCCTTGAGCCGCGCCTCGACGTTGGCCCGCTCCGACTTCTCGGCCGCCAGCGTGGTCTCCAGCGTCTTCAGGGCCTCGCTGTCCGCGGCGGACCGCGCCGCCAGCTGCGAGACCCGCTGTTCGAGGGTCTGGGCCTCCTGCTCCGCCCGGGCATGCTCCTGCTTTTCCTTCGCGAGGCTCGTCGTCAATTGGTCGGCGCGCAGCACGTTGCGTTCGGCGTCCGCCCGCGCCACCGCGAGTTCCGTCTCGAGCTTCGAGATCTTCACGATCCCCTCTTCCGCCTGCCGTGTCCTGAGGTCCTCGAGCTGCTTCTCCAGGGCCCCTTTCTCCACCGCCAACCGCTCGTTGGCCCGCTTCATTCCCTCGAGTCCCGACTGCACCTTGGTGAGGCGGGCCGACAAATCCGCGACCTGCCGGCCTTTCTCGGTGTCCGACCTGAGCTCGGCCACCTGGTCCTTGAGGGTCTGGTTCTCGAGCTTGAGCGGCTGGAGGCTCTCGGTCTGGAGGCGCCGGAGCCGACCCTCGACCTCCGCCCGTTCCTGTTCCAACCGCGCCGCCGCCTGCTTCTGTTCGCCGAGTTGGCGCCGGGTCTCCGCCAGCGCCTTCTGCGCTTCTTCCGCCACCACCTTGTCGACCAGGTTCTTCCGCTCGCCTTCCTGCGACTCGAGCTTCGTCAGCAAGACCCGGTTGGTGGACTGCAACGCCGCGATCTTGTCGACCGCCGCGTGCAGTTCCCGGGGATCGATCGGCGCCGGCTGGGCCGTCAAAGCCTCGCGGAGCTTGGCCTCGAGGACGCGTTTGTCCGACGCCAGGGCACGGATCTGGCCGTTGAGCTCGGTGAGCTGCGCCAGGACCTCGCCCGGCGGTTCGCCGGACCCGGCGGCCGGTTGGGCGGCGTCGGGTTTGCGGACCGCCGCGACCGCCACGTCCTGCAGGGCGGCCAGCTTGTCCGCGCAGTAGCGCAGCCGGTAGTTGATCACCCGCTCGTTCCAGGCCGGATATCCCTTTTGGATCCGGCGCAAACCATCCAGCGCTTCCGCGTAGAGCCGGTAGGAAGCGAGACGATCCGCGGCCTTGTCGCCCTGTTGGATGAGATTGTAGACGACGATGAACTGGTCGTCGGGGCCATCGGCGCGCGCGGCCGCCGCGAGGACGATCGCGCCGAGCACGACGGCGAGGAATCGGAACATGCGCCCAGTATAGGAATCGCCGGCGCGGCGTCGAGAGGCGGCACGGGCCGGGGAGCCGGGGAACCCCGCCGCGGCGCCTACCCCACGAGGCGCCGGTACGCCGCGATCCGCGCGGCATCCACCGCGTTGTGGGAGAATTCCGGCGCCCGCAATTCCCGGCCCATCGGCACCCGCGTGTTGCGGTATTCCATGCGGCTCGAAACCGATTTGCTTCCCGACACGTGGATCTCGCGCGCCCCGGTCTCCCGCACCACCCGTTCCACGTTCCGCTCCCGGATCCCGCCCCCCGGCATCACCACGATCCGGTTGCCCGCGCCCCGCACCATCGCGGCGATCGTCTCCACGCCTTCCAGCACGGTGGCCTCGCCGCCGGACGTCAGCACGCGGTCGACCCCCAATCCCACCAGCGTTTCCAGGGCCTCGAACACGTCCCGCGTCATGTCGATCGCCCGGTGGAACGTCACCGGCAACGGCCGTGCCATGGCCACGAGACGCGCCGTCCGCTCCGCATCCACGGTCCCGTCCGGACCCAGGATCCCCAGCACGATCCCATCGGCACCGGCGTCCGCGAAGGCCCGGAGATCGCGGGCCATGACGTCGAACTCGTCGTCCGAATAGCAGAAATCGCCGCCGCGGGGGCGGACCATGACGTTGATGGGGACCGCCACGGCGCGGCGGATGGCCGCGACGAGGCCGACGCTGGGGGACGTGCCGCCCTCGAAAAGATTCTGGCACACCTCGAGACGGTCCGCGCCGCCGGCCACCGCGGCCCGCGCCGATTCCACCGATTCCACCAAGACCTCGATCAACATGCTGTTTTTGTGCGTTGGGCCCATGGCGGGCCGGGTGCATCCAAAGCCACCAACATCCTCAACGGGGGCCGGCCATCCCGAACTGCCGGACGAGGAACGCGAGTTGGTCGCTGCGTTCCTCGATGATTTTCGCCGTCGGTTTTCCGGCGCCGTGCCCGGCCTTGGACTCGATGCGGATCAACACCGGATTGGATCCGGCCTGGCATTCCTGGAGGCGGGCGGCGAATTTGAAACTGTGGGCCGGCACCACCCGGTCGTCGTGGTCGGCGGTCGTCACCAGCGTGGGCGGATAGGCCACGCCCGGCCGGAGGTTGTGGTACGGCGAGTAGGCGCGGAGCGCGCGGAATTCCTCGGCGTCCTCGCTCGACCCGTAGTCGCTCTTCCACGCCCAGCCGATGGTGAACTTGTGGAACCGCAGCATGTCCATGACGCCGACCGCGGGGAGGCAGGCGCCGTACAGGTCCGGCCGCTGGGTCATGCAGGCGCCGACGAGAAGGCCGCCGTTCGACCCGCCCTGGATGGCGAGCCGGCGCGGCTGGGTGTAGCGGTTGTTCACCAGCCATTCGCCCGCGGCGACGAAGTCGTCGAACACGTTTTGCTTGCGCAGTTTGGTGCCGGACTGGTGCCAGTCCTCGCCGTACTCGCCGCCGCCGCGCAGGTTGGGCACCGCGTACACGCCGCCCATTTCCATCCACACCAGGTTCCCGACGCTGAACGCCGGCGTCAGCGAGATGTTGAAGCCGCCGTAGCCGTACAACAGCGTGGGGTTCGTCCCGTCCAGCTTCAGCCCCTTCCGATGGGTCACGAACATCGGGAACCGTGTCCCGTCCTTGCTCGTCACCCACACTTGCTTCGTCTCGAAATCGTCGGGGTTGAAACCGACTTTCGGCGCGCGCCACAGCGTGCTCTTGCCCGTGGTGAAATCATACCGGTACACCCGACCCGGGACCGTGTAGCCCGCGAACCCATAGAAGGTCTCGGTGTCGCCGCGGCGGCCACCGAACCCGCCCGCGGAACCGATGCCCGGCAGTTCCACCTCCTTCTCGAAGGTCCCGTCGAGGCGGTGGATCCGCACCACGCTGTGGGCGTCCTTCAGGTAGTCCGCCACCAACCGCTCGCCCACCACGCTCGCCCCCGTCAACGTCGCGTCGCCCTGCGGCAACACTTCCCGCCACGCCGAACGATCCGGTTTCCGGGTGTCGATCGCGATGATCCGGCCGCGCGGCGCCGCGAGGTCGGTCTTGAACCAGAACACCGGGCCGTCGTTACCGACGAAATCGTAGCTCGCGTCGAAGTCCACCAGCAGGTCCGCCACCGCGCCGCCCCGCGCGAGGTCCTGGTAGAAAACCCGGTTCTTCCGGTCCGTGCCCTCGGTCGAGGTGATCACCAGATAGGCGCCGTCGTCGGACACTTCCCCGCCGAATCCCCAGCGCGGCTTGTCCCGCCGCTCGTAAACCACCGCGTCGTCCGACTGCGGGGTGCCGACGCGATGGAAGCACAGTTTCTGGAACTCGTTCAGGCGGGTCAGTTTTTCCGACTCTTTGGGGGCCTCGTAACGGCTGTAGTAGAACCCGGTGCCGTCCTTGCGCCACGACACGCCGCTGAACTTGACCCATTCCAACCGGTCGGGAAGGTCGCGGCCCGTGGCCACTTCCCGCACCCGGATCTCCTTCCAGTCGCTCCCGCTCGCCGAGATCTGGTACGCCGCCAAACGGCCGTCCTCGCTCACCGCCGGGCCCGAGACCGACACCGTGCCGTCCGCGCTCAACCGGTTGGGGTCCAGCAACACCGTCGGTTCCGCATCGGCCGCCGTGGCCGTGTACCACACGTCCTGGTTCTGGAGACCGTCGTTGCGCGTGTAGAAATAGCGACCGCCGACCTTGGCGGGCGTGCCGAACCGTTCGAAGTCCAGCAACCGGGTCATCCGCTCCTTGATCGCCGCCCGCTGCGGGATGCCTTCGAGATAACCGAAGGTCACCCGGTTCTGCGCCGCGACCCACTCCTTGGTTCCCGGGGAATTGTCGTCTTCCAACCAACGGTAGGGATCCTCGACCGACTGCCCGAAATAGGTGTCGACGACGTTGGTGCGGGCAGTGGGCGGATACGCGGGGCGGGGCGGGTTCACGGGAACGATCGCGACACAGCCGACGACAACCGCGGCAATCGCCGCGGCCAAGGCAGGCAAGGAACGCGCAGACATCCCCGCCAACCTGCGCGACGCCCCGCTCGCCGCAACGAAAAATCCGGGTCGCGCCCGGCCCGTCGGGCCACGATGTCGGCACCGGCGTGGAAGGTGGGCGGCGCGGGCGATCGCCACCGCGGCCAAGGGCACCCGGCGACGGGTCGGCGTCCCAATTCCGTTTGCACGCCGCGTTCCCGGGCCTTATGCAGCCGCCCGATTGAAAGGCGTTACCTACAGGATCATCGGCGGCGATGGCCGCGAATACGGGCCCGCGACCGTCGATGAAATCCGGACCTGGATCACCGACGGCCGCGTCGGTTCCCAAACCCTGGTCTGGGAGAGCGACGACGGCGAATGGCTTCCGGCGGCCCGGCGTCCCCAACTCCGCTGGGACCTGCCCCGGAACGAGGCGCCGCCGGTCGTGGCCGCCCGGGACGCCGCGGCGGCGGTCCCGGCGCCGATCGCGCTCCGCGTGGCGGCCTACCTGTTCGACATGGTCGCGGTCGGCCTCATGGTGTGGTTGGTGTCGTTTCCGTGGAACACCCAGCTCGACGCACTGCAGAAGGACGCGATGGAAACCCTGGCCAAGACGACGCCGGATCTCGCGCTGGTGATGCGTTTCTACGCCATGGTGCTGGCGTTCCACATCCCGGTCAGTCTCGCGTACAACGTGGGTTTCAACGCGGCCCTGGGCGCCACGCCCGGCAAATTGCTCGTGGGCCTCCGGATCCTGCGCGACGACGGCACGCGGCTGACCTTCCCGCGGGCCTTGGTGCGGTTCGCCGCGGAGTCGCTCTCGCTCGCGCCATTCGGGGCCGGGTATCTGCTCGCCTTCTTCAATCCCTCCCGGCAGGCGCTCCACGATCTCGTGGCCGGCACCCTCGTCGTGCGCGTGCCGACCGGCTTGGGCGCGCGGTAAGCGGCGGACGCGGGTTTTCCCACCGGGTTCACTCGAGCTCGCGCGCCATCACCACGTCGCACCGGCCCGTCCGCGGGTGTTCGCGCAGGCGTTCGAAGCCGTACTTCTCGTAGAGTTGGAGCGCCGCCCCGAGACGGGCCGCGGCCTCGAGCCGGACCCGGCGGTAACCCAACTCCTGCGCCACGTGCAGCGCGTGGGTGAGCAGGGCCCGGCCCAGACCACGACGCCGGTGTTCCGCAGCCAGGTACAACTTCCGGAGTTCCGCTTCCTCGGGCCCCGCCGGCGCCAATCCCACCGAGCCGATCACCCGGCCCGTCGTCTCGTCCACCAACACGTCGAAACGATGGCCGGGTCGTCCGTAATAGGCCGGGATATCCAGAAGGTCCGCGTCGGTGTCGTCCGGATCCGGCTCCAGGCCGTGTTCCCGCAGCGCGTCGAAAACGATCTCGCACACGCGGGGCCCGTCGGCGGCGGTGGCCTTCCGGATTTGGAAAGAAGGAAGCATGGGGCCGACGCATCGAGGTTCGGAACCGCCGGGGGGACTTGACCAAACAAACACACCCGGGAGTCCCGTGCAACCGGCGGTTTGGGAGCCCCGCCGTGGGGTCGTATCAGTACATGGGACATTGCCCGGGCCCCGCGCGTGCGAACGCCCCGGCGACACCCCCCGGCTTTGCCACAAGCCGTGGCCGCTACAGCCACCGCCAAACCCGCAGGGCCTCCGTCACGCCCCATGCCTGCGCGTCGCAACCCCGCTGCGTGTGCGGCGCGTCGCCGTCGAGGATTTCCGGGATCTGGCCCACGCAGCCTTCCGCCAACAATCCCGCCATGCTCCCCAGATACGCCCGCGCCGCCGCCCGCGCCGCCGGATCGTCCGGATGCGCCTTCACCATCGCCTCGCAAAACGTCGGGAAGGTCCACGTCCACGCCGTTCCGTTGTGGTAGGCCGGCTTCCGCCGCGTGTCCTCGTCGCCCTAGTAGCGCGGCCAGTACGGATGGTCCGGATCGTTCAGCAACCCGCCGCCGGCCGACCGCACCGGCAGGGGCGGCGTCACCGTCAGCGGCGCCAGCGACCGCAACGCGCCCGGCACCACCAGGTACCGTGCCGCGGCCGCCACCGTCCGTCGTGCCGCGTCGCCCGCGAGCAATCCCAACGCCACCGGCAACAGGCAGTTGCTCCGCAGCGCGTCGCTCGGCGGCGCCGTCCGGGCCGGGTGACCGGCGGGCGCCAGCAACACGTCCGCCGGCCATCCGCTCTGTTCGAGCCAGAAATACGCGTGGAAGGATTTCTCCGCCCGCCGGGCGAGGTCCGCCCAACTTTCCCCGCGCCCGTCCCACGGCGCCAAACGCAGCCGACCCAGTTGCCGCAACAGTCGGATCCACAGGGCCTGGATCTCCACCGGGTACCCTTCCCGCGGCGTTCCCGCCGGGTGGTTCGTGTCCATCCACGTGAAATGCGACGGGCTCCACACCAGTCCCGACGCGTGGTCCACGTGGATCCCGTTCCGCGTGCCCGCCAGATAGCCCGACGCGATGGAGCGCAGCACGTCCGAAAGACTCCGGCCGCGGTCGTCCACCACGGTCGCGTAAAAAGCCGACGCGCCCTTGCCCAACCGCTCGGCGACGTCCTCGCACACCACGCCGAACCACAGCGGCGCGTCGCTGGTCTCGCGGTTCGACGCGTCCTCCCCGTGGATCGAGTTCGGCAGCGTGCCGCCTTCCTCGAACCGCGCGAAGGTGACGAGCAACTCGCGCACCTCGTCGACCATGCCCGCCGCCAACAGGCCGCGCGCCGCGATCAGCGAATCCCGACCCCAGTCCAGGAACCACGGGTAACCCGCGATCACCGTCCGCGTCGCGTCCCGCCGCACCACGAAGGCCTGCACCGCGTTCACCAGCGCCCGGCCAAACGCATCCGTCGGCGCCACCCCGGCCCGCGCGTGGGCTTCCTCCCGCCGCCGCACCCGCTCCGCGACGAACCCGTTGCCCGACGGCGCCAACCGCTCGTCCGTCTCCGCGTCCACCGTCAACGTCGCCGTCCCACCCACCGCCAGCGGCAGGTCGAACCAGCCGGGGCTGTAGGCATCGCCCGATCCATCCATGCCGCGCGTCGTCTCCACCGGATGCCCGATGCCTTGGGTCCATTCCGGCTGCGGATGGTATCGGCCGGAATCGGCCATGACCCGCAACCGGCGTTCCGACGCGGGCGCGAACTCGAATCCCACCGCGTCCAGCAGCGGTCGGCAATGGGCCTCGAAGTGGCCTTCCGCCGCGCCGTTGCGCTGGGTGGTCCAATGGAAATTCCGGTCCTCCACGTCCACCCGCAGCGTCAGCCGCACGTCCGTCCCCGTCGGCAACGGTCTCCCGAAGGGCGGCGGCGTCCCGTCCGGCCGGCTGAACTGCATCACCAGCGTGTTGCGTTCCGGCAACAGATCCACCACCAGGTGCACTTCCACCGATCGCCCGTCCCCCGCGTTCGCCACGAAACGCCAGTGCGCCGGCGGACCCGCCTCGAAATCCACCAGGTTGCCCGCGTCCAGCGGCGTGATGAAGCCGTCGGCGTTGATCCACACCCGCGCCCGTTTCGCGAACACATGACGGTCCACCGGCACCCGCGCGTGCAGGTTCGCGCCCAGCAGGCAGTCGTACTTCGAGGTGATGCGGCCCAACTCGATGCCGAGCCGCGCCATCCCGCCGCGCCCGTTGGTCAACAGCACCAGCGGCCCGTGGAACGTCTCCCGCGGCAGTCCGGCCGGCAGCGTCGGTTCGGCCCCGAGGAATTGCACCGGTCCCTCGACGGACGTCTCGACCACGCCGTAGCGCTCCAGCGCCAGCACCCCGCGCGTCGCGCGCTGGCGCGGAGCGAAGGCCGCCACGTAACGCTCCCCGGCCAGGATCCCCTCCACGTGTTCCCCAAGCGAACCGTCGGCCGACCGCAACGCGGCGCGGAACGGCACGTCGTCGCGCACCAGCAACCAGTGTCCCGGCGGCACCGGCACCACCCGGTTCCGATCCACCAAGCCCCACTCCACCACCGCCGCGTGGCTACCCGCGCCGACGAAGGTCGAGGCCAGGAACGCCGCCGGATCCCGGTCGACCACCGCCGACAATTCCCGCCACGGCGTCGACGGGACCTCCACCGTGTGCCGCACCTGGCCGTACGCCGCGATCGCCCAGTCGGCGCGCGCCCGCGCCCGCCGGTAATTCTCGCCGGACAACCCGCGGGCCGACGCATGCGACGACAGGCAATGCGTCGCCCCCGGCCCGAGCGTCAATTCGACCGCGTCCTCGTCCACCCGGATCGCCGGATCCGCGAAGGAATCCCCGGGATGCGGCGCCACGAGGTCGAACCGGGGCGATCCCATCGATTCCCAGACCGCCCGCGGAATCCGGAGGGACCGGGGCGAGGCGAGATCGACGTTGGCGAGGACGAGGCAGGAGTCGGTGCCCTCGGCGGAGCGCCGCTCCAACCCGACCACCGGCGATTCCGCGGGCGTGAACGGCTCGATGGAAGCCCCGTCGAAGAAGCAGGGATGTTCCGACAGCAACGCGCCGAGGCGCGCCAATTCGCCGACGATGTTGTCGGCGGCGCCCCAGTTGAGACCGCGGCTGCCGTGGACGTTCACCTGTTCGGTGGCGCACCATTCGACGCCGTTGGTGAACCCGAAGCCGCCCCCCACGCTCGCCAGGGCCGAAAGGCGGTTGCGGTGAAGCGACCACCGGCGCCCCTCGGGCGTGGGCGGCGCGTGGCCCGCCGCGCCGAGAGCCGCCAGCCGGCAGTTGTCGTGGGTCTCGCTGTAGTGCACGAGCGTTCCCGTCGCCCCACTGACCTCGAGGCTGTGCCGCAGATAGGAACCGACGTCCGGGCTGCCGACGTTCTGGAACAGCTCGCTGTACGCCCACTGCATCCCGCCCTCGGTGAGCAACGCGTCCGTCGCTTCCCACGAACCGCCCAATCCCTCCAGCAGGAACACGGTGTCCGGGAATTCCTGCCGCACCCGGGCCGTGATGAATTGCCACACGTGCACCGGGATCTTGTAGCCGGCATCGCAGCGGAATCCGTCCACGCCCCGCCGGCACCACGTGAGGAACACGTTCGCCAGATAGTCCCACAGCGGCACGTGCCGCTGGTCCAGTTCCACCAGGTCTTCCCAGACCGTCCCCCAGGCCCCCGGGCTGTGGAACGTCCCGTCGCCACCGCGCAGGAACCATTCGGGATGATCGTTCCATTCGCGGCTGCCCCAGCCCGTGTGGTTGATCACCAGATCCAGCATCACCCGCGCCCCGCGCGCATGGACCGCGTAGGTCAATTCCCGGAATTGGTCCACGCCCGTCGTCCGCCGGTCGAATTCCACCAACGCCGGGTCGATCGCCGTCAGGTCCTGCAGCGCGTACGGCGAACCAAACCGGCCGAACCGCGCGAACGTCGTCGGCACCGGGCTCACCGGCAGCAGGTGCACGATCCGGCACCCCAGGGTCCCCACGATGTGCGACAACTCCCGCTGCAGGTCCCGCAGCGTCCCGCCGGGCGGGATCACCGTGAACCCCGCCGCGTCCCATTGTCGCAATGCCGGCGCCTCGTGGTCCGGCTGCGTCCGCTCGCGCGCCTTGGACCACGACCCGAACATCCGCGGGAACGCGCAGTAGATCGTGTTCCCCGTCCGCGTCCACGAGGGGTGCACCCCGACCCCCGTGTCCGCTCCCGCCGGCCAATGCTGGAATCCGTCGGGATCCACCAGATACGCCTTCGACTTGAAGTAACCGACTTCCGCCAAGGGAAGCGACAGCCGCGCCCGCCCGCCCTCGACCGGCATCGGCAGGTCCCGCCACGACGCGCCGGCCAGGGGAATGCGCTCGAAATGGGAGCGGACGATTTCTTCCCGCAACCGCACGGCGCGCCCGATGTTGGTGCGCAGGCGCGCCCTCCAACCCTGGGGCACCGGGCCGATTTCGAACTCGACGCGGTCGCCGGCATGGCGAACCCACCGCGAACCCGGGGCCGGAGATTGTCGGAGATCGGTCATGGACATCGTTTCCGCGCCGATGTTGGGACGAGCGCCGCGGCCGGGGCAATCGGATTGAGTCGGAGTCGCGAGAGCACGTTTCCCGGCGGCAACTCGTCCGGGCACCGCCACCGCGCGGAACCCCGTGGCAATGCGGCGGCAAGGCCGCGCGGCCAGCGCGGGCGTGTCGAAACCCCGCGTGGCGTCCCCGCCCATCTTGCCGCCCCGCCCCGAGACCGCATCGGCCCCGGATTGCCCCGAAGGGGATTGCCGCCGGAATCAAAAGCCATTATCAGATGACGCCATCGCCCCGTTGATCCGCAATCATTGCCGCCCTCCCTCGTCATCATGCGCCCGCTGCTCCGCCTTCTCCTCCTCGCGCTCGCCGGCATCCCTGCCCTGGCGATCGACCTGACCCTGCAAACCCGCGACCCCGTCACCGGCAAGGTCGTGCTCTCCACCGAGTCGATCGACCCGCGCCACGTCGGGGTGATCGCGGTGGACGTCTGGAATTACCACTGGTGCAAGACCGCCACCATGCGGGTCGACGCGATCGTGCCGCGCATGAACAAGGCGCTCGACGCCGCCCGCGAACTCGGGATGACGGTCATGCTGTGCCCGAGCGACGTCGTGGACAACTACGTGGGGTACCCCCAGCGCGAGGCCGTCTTCGCCCTGCCGCAGATCCCGGTGCCGTCGGTGGTGAACGTGACCTGTCCCCCGGTGCCGGATGCCGGCGGTTGCGCCTGCGGGCGCGAACGCTGCGCCGGGAACTACGGTTGGGACGGCATGCACCCCGCCCTCCGCATCGGCGACAACGATCTCATGCCCGACACCCAGGCCGAGGTGTACGCCATCTGCAAAAAGAACGGCCTGACCCACCTCGTCTACGTCGGGTTCCACACCCAGGTCTGCCTGTTGGGCAAATCGATGGGATTGAAGGCCATGAAGTCCGCCGGCCTGAACTGCATGTTGGCCCGCGACATGACCGATGCCCATCCGGGCTACGATCCGGCGCGCCATTTCACGCCCGACCTCAACACCGAGCAGGTGGTCGAACATTTCGAGAAGCACTTGGCGCCCACGATCCATTTCCAGCAGGAACTCGCCAAGCTGGGCAAATGGGACGCGAACTGGGTCGTCGATCCGGTCCGCGTCACCCCGTGGGGCACCCCGATGCGGCCGCATCTCTTCGAGCAACCGATCACCGTGACGCTCACCGCCCCGCTCCAGCCCGGCGCCGAGATCCGCTACACGCTCGATGGCACGCAACCGACCGCCGCCTCGACACTCTATGCCGAGCCGTTCGTGTTGGCGGACACCACCCATCTCCGGGCGATCGCATTCCGCGGCGGGCGTGCCGTCTGCCTGGAGTCGGAGGGTTCGTTCGCGCGGATGAAAGCGATGCCGCCGGCGCCGGACGTGGCCATCGGCGACCTCAAGCCGGTCCGAAACGTCGGCTTCGGCCACACCTACGGCGGCAGCGTCCGGTATTCCGGCAACACCCGGCCGCCGCAAAAGGACAAGTCGAACCTCGGGCAGGATTTGAAGGTCAACCGCAAGGTCTACCCGCGGGGCATGGGCGTGCATGCCCCCTGCGAACTGATGTACGAGATCAAACCGGAGTACCAACGCTTCGTCGCCCTGGCCGGTGCCGACGAGAACCTCGTCGCCATCAGCAATGGCTCGAACCTCGCCAAGTTCCCGAGCGTGGTGTTCAAGGTTTTCATCGACGGCAAGGAAGCCGCCGCCAGCCCGGTCATGCGCGTGTTGTCGCCCGCATGGCGCTTCGACGTCGCGATTCCCGACGGCGCCAAGCTCATCGGGCTGGTCGCGATGGATGCCGGCGACGGTTCGCGGGAGGATTTCGCGGATTGGGCGAACGCCGGGTTCGTGCTTCGCCAATAGGCGGGCATCCGGCCCCCAACCTGCTCCCGATACCCGGTTCGCGTTCGCCGAAAGCGACGTGGCCACCGCCATCCCCATGGATCCGCTCCGTTCCCATCGCGGCCACCCGCTGGCCGCCGCCAGCCGCCGCCAGTTCCTGCAACGCGGTGGCCTCGGCCTCGGCGGCCTTGCCCTCGCCTGTCTGCTGGGCGAGGACACCCACGCCGCCGACGACGCGTCGCTGGCCCCCCGAAAACCCCCGCTGCCCGCCAAGGCCCGGCACGTCATCCATATCTTCGCCGGCGGTGCCCCGAGCCATCTCGACACCCTCGATCCCAAGCCGGGGTTGGCCCGGTTGCGCGACCAGACCCTGCCGGGCGATTCCGGCGTCGCCTTCCCGTCCCCGTTCCAATTCCCGAGACGGGGCCGGAGCGGGCTCGAGCTCAGCGAGATCTTCCCGCGGTTGGGAACGGTGGCCGACGAACTGTGCGTGGTGCGTTCGATGATGACCGACGTCCCTGCCCATGGCCCGGCGGCCAAGCTGATGCATACCGGGGCCCTGACCCTGGTCCGCCCCAGCCTCGGTTCGTGGCTCCTGTACGGATTGGGAACGGACAACGCCAGCCTGCCCGGGTTCGTGACGTTCGGCGGCAACGCGGAGTGGCGCGGAACCTCGTTCCTCCCCAGTTTGTTCCAGGGATCCAAGGCCGACTTCGCGGCGGGTCGCGCCCCCGACAAGGTGCTGCCCAACCTCCGCAGCGACTTCGCCTCGCGCCAGCAACAACGCCTCCAACTCGACCTGCTGCACCGCCTCGACGAAGCCCACCACGAACGCGCGCCCCACGACGAACAACTCGAGGCGCGCATCCAGTCCTTCGAACTCGCCTTCCGCATGCAGACGGAGGCGCCCGAGGCCTTCGATCTCTCCAAGGAATCCCCCGCCACCCGCGAGGCCTACGGGAAGGGCGATCTCGCCGCGAAACTGCTCTGCGCGCGGCGTCTGGTGGAACGCGGCGTCCGCTTCGTCCAGGTCGACGCCGGCGGATGGGACCACCATGCCAACCTCGCCACGTCCATCGTGCGTTCGGCCCAGGCGGTCGACCAGGCCGCGGCGGCCCTGATCGCCGATCTCAGGGAACGCGGTCTGCTCGAGTCGACGTTGGTGATCTGGGGCGGCGAATTCGGCCGGACGGCGACGACCGCCGGCAAGGTCGGGGCCGACTCGGGCCGCGACCACCACGCGAAATGTTTCTCGCTCTGGCTGGCCGGCGGCGGGGTGAAGGGCGGCATGGCGCACGGCGCGACGGACGAACTCGGCCGCGAGGTGGTCCGGGACGGCGTCCATGTCCACGACCTGCACGCGACCATCCTGCGGCTGCTGGGCTTCGACCACACGCGGTTGACCTTCCGTTACAACGGCCGGGATTTCCGTTTGACCGACAATTACGGGAAGGTCGTGGAGGCGATCCTGTCGTGAAACTCCGCGCGCTTTGCGGATGGCTGGCGGCCATCGCGGTCACCGTGGCCGCGGAACCAAAACCCGACCCTGCCAAGGCGGAGTTCTTCGAGAGGAAAGTCCGCCCATTGCTCGCGGAGCGCTGCGAGAAATGCCACGGCGCCAAGGACGGCAAGTCGAAGGGGGACCTCGCCCTCGACACCCGTTCCGGCTGGCAACGGGGCGGCGAACACGGGCCCGCCATCGTTCCCGGCAAACCCGAGCAAAGCCTCCTTTTCAAGGCGATCCTCCATACCGACGACGACCTGCGCATGCCGCCCCTCAAGGAGGGCGGCAAACTCGGGGACGAGGCGATCGCCGTGATCCGCCAGTGGATCGCCGACGGGGCGTACGACCCACGGGAAGGCGGGACCAGGCGGTTGACCGGCCTGTCGCCCGAGGCACGCGCCCACTGGGCCTTCCAGCCAATCCGCAAACCGACCCCGCCGCCCGTCCGCGACACCGCGTGGGTCCGGTCGGATCCGGATGCCTTCGTGCTCGCACGGTTGGAGAAGGAAGGGATGCACCCGAATCCCCCGGCCCCGCGCGAGGCGTTGCTCCGGCGGGCCAGTTACGATCTCGTGGGGCTGCCGCCGACGTTGGAAGAAATCCGTTCCTTCGCGGGGGACACCGCGACGAATGCCTTCGAAAAGGTCGTGGACCGCTTGCTGGCGTCGCCCCATTACGGCGAGCGATGGGGCCGGCACTGGCTCGACACGGTGCGTTACAGCGACACCACCGGGCACGGGAACGACGGCGGCAAACGCTTCCGGGATTATCGGTACGAGTACGCCTGGACGTACCGGGACCACGTGATCCGCGCGTTCAACGCGGACAAACCGTGGGACGCGTTCCTCGTCGAACAACTCGCGGCCGACCTCCTGCCGGACATCGAACCCCGGGATCCCCGGCTCGCCGCGCTCGGCTTCCTGACGGTGGGCAAACGATTCGACAATCCCGACGACGTCGTCGACGAGCGCATCGATGCCACGGGCAAGGCGATGCTGGGTTTGACCGTGTCGTGCGCCCGCTGCCACGACCACAAGTTCGATCCGATCCCGACGGCCGACTACTATTCGTGGCACGGGATCTTTTCGAACATCACGGAGCCGGCGGACCCGCCGGAACTCCCGGGAACGGCGGACCCGGGGCAACGGGGCGACTATGAAAGGCAATTGGCGGCGCTCGAGGCCAGGAACCGCGCGGCATTCTATGCCTTCTACCGGAAGCGGAATCCCGACTTCCTCGGACACGCGGCGGGTTACCTGATGCTGGCCGCGCAAAAGCCACGCTCGCCGGAACGACGCGCGGTCGCGCAGCAATACAAACTCCTGCCCGAGGACCCGGAGATGATGCGCGGCATCCGGTTGGCCGACGACCATCCGGTGCTGGGTCCGTTCGCGCGCCTGAGCCGGATCCCGACCAACGAATTCGCCGCGAAGGCGACGACGGTCCTCGCGATGGCCCTCGCCAACCCCAAGGTGCCCGTCAATCCCCTCGTGACCGAGGCACTGGCGGGATTGAAGCCACGCACCCTGGAGGACGTGGCCCTCGCCTACGGCCGCCTGATGTCCGCGCATGTCGCCGACGCCGTGGCCTTGGTCCAGGCCCGGGGCAAGGGCAGCGCGACCAACCCACCCGACGGCGCGGCCTTGGCCGAATTGGTCCAGACGCCGTTCTACGTGCCCACCACGGCGGAACTGGACACCGTCGAGAAACAACAGGAGTTCCTGGACGGCGCGCCGCGTCGCAAGCCCTGGCTCGGCGCGCCCCGCTTCGAGCCCAAGACTTCGGACGCCTTCGCCTTCGCCCAGATCAACCAACTCCGCCTCACCCACCCCGGCGCCCCGGGGCGCGCCATGGTCGTGGCCGACAAGCCCAAACCCTCGCCCGGCTACGTTTACATCCGGGGCGACCGCAACAAGCGCGGGCCCGCCGTCCCAAGGCGTTCCCTCGAGGTGGTGTCGGGAC
>Ga0114969_10001860_pt1 | contig 17616 bp, 12 predicted proteins | sample M_130807_MF_Meta_FD_87316 | JGI IMG/M metagenome (GOLD analysis project Ga0114969, IMG submission 87316) | Freshwater microbial communities from Lake Montjoie, Canada to study carbon cycling - M_130807_MF_MetaG | ecosystem: Environmental > Aquatic > Freshwater > Lake | place: Lake Montjoie...
CAAGACTGAAGGATCCGGCGAATGCAGCGCCGGTGGATTGCGAGACCGTGATGGGCAGGCTGCCCAGAAATGCAGTCACCGTGACGCCACCAGCCTTGTCGCTCGACGCGGAGCCGGCGATGTTCAGGGCATCCGCACCATTGATGAATGCCCCGTCGAGCGGGCTGCTGAGGACCAAGACCGGTGGATTGGAGACTGAAAACGACAGCGACACGGTCTTGGCGGATCCTGACGCATCGACGGCTGTGGCCAGAAAGGTGTGCGCGCCGGAACCCACTTTCAATGCATCGATGGTGAATTGATACAGATCATTGGCCGAGCAGTATTTGTAGCAGGCATTGGGAGCCGTCAGGACACCAAGGGACTGGCCATCGACGCTACCGGTCACGCTGGTGATGGCGAAGTTGGAACTGGCGGTGACATTCAGATAGACAGTTCCGCTGGTGCCACTGTTGCTGGCGTTCACCACCAGGTTGCTGTTGGAAATCCCGACCTGCTTGCGAACGGTGAGCGTGGATCCGGGAGACAGGCTGATCACGGCAAGGATCAGATGCTGCCCGTTGGTGGTACCGGTTGTCGCCCACTGCAAGGGCGCGCCTGCACCAGTGGCCGTGCCAATCTGCGTGGTGTCGACAAACCAGGTCACCGACGGATAGGAGAAGTTGTTGTCCAGCGAGAGCGTTACCACGCCGCTGAGCGTTGCAGTGCCCGGCGTCACCACGATGGCGGGCGCCGCAGTCGGCACAGTGGCCATGACACTGGACTGCCCCTGCGATGTCTGCAGACTGAAGACCTGCCCGCCGACCGTGGCAATCACCTGGTAGGTTGTGGTCGTGGCAATGTTCTGTTGCCAGCTGAGCGTGTTGCCCGTACTGGATGCAGCCTGGGTGCTGATGGTGGTTGCCACGCCGGCATCGACGCTCTGTATCGCGTAGGTGCTACCGACGGGAAATGTGTCCACCCAACTGAGCTGCGCAACGCTGGTAGCGAGATTGACCGAGGCGGCGAGATTGGCAGATGCCGCCATCGCGGCATAGTTGGGACTCGCGGGCGTGCTGACGCTCGGGGCCACCGCCTCCGTGCCTCCACCACAGCCAGACAAGGCTGCAATGCTCAGGCCCAGACACACCAGAAGCGCTTTTGCTTGCACGTTCTCGGCTCACCAACTCAAAGGGTCAAGATGGTCCCTTTTTCCCCATCTGGCAATACCGTGTCGAACCGCAAAGACACCCGGCTCATACACATGGTGTATGCGGGCGGCTGTTTAGGGTCTGCAGCCGCCGGCAACGTGCGTGGTGCCGGCGGCTGCAGCAATTCCCTATGGACGCTTGAGCCGCAGCATGAAGCGGTCGGTCACGAAGTGGCCAGACTCACTGTTCCGCGCGGTCTTGTCGTCCGCCGGATTCTTCAGCGCACTCCCCTCCGCATCGACCTTGAAGCCGGCGGCAGTGAGTTCAGTGCGGGCAACCGCAACGTCCATGCGGTGCACCTTTGAAGTAGCCTCGAGTCCGGCGCCATCGGCCGCACTGTGATCTTCCACGTAGAAGATGCCGCCCGGCTTCAGGTTGTTGAACACCGACTTGTTCAGACCCGGGATATCGGCCGTCGCGCCGTTGTGAAAGTCATGGTAGTTCTCGGTGGTCCAGAACAAGTCGGCCTTTTCCGGCAGCGCGATGGCGTTGAACTCGGTGCTGACCACCGTGACGTTGGGGTAGTCGGCCACCAGCTTGTTCAGGGCTTCCATCCTGTCTGCCCGCGCGGCCGTGGCAGGAGTCACCAGCGCGTAGACCTTGCCCTTTGGACCCACGGTCTTGGCAAGAATGCGGGTGAAGTAACCGCCGCCTGGATTGAGTTCGGCAATCGTCATGCCGGCCTTCACGCCTGCGAAGGCCACGACTTCGGCCGGCTTGCGGCTGGCGTCACGCTCCTTGTCCGCTGCGGGACGACCTGCGTCCGCTACTGCAGCGGCGATCGCAGGCGGTACGGCATCGGCGGCCTGAACAAGGGCGGTAGACAGAAGCGCCGCAGCAAACGCTGCGAGAACAACAGAACGGTTCATAGTATCCCCCGTGAGCCAGCGGTGTCGGATGAACACCGCATTTGTGCGAAGGATAGGACTTTAATTTGCCTGCCGGAAGGGTTTCTGCGGCATTTGAAATCGGGCGGCTGACCGGCCTATGCTACGGGCAACTATAAGTTTCCTGTCTCGGCACAAGGAACATCCGGGGTGAAATTCAAATGAAGAACGCAGCGGCTGCTTTGGGATTGAGCGTACTGATGGTGGCAACGGCCTCAGCGCATCATAGCTGGGCCTCCAATTACCTAAGCAACGAACCGGACATCGAAATTGCCGGCGTGATCTCTCAGCTGGAATGGAAAAACCCGCACGTCAGGATGCAGGTGACGGTCGATGCCGGGAAGCCGACCGCCAAGACATGGCTCATCGAAAGCGCCTCGGTCGCCCAGCTGTCGCGAATGGACGTCACGCCAGATCTGGTCAAGGTCGGGCAAGCGGTCAAGGTTGCGGGCTTCGCCGGACTGCAGAATCCCACCAGCCTGTTCATGAACCATCTGCTGCTGCCGGACAACCGCGAGATCGTATTCAAGATCGACGGCAAGCCGCGCTGGTCCAGCCAGAGCATTGGTGACAGCAACAAGTTGCACGGCAGCGTGATCGAAACCGACATCAACAAGCGTCCGGCATCGATCCTCGCCGTGTGGACCACGGTGTACGGTGATCCGAACAGCCACTCGGCTGCCCGATCGAAAGCCGCCAGTGCTGGCGACACGGGCATGAGCGCGGCAAGGACGCGCACCACGTCGGCGGTGCTTCCAAACTCGGCCAGCTACTGCGCACCCAAGGCAATGCCGCTGGCGATGGGCGCTCCTTACCCGATCCAGTTGCTCAAGAACGGCAAGGACGTACTGATCAAGCTGGAAGAAAACGATCAGCTGCGGACGATCCACATCACCGACAAGCATGACGACAGCGCCGCTGCGCGCAGCAGCCTGGGCTACTCGACGGGCGTCTGGGCGGGTCAGGGCGAGAAGAAGCTGGTGGTGACCACCACCAAGATCGACAGCAACACGATTGGCGCCCGCGCCAGCATGACAGAGACCTTTGAGCTGAGCGCCGATCGCAATCGTCTGGAATACACCTCGTCGATCGTGGATCCTGACAAGTCCAGCGCGCCGGTCACTTCATCCAAGTACTGGCAATACAGCCCCGGCGTCAAGGTAGAACCCTACGACTGCACTCTCTGAATCATTTTTTGTCAGCCAGGGCGGCGTCGACGATGAGCACGACCTTGCCGGTCGTGCCCACGTTGTGATTCAGATCCTGCGCCGCACCCGCCTGCTCCAGCGGGAACGTGGCGTCGACATTCAACCGGTACTGGCCAGCCTCGGCCAACCGGCTGATTTCAGCCAGCAGCTCGGTATTTGATCGGCCTACCGCACCGCCGATGCGTGCGCAGGTCACACCCCGGGCGGCACAGAGTTCGGGGCTTGCGGCGCCCGCAATGCTCACCAGCTGTCCGCCCCGCTTGAGAATGTTGAGCGCCTGGTTCGCGGTTTCGGTGCTCACGGTTTCGATCACGACGTCGACCGGCTCCTTGATCACCGTGTCGAACTGAACCTTCTGGTAATCGATCACATCACTGACACCGATCGATTTCAGGTATTCGTGATGCCGGGCAGAGGCTGTACCCAGCACATAGGCGCCGCGTGCCTTTGCAATCTGTGCAGCGGATGAGCCAATGCCACCGCCGATGCCGTTGATGAATACCCTTTGACCGGGGGAGACCTTGGCGTGATCAAGCGTCCGCATGGCAGTCATGCCGACGGTGGCAAGACCGGAGGCTTCGGCATAGGTCTGGCCAACAGGCTTCGGCATGACCTGGTTGGCAGGGGCCACCGCATACTGCGCATAGGCGCCATTGAGGCCGGGCTGACCTGGACCCAGCTTGGCGAACACGGCATCGCCGACCTTGATCGAGGTGACGCCCTCTCCCAGCCTGACCACGACGCCCGCCAGATCACCGCCCGGAACGCTGGGACCCGCAGGAGTGCCCTGCGGCCGACCCGCGCCGCCTCCACCTACGCGGTTCCGCCACTCGATGGGATTGATGGCCGCTGCCACCACCTTGATGAGCACTTCGCCGGCTTTGGGTTCCAGCACCGGAATGCTCTGCAACTTGAGGACTTCGGGGCCGCCATTGCCCGTCTGGACAATGGCCATTTGCGTGGCCGGCACCGCGATGGGCCTGGCATCGGACGCCGATGCGGCCAACGCGCCGGCCCCGGGCATGGCAAGCAAGGTGCTGGCAGCAATTGCCGCCACCCACGACGGGGCTCGAAGTTCATGACTCATGTTTCGTCCCCACAATGACGGAAGATGCATGGAACAACTATTTGGCTGCAGGAGCTGGGCCCGGGCTGGCTCCGCCGTAGGTCTTACCGTTGACGACTACACTGACGATGCGACCAATCGGTTCGCCATTCCTGCCCGGGGCCATGGTGACGGTGACTTCGTCGCCCACCTTGAACATCTTCCGGGTCCAGCCGCGCGCAGAAATATCGGCTGGCGGTGTGGTTTCGCCAGACCAATGCCGGATAACGCCCTTGTCGTCCTTGACGTCAAATCCCAATGCGCAATGCGGATTGGCCCACAGCCACTCCGTGACAACACCCGTCAGCGTGACTGGCTTCGTCGCGTCGTAGACGGCGCCCGAGTGATGCGCGAACGACACGCTCGTGACCGCCACGCCACCAAGGACGCGAAGGCAAGCCAGAAATCCAAAACCAATTTTCATAGATACCCCCAGTTTCAGAACTGCCGGACCGAGCCTGCGACTACTTCTGCATTCCGATGCCGTTGGTGGCCGTTGGATTACCGAAGCCCATTCGCTTGTTGTATTTCATGTATTCCGATACGGAGCACATCATCTCGTTGGGCTCGAAGGTTTCCGGCAAAAGCCTCATGCGGAACTTGTCCAACGGCTTCCATTTCGCCGTGTACATGGCTGGATCGTCGATGGTGACCGTCAGTTCCAGGATGTCCTTGCTGATGCGATGGAAGCGCTCTTCCACGACCATCGCGTCGCTGTGCGGACGCGCTGTCTTGTCCAGCCAGGTCTGGTCGTCGACGCCGGTGGTCAGTACCACGAAGGTATTGTCATCTTCCCACTTGCCCACCGAGTAGCCCATCCAGCGAGGATCCGGATCCTTTGGCAGGTCGCGACCATCGGTCCAGATGTGGCGCCACACCTGGCTGTACTGGTACAGCACGTAGGTCTTCAGTTTTTCCTGGACGATGTGCGTGGCACGCAATTCGTACAGATCGATGCGAGGCATCCCCTGCGGATCGCAGAAGATCACGGCCGGATCATTGATCTCGCTGGGAGGCACCTGCAGCACGCCATTGCCGGGGTGATACGCCTTCATCTTCTCTATCGCCAGCGGCGTGAAGGGCGGCTCATGCTTGCCGTCGGAAGGCATGCTGGCTGGCCCAGGGCCTCCATTGCCGGCGCCGTCCCGCTCCGGCGTCCAGGTTCCAGAGATATCGCGAACGGGTATGTCCGAGGATGCAGCCGTGGCCTTTGCGACTGCCGCCTGCGCTTTCGATTGCGCAAACGAGGCGGGCGCGCACACCAGCAGTGCTGCCGCGATCCCCCAAATCCAAACCGGAGTAGTCCTGGACATCAATGGCTCCTTCGCTTTGGCGCTTGAACGCTCTACTTGGCCTGCAGCCAGATCGGCTGAAAAACCACACCCCCGGCAGAAGGTAATCCGTCCGCGGCAGCCCGTATAGTCCAATTTTGCAAAGTACGGGGATGCCTGTGATGTCGCTCAGAACGTGCGCAGGTAACTGTCCACAGACCCCTGCTCGCGACTCTTCAGATTGACGCACTGCCGAACGTTTTCTTCTGTTTTTTCAAGCGTACGCGCAAAACCCGGCACGACCTGCACTTTAGGGGCAAAGAACGCCTGCGCGGAATTGAATGCCGCGAGATCGCACCCCCGCGCCACAAAGGCAGGGACATCCGGCACGACGAACGGCGGCAGCTTCCTCGCCAACTCTTCGTAGTGCTGGTAAACCCATTGGCGCATGCGGGCAAAGCGCACTTCGGTGTACTGGTGCCCGTCGAAGCAGTAACGCAGATCCGCAGCCGTCACATGGTCGCTCAGCAGGTAATCCAGTTCGTTCAACTGCAAGGACGCGTCACCGACACGACTGAGCGCGCGCAGCAGGCTGCTGCGCACATGCGGATCGGTGGTGGTTTCGAACACAGTCTTCATCCGTCCGTACAATGCTTCGTCGGCATGAAATGCCGCCACGGCCAGATTGCTGTCGATGAGTGACGCATCGACCCGGGAGGCATCGCCGAGGAACAGTTCCGCCTGAGTGCGGGCGGAGGCGATGACCGCAGCATCACCTACGTCAAGTCCCATGACCTGAATCAGCAAGTTGCGCACATCATCGGCGCCTGCCGCATCACCCTGCCTGCTGCTCAGGCCGAACCGGGCCAGCGCTCCAGCACTGATTGCCTGCATGTAACGACTCCAGGACGCTTCGTTGCCGGCGTTGACGAAGGTGTCGCGCTTGCCGCGCACCATGAACAGCGCGGCACTGACCACACGCGGATGCGGGTCGTTGATGAACGGACTCAGCATCCTGAAGAAGGTAGTGCCGTCGATCTTCCCCGCGCCGAGCAGCGCATCGGCCTGATAGACGAACGACTTGCGCTCGGGCGCCGTCAGGGTGCTGGCGTTGATGTTGGCCAGCAATCTGTCGCGCAGCGAATCGGAAAGCGCAAAGCGGTAGTAGCCGTGCGCGCCGGCATCGGGATAAACCCAGTCGGGCTCGAAATCCAGTTTTAAGGTGGCCTGCGCACGGTTTAGCAGAACCGTCTTCGTCCTGATCACAGGACCCCTGCCATATTTGATGTTGACCGGCACCGACCACGACTGCGCGGGCGCGTCCATTCCGGCCATGACAAAGCGCTGCTGCCGCAGGACCAGGGTATTGGCGTGCTGCTCAACACTGATCAGGGGATAGGCAGACTGCTCGATGAAAGACTGCAGCACTGCCGGCACGTCCTTGCGTGCAGCTTTGCCGAGCGCGCTCCACAGGTCGCCGGCCTCGGCATTACGGAAGGCGAAGGTGTTGATGTAATTGCGCACGCCTTTGCGGAATTCCGCCTCGCCCACCCACTGCTCGACCAGGCCCAGCACCGCACTGCCCTTCGAATACGCCAGACCGAGACCGTCCATGATGTCGGCGTCGGTCCTGATGGGCTTGCGGATGGGCAGGGTCGTCAGCAAAGCGTCCTGCGACATCACGTTGTTCTGCGGCAGGCTCAGGTTGGACTCGAACTCGGGGTGCAGCGCCAATGTGACCTTGGCCGACATCCAGGTTGCAAATGCCTCGTTCAACCACAGGTCGTTCCACCATTTCATGGTCACCAGGTCACCGAACCACTGGTGCGCCATCTCATGGGCCTGGATTTCAACGGAACGCTGCTTCTGCTGTGCACTGGCATGCGTGGCATCCAGCAACAGTGCGTCCTCGCGGTAGGTGATCAGCCCGGCATTCTCCATCGCACCGTAGGGAAACTCCGGCACCGCCACGGCATCCAGTTTGGGATAGGGATATGGGCGACCGAAATAGGCTTCCAGCGCCGCCAGGATGCCCGGCATCTGCTGCGCGGCATAGTGCGCAAGCGCAGATTTGCCGCGTGTCGTGATGATGCGACCCGGTACGCGCATGCCAGTCACGGGCACTTCTTCAAATGCGCCGACGGCGAATGCGACCAGATAAGACGATATTGGCAAGGTCTCGGCGAATTCGTATTCGGTCCACTCGCCCTCCTCGCGCCGACTCCGGGCCTCGGTGTTGGCATAGACCTTGAGGGCCCGCGGCGCGCGCAGCGTCAGCTGGAACGGAATCTTGTATTGGGGCTCGTCGAACACCGGAAAGGCACGGCGTGCGTCGGTCATCTCGAATTGCGTGAACAGGTACGGCTCGCCGTGATCAATCGTCTTGTACAGGCCGACAGACTTCCGGTTGAACGGCGCGGTGAACGCGATCGCCAGCTGGTAGCGGCCCTTGGGCAGCAACGTTGGGCACGTGGCCGTGACAACGCCATGCTCATTCATCGCAACAGCGAGCGCACATGTCGCCGACCCGCTGATGCGCGCCTGCGTCACCGAATAATCCAGTCCGTTGAACTGCAGCGTCGCGCTGGGCCTGGAGAGATCCAGGGTGATGTTCACTTCACCGCGATAGCTGTCCTGTGCCGGATCGAGCTGCAGCGTGACCTGCTGGCGCAGCGGCACGGCCACCTTGTCCAGCCGATAGTCATCTGCCCAGGCCGGCGACATGAACAAGCCGAAGATAATGAGTGCCGCACTCACCAGAAGCGGCGCAATTTGTTTTCTGTTCACTGCAGAATGACCCCCAACCAATGCTGCATGACCTTCCCCGACACCGCGCCCCAACGGCAGCGGGGGAAGCGACGAAGGGTGAAGCCGCCGGCGAGAATAGCGAAGATTGGCAAAGACTGCCGGGGGCCTTGCCGCTACGCGCCACCGCCCTTGTCTACGCGTGCCAGCAGTTGGTATGTTGACTGACGGCGCCAGGGGGCGCCTGAGGGACCAGAAAAATGTTCAACTCGTCCGTTTGCCGTCGAGCGCTGCAGTTGCGCCGACACCAGGCACTTCTCACTGGCATTCTCCTTCTGGCCGCAATGGTCATCAGCCCGGTGACAACCAGCGCGGCCCAGGCGGTATCGCCCGCGGGTGCCAAGGCCAAGCCACCGAACATCATCTTCATCCTCAATGACGATCTGGGCTGGGGCGACGTCGGTTACCACGGCTCGAACATCAAGACCCCGACGCTGGATCAGCTTGCCAAGCGCGGCGTGGAGCTCAACCGGTATTACACCTACTCCGTGTGCAGCCCGACGCGCGCGGCGCTGTTGACCGGCCGCTCCTCCATCGAGACGGGCGTGGACGGAGCCATTGCGCTGACGAAGGTGCTGCCGATGGATGCCACTCTCCTCCCTCAGTACCTCAAGAACCTCGGCTACCAGACTGCATTGATCGGCAAGTGGCACCTCGGCGCAGTCAAGACCGAGAACCTGCCCTTCAAGCGCGGCTTCGATTACTTCTATGGCTTCACCGGCGGGTTCATCGATCACTACACGCATCTTTCGGGCCAGGGAGCGCTCGACTGGCAGCGCAATGGCGTCTCGGTTCGTGAGGAGGGTTACTCGACCGACCTGTTCACGGACGATGCGATCCGCCAGATCAAGTCTCGCGACAAGAACAAGCCGCTGTTTCTGTACCTTGCCTATGACGCGCCCCACAACCCGTTGCAGGCGCCAGAAGAGGCCATCCGCCGCTACGCGAACATCGAAGACCCGGTGAAGCGGATCTTTGCAGCGATGGTCGACCACTTCGATTCGCAATTGGCCCGGGTGCTGGCCACAGTCGAATCCGAGGGGATGTCTCAGGACACCCTCATCATCTGGGCCAGCGACAATGGCCCGCAGGCCAACAGCGGCGGCAACGCCGGCACGCTGCGCGGAACCAAGGGCACGGCCTTCGAGGGCGGAATGCGCGTGCCTGCCATTGCCTACTGGCCGGGACACCTCGAGGGTGGACGGCAGCTGCAATCCGTCGTCACGGTGCTCGACTGGTTCCCCACATTTATCCAGGCAGCAGGCGGCACGGTACCCAACGACAAGCTCATCGTCGGACACAACGTGATGCCTGTGCTGCGGGGCGAAGCGCAGGCTCCAGGCACCAGCATGGTGATGGGCACCTACACCACGGCAAAGTCCCACTCTGAAGCTGCTTACCAGTGGCCGTGGAAGGTGCTGCGTGCCCCAACATCGCTGGTCTTCCCGCAGCAGACGCCGCCCGCGGCGCAAGGCGCCAAGACGGTGATGCTGTTCGACGTCGCGAACGATCCGAACGAGCGCAACGATGTTTCGGCCCAACACCCCGACATACTGAAGAAGCTGCTGTCTGATCTGGACTCGGCACCGCGTGCGCCAAAAAGCCTGTCGGGATACGCCGAGGGGTCCGCTGGCAATGACGGCTCGGTGCTGCAGGGCGTTGCCGTTGAAAAGGCAGAGCCCGTTGCCGAAGAGGCAGCGCGCGCATCGCAGGGCCGGTAGTCCCGACCCATTCGACCTGGCAGCTTGGTTTTCTTACAGGAGTGGAACTTGACCGCGACGACCCAACCCAAAACTGCACGATTCGCCACAGCCTTGTTCAGCTTGGCTCTGATGGGATCCGCGGCTGCACAATCCCCTACCTCCACTCCGTGGACCATGCTGCGATTGCCAGACACCGGCCAGGCCAAGCGTTATACGGAAACACCCGGTGAGGACAGCTTCTACACGATCAACCCGCCTGCCTACAAAGTGAACGCCGACGGCACGGTCAACGATCTGGTGACCGGACTGCAGTGGCAGCAGGCCGACGCCGGCGAGAAGGAGTGGATGGCGGGCGTTGCGTATTGCGACTCCCTGGAGCTGGGCGGCAAGAAAGACTGGCGACTGCCTTATGTGCATGAGCTGTTCAGCATCCTGAACCACGAGGCCAACCGGCAACCGCTCGATTTCAATGCGTTCGCCAAGTCCGACGCCGAGTACTGGTGGGCCGCCGAGCAGCGCGTCGACAATCCCTCGTTTGCCTGGGCCGTGAACGCCGGGGGCGGAGCGGGTGCTCATCCGAAGAGCGAGACCGTCAGTGCGGGCGGAAACAAGGCCTACGACGTCCGCTGTGTGCGCGGCGCCGAACTCGGCAAACCAGGGACTGCGCATTACACCGACGATGGCGATGGAACCGTGACCGACAACCAGACCGGCCTGGTCTGGCAACAGAAGGAAGAGATTTCTGCGGCCACGTGGGAAGAGGCACTGCAATACGTGGCCACGCTGAACCTCGGCGGTCACAAGGACTGGCGCCTCCCCAACCTGAAAGAACTGGAATCGATCTCGACTGCCTACTCGGCGAGACCCAGCATCGATACGAAATTCTTCCCGGATGCAGCCAGCGCGCTGTACTGGTCCTCCACCACTCTGGCGCAGCGCACCGGCGCGCGTGCCTGGACCATCGACTTCCGCTACGGCGTGGTCAGCTACAACGACAAGACCGAAAAGCTTCATGTGCGCGCGGTGCGCGGCGGGACCCCCACCGGGGCAAACAAGCACAGCTGATTTTCAAGGGGGGAGCGTGGCAACCACACGTCGCACAGGGGTCGTCGCAAGCATTGCTCTGGCCGGCACACTCGCCTGCTTCGCACATGCAGTGGTTCTGGCGCAGGCTCGGGAAGGCGTTCCCGCGGATCCGTTGAAGTGGGGCACGCCCACCAATGACGGACTGCCAAACCCTTATCGCACAGTCGCGGACTGGGCGAAGCTGCCCGAGGGTCGCCCCTGGGGTTCGACGGCCGGTGTCACCATCGACCCGAAGGGCAACATCTGGATCGCAGAGCGTTGCGGCCAGGCGTATCCGGGCGGCTGCGGCGATTCACATCTGGCGCCCATCCTCGAATTCGATCCCTCGGGAAAACTGATCCGGGCGATCGGCGCGGACCTGTTCGTGTTTCCTCACGGCATCACGGCCGACAAGGACGGCAACATCTGGGTGACCGACGAACGCGGCAGCGAGGGCAAGGGTTACGTCGCGATCAAGTTCAGTCCCACCGGCCAGGTGCTGATGGTGCTGGGTACCAAGGGCGTGGCGGGTACGGGCCCAAACCAGTTCGATGGACCCAAGGCCGTAGCGATCGCGGACAACGGCGACATCTTCGTCAGCGATGGCGGCCGCAACAGCGCGCGTATCCTGAAGTTCGACAAGAACGGCAAGCTCCTCATGGAGTGGGGCAAGCCGGGATCCGCAGCGGGCGAGATGGACACCCCGCACTGCCTGGCCTTCGATTCGCGCGGACGACTCTTCGTCGGCGATCGCGGCAACAATCGCTTGCAGATCTTCGACCAGCAGGGCCAGTTCATTGCGCAGTGGACGCAATTCAGCCGACCCAGCGGCATCTTCATCGACAAGCGCGACGACACGCTCTACGTCGCCGACTCCGAATCGGGTGGCGTCTCGACAGAGCACAGCGCATGGCGACGCGGCATCCGTATCGGCAGCGCGAGGGACGGATCGCTCCGGGCCTTCATTCCTGACCCGAACAGGGTGCCGGACTACCGTGGCTCGAGTGCCGCGGAGGGCGTGGCGGTGGACAGTCACGGCATCGTCTACGGCGCAGAGGTCGGCCAGAAGGATCTGAAGAAATACCTGCCGAACTAGGCATCGACGCAGCGGGATCGCCGGTTCATGACAAGATGGACATATAAGCTGCGCAGCGCCCTTTTAAGCTTCCAGCCGGTCTCCGTTCCGGGACCGCATGCACAGGCCACAACACAGAGGCAGTAAGGATCCACCTCCATGAAAAAAACAGCCAAGAAGCACTTCCTCCGCATCCTCGAATCGCACGCTGCTCTCGCACCATTCACGGCGGGCATCCTCCTTACTGCAAGCGGCATGGCAGCCGAAGGCACGGGCGCGGCAACGACACCCGCACTCCCCCGCTCCACCTTCGCGTGCACCAACACCGTGGCGAAGACCCGGCCTGTGACGGATGTCTTCAACGAGAGCTTCACCGAGCTTCACGGCGTCAGCGCCGGCGATGAATTCGGCGCCTCGGTAGGCGCAGCGGACTTCAATCATGACGGCTTCATGGACATCGCCGTCGGAGCGCGTGGTGACGTCGTCGGACAGGGCCAGAGCAAGGGCATGGTCTACATCTATCTGGGCTCCGCGTCGGGCATTGCCACCACGCCTGCCATCGTGCTGAGCGGCGAGCAGGCCAAGGGCGAGTTCGGCCGCACGATGACCGCAGGCGACATCAATGGCGATGGCTATGGCGACGTGATCGTCGGTGCTCACGGCACCGATGCCGGCAAGGGCACCCATCAGGGGAGAGCTTTCGTTTATTACGGCGGCCCGAAGGGTATCGGCGCAACCCCGTCGCTGGTGCTGACCGGCGAAAACCGCGGCGATGAGTACGGCCGCACCTTCGACGTGGTCGACATGGATGGCGACGGCATCAACGATCTGCTGCTCGGTGCATCCGGCCACACCGGCGAACTCAGCTCTCAGGGAAAGATCTACATCTACCGGGGCACAAAGAAGGGCCTGGATCCGAACCCGTGGTTCACGCGTGCCGGAGACAAGGCCGATGACGAATTCGGTCGCTCGCTCGCCGGCGCCGATGTCAACGGCGATGGCCACATGGACCTGATCGTCGGCACGCCGGGACTGACCGGCGCCGGCAAGGGCGCGCGCGTCACCGTTCCCGGCAGCATGTTCGTCTTCAACGGCAGTGCCAAGGGTCTGTCGACCACGGCCAGCTTCAAGGCGACAGCAGCCGTGGTGGGCGCACATCTTGGCGAGGGCCTCGCGACCGTGGGCGATGCGAACGGCGATGGCTTCGCCGATGTCGCCATCGGTGAGCGCGATTACTCCTGCGAGGGTGGCGTGGCGGGCAAGATCATCCTGTACCTCGGTGGTCCCAACGGCTTCTCCGCGGATCGCACCTGGAGCATGGTGGGCAAGGGCTTTACCGGCCTCGGTCGTTCGGTGGTCCGAGGTGCCGACCTCAACGGTGACGGCTACAGCGACTTCATGACTTCGGCACCCAGCGGCACCGGCAAGGATGGCGCGGGCGTCCACATCTTCTTCGGCGGCCCGAAAGGCTGGGGTGATCCGATGCTGCTCTCAGTCGAAACGTCCAGCCTTGGCACCAGCATGTTCATGGCCGGCGACATCAACGGTGATGGCGCGCCTGACCTGGTTGCCGGCTCGGCCGGTGGCGGTCCGAACAAGGAAGGCATGGTCCGGGTCTACTACGGCAAGATCAAGGCGAAGGCGCGCGCAGCCAAGCATTAAGGCGTCAGGACCGAGGACTCGCGGCGGCGCCTGAAAATGGCGCCGCCGCTTGCTTGACCCGCGCCAGTACGCTGACCACAATTGGCCGGCGTCATTCGCGCACCTCCCCGGAGCTTCGGCAGTGATCAATAGTCTGTTTCACGCCAGCGACTCGTTGGGCCTGCTCGTTTGCCGGATCTGCTTCGGCAAGACCTTGCGTCAAGTGACGGCGGGGTTTCTTGGCTCTACCGTATGGGGCAACGATCAGGAGAATGCCGAAACCGTGACGCGGAAAGGTATCGCCGCATCGGCCTATCTGAACAAGCCGCGAGCAGGCGTATTGGCACTCTCCGTCGTGACCCTGATCATCCTGGTGTTGCCGAGCCTCATCGCTCTGGCGGTCGATCCCCAAAAGGGTCTGACTTCTATCTCCAAGGAACCACTCGAGGCGGTCCGCGCCAGCTTGCAACCTTGAGCCCTCAGATACAGCGCAACGCCGCAGGCACACCTCAGCCTGAAGACAGTTTGCGCGTTCCGGCGCCCCTGTTCGGGGCCACCATTCTTCTGAGTGCCCTGTTGCTGTTCCAGGTACAACCGCTCATCGCGAAGCTGATCCTGCCGTGGTTCGGCGGTTCGGCCGGCGTCTGGACCAGCTGCATGCTCTTCTTTCAGGTCGCGCTGCTCGCCGGCTACGCGTACGCGCACTGGCTCGGCGGCCGGCACGGCAACAAACAGACCATCATTCACGTCGCACTGCTCGCGATCAGCGTGCTGTCGCTGCCGATTCTCCCCAGCGCGGCATTCAAGCCTGCCGGCGGTGCAGACCCTCTGATCCGCATCATCGCCCTGCTCTCGGCAACCATCGGCCTGCCCTATTTCCTGCTCTCCTCGACCAGTCCGCTGCTGCAATCGTGGTATTCGCGCGCCAGGGGCGGTGCGATGCCGTATCGATTCTTTGCGCTCTCGAACTTCGGTTCACTGCTCGGCTTGCTGACCTATCCGGTGCTCGTCGAGCCCTACCTGAGCAACAGCCAGCAGGCATGGATCTGGTCCGGGACCTACATCGCCTTCACCATTGCCTGCATCATCATCGCCCTGCGCACCGGCAGCGGAGGCAATGCAACGATCAAACCTGCGGCAATGGCGGAACCCGCAGCACGGCCCAGCGGAGCGGAACACCTGCTCAGGATAGCGCTTGCTGCCGCTGCCTCCTCACTGTTGCTGGCGGTGACCCATCATCTGACACAGAACGTCGCGCCGATTCCTTTCCTGTGGGTGGCGCCGCTGAGCCTGTATCTGCTCAGCTTCATTCTCTGCTTCGACTCTGACAAGTGGTACCGGCGCCGACTCTTCGCTGCACTGGGCGCTGTCGCCCTTCCGGGGTTGGCCTACCTGACCTCCAGCCAGAACGGCATCACCGACCTCAGGCTGGCTGTGGCATTGTCCTGCCTCGCACTGTTCGTGGTTTTCATGATCTGCCATGGCGAACTTGCCATCCGGCGTCCCGCGGCGGCATTCGCCACCCGTTTCTACCTGATGGTCTCGGTCGGCGGTGCCATTGGCGGACTGCTGATCGGTTTGGTTGCGCCTTATTCCCTCAACGCGCTCTACGAACTGCCGTTCGGTCTGTTGATGTGCGGCTTCTTCTTCGTCTACCTGCTCTGGCGAGGGTGCAACAGCAAGGGTCCCGACGAGCCGACCCCTGGGGTGCTCTCTGCTGTGATACCCCTCCTCGGCGCAAGCCTGGCCTGTGGCATGGCGGGATTCCTCACCCACGACATCTACAACCGCGCAACCAATGCCCGCCTGCTGGTACGCAATTTTTACGGTGCATTACGCGTGTACGACCACACACCCGCAGACAGTCTGATGGGCCCGATCCGCACCCTGCAGCACGGCACGATCACGCATGGCGCTGAACTCCTGTTGCCGCAGCACGAACGCCTTGCCACCACCTATTACTCCGAAGGCTCCGGAATCGGTCGCGCCATTCAGGCCCTGCAGCCTCAGGGCGCCATGAACGTCGGGATCATCGGCCTCGGCGCCGGCACCATTGCCAGCTACGCACGACCCACGGACCACTACTTCTTCTACGAGATCAACCCGGACGTCATTGACATCGCCCGGACCCAGTTCCGGTTCCTCGACCGCTGCATGGCAGCCTGCACCCTACTGCTCGGCGACGCACGCCTGACACTCGAGTCCGAAGCACCGCACCAGTTCGACGTGCTCGCGGTCGACGCCTTCTCGGGCGATGCCATTCCCCTGCATCTTCTGACGCGCGAGGCGTTCACGCTCTACTGGAAGCATCTGAAACCGGATGGCGTGCTTGCCGTACATGTCTCGAACAACCATCTGCGGCTCGCGCCCGTGGTGGCCATGGCTGCCGCGGAGAACGGCAAGTCTGCAGTGGTCATATCCGCCACGGGCAATGAAGCCTTTGGCATCGAGAACTCGGAGTGGGTACTGGTCACCTCGCGGCCCGGCTTCTTCCAGCAGCCCACAGTGCAGCCTGTGGCGATGGCTATCGAATCCCTGCCCAATCTGCGCATGTGGACCGACGACTACAGCAATCTCTACAAGATACTCAGATAACCGTCTCCGCCACGGAGACTCACGCGACAATCACAGAGGACCATCATGGCGATTTCAGGATTTCCGGGGGCAATGCTGGCATCGGGTATTGCATTGGCCACATGGTCCAGCACCGCGTTGGCCCAGAACTCCGGCGGAGTCACTCCGGCCAATGCTTCCGGGACCGACGAGGTGCCGATGGTCATCATCACCGGCTCGCGGATCAAGCAGGACCCGACCCGCAGCGCGCTGCCGCTGCAGGTCATCAGCAGAGCAGACATCGAGCGCGAGGGCATCACCAGCCCCGAACAGCTGATCATGTACCTGTCCGCCAATGGAACAGGTGCGGACAACCTCGCTTCGAACTCCGATGTCACCAGCGGCGCGCAGCGCGGCACCAACGGACTGTCCTCGGCCAACCTGCGCGGACAAGGCAGCGCCGGAACACTGATCCTGCTGAATGGTCGCCGGGTCGCGGCGCACGGCCTCTCGGGCCAGTCCGTTGACGTCAACCAGATTCCGCTGTCGGCGATCGAACGGGTCGAGGTGCTCAAGGACGGCGCTTCGGCCATCTACGGGACCGATGCCGTGGGCGGAGTGATCAACTTCATCACCCGAAGCAATTACCAGGGAATGGGGTTGCAGGGTCTGGAAGACATCACCGAGGCAGGCGGCGGCAATATTCACCGGCTTTCGGCAGTTGCAGGCCACGGCGATCTGCAGAGCGATGGCTTCAACGTGATGGGCGCGGTGGCCTACAGCCGCAACCAGATCCTGCGCGGCTCGGACCGCAGTTTCGTCAATGGCAACCAGCCCAGTCGCGGGCTTTCGATCGACACCCGAGGCACGCCGATCGCCACGGTATTCAATCAGGGCGCCAACACCAGTCAGCCGCGCAACGCGCTCAACCCGGCCCTGACCGGCACACTGCTCAACGGCTTGACCCTGACAGCGCCCAACGGCGCGAATGCAGCCAGCGGCGGCATCAACATGCTCGATCTGCCGGGCGGCGCAGGCTGCGGCACGATGGATGGCGGCATGGCGTATGACGAGGTGCTGTGGGCCAACTCCAGCGCCGTTCTCGTTGCGCCG
>Ga0114969_10001861_pt1 | contig 17612 bp, 25 predicted proteins | sample M_130807_MF_Meta_FD_87316 | JGI IMG/M metagenome (GOLD analysis project Ga0114969, IMG submission 87316) | Freshwater microbial communities from Lake Montjoie, Canada to study carbon cycling - M_130807_MF_MetaG | ecosystem: Environmental > Aquatic > Freshwater > Lake | place: Lake Montjoie...
CGGCTATGTCACGGGCACGGTCTCGCTGATATTCCATATCTTTTAACTCACGGTGCAAATATTTGATTTGCTCGGCTTGCTGTTCGTTTTTATCTATCAGATAGTCAAGCTGGGCAAACATTTCTCTAACGGCTCTATCTAGCTTTTCGCTGGGTGTCATTTGTGTAATTCCTTTATCAGGTTGAGTAATCGGTTTAGGTCTGTTTCGTACTGTTCGCACGCTGGCGCTGGTCGACGTTCTGCTATCGCTACGTCTTGTAGGCGTGGTTTACGCTGTTTACGTATCTCACGCATTTTGTATGTGGCTGTCGTTTTGTTTTGGGCGGCGTCTGACGCCTCGGTTATGGCCTGCTCGGCTCGGTCATACCAGGCGTCTATAAGGTCGGCGGCGTCTCTGAGTAGGTCTGATAGGCCGAGGGCTTTATGTTTGCGCTCGTAGTAGCTGGCGTTTACTCTGAGGCGGTCTAATACGTTCTGGGTATGGTCGTCCACGTCTATAAATCCTGCGTATGGAATAGTAAGTAGATACTGCATGAGACTAGGAATAGCGACACGATCATTTAGAACGTCTCCATTTCTTTTAGTGCAGCGATCACGTTTACCAGGTCGGGCGTTTTAAGTTTGGAGAGTTTGGCACCAGGGCCGGCGACAGACTCGATAAGTACACGGGCCTCGTCGGGCGTGTATCGCTCAGCTATTTTAATTTTGATAGTCCGGCGGTGTTCCTCGTCTAATGCGATACGGTTGGCTGAGTCCTGGGCCAACTGCATTTCCTCACGGGACGGCCTCATATTCTTTTTAGACGCCGTGAACTTATAGTTAGCTAATGATCTACCGACGGCCGAGGTTTCTGTTACCTCGTAGCAGCTGGTGGCGTTAATGCCACGATCTGCCCGTAATTCCTCGGCGTATCCTGTAGCTGTCGCCTCTGCGTCGTCACGGTGTCGATATACCGACGCTTTAAAAACGACTCGTTTACCGTCGTCTGCCGTGCACTCGGTCATAATGCGGCCGTCTGGGCACTCTACCCAAAATAGGGCTACTCGCTCTGCTACCGAGGCGTAGTCATCATTGTTAAATGCCATGTCTGCTGCTCTTTTCTGCCGCCTATATCCCTAATAGGTGACTGTGAGACACTTTACAGATATGCGGTAAACATGTCAAGCATTACCGATTATGAGCCGTTTCTATTCATCGTCTTTAAGTAGTTCGGTAGCGAGATACAGAACTACTGACGCTATTGAAACATAGATAGCGGTACGTTGAGTATCACCATCTAGCACCAACGTAATTAGCGCCAGGCCTACAGCTAGTGAAAGAGTTTTAGCAGCCGTTTTAAACATTGGTACGCCTTGCTATTTTTGGTGGCAGGGGCACTCAGGCCGAGGGCAGTAGTAGTAGGCGTCGTCGTCGGGGGTATGGTTGCCGGCGTTATTTGTGGGCATAGTCAAAAGCTCGGTTATAGCGGTGAGTGTTTTTTGCCAGGCGTGAGCTACAGCGTTTTCGTAGGCCTGTCGCTGTGGGTCGTCGTCGTATGGCATTAGCTAAAGATTTTTTTTAACGCTGCATGTACTAAATCTGGGTGGTCGGCCATGAGTGGTGCTATTTCGACGTGCGCCCATTTGCCGCCTTTTGAGCCTATGGTATTTTTGTCGTACACTTTCCAGCTGTCACGATCACAACGGTAGCCAGCGCCCCAGCCTTTAGGGTTGGAGATGTAGGCGCTGCTGTAGTCGTGGATTTCCTCTATCTGCAAAATGTCTCTATGGTCATACAGAAAACCGATCAGGGCTTTTAATTGGGTTGGGTTACCGCCGAGGTCTACAGCTCGCCAGGTGGCGTGAACACTTTTACGAGGCGGCTGTGTGCCTACCATGTCACGATTAACAAATATGCCGAGACTCTTTACGCCAAATAGGTAGCAGCAGTAATCGACCAGCGTTTTAGTGCCCTCACGCTTAGCCGAGTGCACGGCGTCGCTGTTACCTGTATACGGTCGGCTAGTCATTGTCTGGGTCTCCTCGTTCATTATCACGCTTACGGATAGCGCCACCAGCTGCCAGGCCGGCGAGAGTACCGCCGAGGCTTAGCGTTAGTGGGCTGAGTATCTGAAAAAACTGATCGTCTACCGGTGAAAGATTATCGGGCTGATATACAAAAATCAGGCTATAAATTATGGCTACTACGCTGACAGAAACGACGCCGGCGATAGTGACGATGACTACGGCCCGTACTCTTGCCTCTAATTCCTCAGGGGTATAGCGGCGTTTATGGCGTAAGGGTGGTCGTGGTCGTATTGGCTGGGTCATCGGCTGGGTTTCGATATCGGTCGGTGCAGCCACATAAAAAACCTGCTGAGAATACGAGCAGTAGCAGAATGAGACCGCCTAGTTTTCGTAGTGCTTGGCGTGGTTTTGGCTGAGTCATAGCAATACAAGAGTACCGTATTTAGCATTTAATATATGACCAGGGGCGCTGCCCGTTATTGTTTATGCAGGCGTCACGGTACAGTACCCAGGCGTACCGTAGGTTGATCTCTGGGTCAAATGCGTCGGCTGGCCATGAGTAGCCGAGCGTGGCTAGGCCGTCGGTATGTACCCTGTTGAGTTGGGTGAGCCCCGCGTCACTACCTGAGAACGCTGTAGTAGTACAGCGGCTTTCGACATACATAATTTGGCTGAGGTCGGGCCAATAGGTCGGCAGTTCCCAGCCTGCCGCTACAGCTGTTTCGTACCATTCTCCACAGTTGCCGTACTGTGCTCGTGACTCGTCTATGTAGTCGTGTACGTCAAATGCCAGCGGTGCCTCTGTCGTCGTGGTGGTGCTGGTCGTAGTGGCCTGAGGCGCAACGGTCACGGGGATAGTGACAACGGGCGCTACCAGCAGCGGCGGTAGCGTCGTCTGTTGCGCCTCAGGTTGGTTACATGCTAAAAGAAAAAGCACGCTAATAATGGGTATGGCTCTACGCATAGGTTTTACCTCGCTCTAATTGGGCCCGTTTTAAAATTGTACCGACTCTGTACGGCCTGTGGGTATCAGGTTGGCTCTAGTGGCTCTGCTGGTATTTCGGGTTGGGGCTGCTCTAGCAGCTCTGCTGGTATTTCGGGTTGGGGCTCAGGATTAAGCCATAAAGTAATCTCGGTACCGGTAACTACCCAGCCAGACGTAAAACCTTGCTCGATAAGCCATGCACAAATACGGTCGGTAGTGTTCACGCTGAGACCTCTAACAAAATAATAGTACTGATAGTGCTATTTGTTTGTACGGTCACGCTGGCAGCGTTGGCATTGTTTGAAAATTGGGTTTTATAGGTCGTAGCAGATGTCGTAGCTGGTGTATCAAGATACGAAAGAGAGCTACTAGCGGTCACGGGTAAGGTAGAGCCGGTATAGCCAATACCGGAACCAAATGTAGCGATAACGCCAGCGGCACGTAGTAGGCGTAGGTTTGCCCCAGAGTTTAGGTCGCCTGCCTTGCTTACCGTTGGGTGCGATACTAATACTAGAACTTTACTAGATGAGCTCTGGCAGGTGATCGTAGCGGTGAGCGTCGTATCTGCGTAGGTGCTAGTCGAATTGACTGTAGGGGTAGTGGTTGAGCCCATAACGACCTGCAAAATACGAAAAGCGCCACGTAAACTATTCAGCGAGCCTGCCGGTAGAGATGTAGCAGCTGTAAAAGAGGCTGGCAATGTGGTAGGTGTAGCAATGTTTAATAGCCTAACTCATCTGGTCCGTCTAGCAGGCTGCTATCGAGCACAAACCACGAGTACTGCTGGCGTGGCGAGCCGTCTACGGTTACTGTCCAGCTGTCGGGCCGTATAAAATGCTGCACGCTGTCTAGAGACAAGTTTTGCACGATAGGGCTAGAGACGCCTAAAGCATTGCGGCGTAAAGTGAACTTGTAGCCGAGCTCTAAGTTAAGTAGCCGTGTGGCGTTTATATCGCTATACATGTTTACTTTAAATGGCTCAGACCTAAGTACGGGCTCTGCGTATTGGGCTGCTAAACCTTGCGCCATACTTAAAGCGTCTACCGTTGATAGCAGCGTATCTATTGTCACAGTTCTAGAGCCATAAGCGGTTACCGTAGCAGCGTCGCTGGCTGTTTGGGGGACGCCGATACCAGAGTTAATAACGAACGTATTAGCCATTTGGTCGGCGTCATATCTAAAACCGAACGTTTCATAGTCGATACCCTGATCGTCGCCGAATGTCGCTTGGCTGGTCATTCCCTCGGTTACCTGTTGCCAATAGTAACGATTACGAAACGTGAGAATACCTGACCTGTCCACAAAGAATAGGCCGTTTTCTGTATCGGCTATTTTCTGTAAAGCGTTTAAAGCGTTATCGTTATACTCAGACGTTGAGCAATAACCAGAGCCGGTAGCTATAGATTTAACGGCGGCAGGCCATACAGCGTTAATAATTCTGGTAGCTCTTGCTGAGGTCGTTTCACGAGACGAGAGACCTGTACCGATACCGTACACGTAGCCGACCTGCGTAGCTGATAGTCGATTAGACCATACACAAACGTCCTGCATATACCCGTAATATTGCTGCTCTGCCTCGTTTTTTAAAGATAATGCTAGCGACCAGGTGCCAAATAGTTGACTCGTGTATATGAGAGTAGGGTTATATGTAGTCCTGTCTACACCATCTATATAAATTTTACTCTCAATGCCGCCGCCGCCAGACGTAATACAGATATGGTGCGGCTGCCCATCGTTTACCCTAACGTTCGACTCTGCGTAAGGTATAAATCCTGGGTTATAGTCGTATCCGGTGACGTATACGTTACCGCTGGGATTTATGCCGACTTGTACATTATTGAGACCGATACGGCCGGCTTGAAAAAGCATAGCCGAAAAGCCGATAGCCGGCGTCTGTGTCGACTGTACCCACATAGAGATACTGTACGAGGTAGTAAAATCGTCAGTAGCAAAACCTAGCGAGCCGTTACCGTACGCAAATACTGAGCTGGCGTCGTCTAAATATTTTGCCATTGGCGGCCCTGTGAATTGGCCCATAGTCGCTGGCAGGTCTCGGCCGTTGCCGCTGCTGTCAATATATCTAGGGTTAGTGGCGTCTGTGTCGCCTAATTTCCATCGTGCATAAGGCGCTGGTAGTTCACCAGCTGAGACACGGGCCGCCATTTCATCTATAGGCGTTTTCATACCGCCCAAAATTGCTAGGCCGTCTACAGCTGTAATCGTGCTCGTGGCGTCTAGGCCGTACTGTGGGTACTCTTGCGGCCATGTTTGTATATACCCTCTGAACAGCGGCCAGGCGGTCGTACGTTCGACAGAGACCGAATTATTTTTGGTGCCTGTCCAATACGAGATACCAGAGCTGCTGCCGTCAAAATATTCGTCAGGAGTAGGCGAAATTTCAAACATGGCGTTATCAAAATAAACGTTTTGAGCCGCATAAATAGACGTTGAGTTATTAGTCGTACCTGTCCAGCTGGTCTGGCTGTCGGTTGAACCGTCAAAATAGTTATTTACGGTAGGAGAAATTTCAAGTAATACCGAGTCTAATTGGTGAGAGTCGCCGATAGCGCCTGAACCTGTCGAAGTTAAAATGAGCAAAACCTGAGTAGTAGTTGCCGGCACTATTCCTGTAGCAAATAGGCGAGTAGAACTAGCGCAAGCGTTAGAAGTCCCCGACGTTGTAGATAAAAGCGTTGCCCCATTTTTAAATTGCATATCCCATCGGTACAAACGTGTACCTAATGTACGCAAACAATAAGCCGAGATAGTCAAAGTCGAGCCTACTGTCGGAGTCGTAAAAGTGAGCAGAGGGCCGTAGCTAAGTGTACTTGTAGAGTCTGAAATAGCAGAGAATGAGCCATTTCCACCTGCGATAGTCCCTGCTACTCGTGTAAGGTTTGATCTAAACGCTGTATAGCCCGTAGTATTTGTTTCAAACGACGGGTTTGGGCAGAGGTTAGTTCGTGCAATAGCAGTAGACAAAGAGCCAGATAAACGAGCAACCAAAATTACAGTACCGGTTACCGTCACGTTTTCTGTGACTGAGAAACGAGCCCACGAGCCGGCGACTAACACGGCGTTTACCTGTGAGACGGTGCTAGTGGTAGCTGTACCGCCCTCATTATCGACGCTAACAGTACGGCCAGCTAACGTAGAGTCGGCCGGTATATAAACGTACATAGAAAAGGTATAAACGCCGGCGGCCGGTACTGTAATGGTCGTATATGCCGTGTTTGAGTCTGTAGCCGATGACATAGTTACTTTATATGAGCTGGTGCCCTCGTAGGCGTAGTCGCTTGATTTAACGGTCGGGCTCTGGGCGCTTGCCCAGCTGGTCGTATCTGTCTCAAAAGACGGGTTTACGACCAGGTTTGTACGGGTCACGGTAGACGTCGAATTATTGGTAGTGCCGGTCCAAATTGCAGCGACAGTATTACCATCAAAATAGGTACCGAGGGTTGGCGACTTTTCAACTAGCACGGCGTCTATTTGGTGACTATCGCCAATAGAGCCCGTATCGCTGCTCTGTATGCCTATTGAAAAATTTACGGCTGCGGCTGGGGCGCTGCCCGTGACACTTAATCTAGTGCTAGTAGCGCAAGTGTTAGCAGTACCGAGCGTGCTGCCAATTAAAACAGATGACGAGTTCCACCAATTTATTAGACAACGGTAACTACGGCCGCCTGTAAGCCGTAATACTTGTGCCGATACAGTAATAGGCTCAGCGGTAAACGGCATAGTACCCATCGAGATACTCGGACCGTAGCTACCTGTAGTAAGTGAAACCCCAACTAAAGACCACGAGCCGGCACCATTTGAGATAGTGCCAGCGGTCCGAGTAATAGTGGTCGTTCCGCCACCTGTTGCCCAGCTGGTCGTATTTGTCTCAAATGATGGGTTAGGGCATAAGTTAGTACGGGTCGGTACCTCGTAGGTACTTGTAATTTGTATCTGTTTACGAGGTTTAACGTTTGGGTAGTAAGGGCTGGCTGTATTAGATGGGTTAAAACGGCCGTCTCGGTTATCCAGCTCAATACGTGCCGTACCGCTATCAAACGGGTTTAAATCCTCTGCTCTGCCTCGACTAATTTCTATAGCGCGCACGTAGTCGCTGACGTCTGCCCAGGTTGGAGTAAACGAGTCCCAAGCAGAGGCAAAACTTATCTCTGTTTTAGTGGTGGGCGGTTTAGCCATTATCTGCGCCAGCCGTTGCCATTACGGCGTTCAAAATCACGTATAGCGTTGACTACGGCCTGAGGGTCGGCCGACGTGACCGTAATATTTATGGTATTACCGCCAGCGGTGGTGGCCGCCATTGGGGTTACTGTAGCGCCTTGCGGCAGGTTCAAAAGTTCTGGGCCTTTTTCTCCTACCCACGAGAGACCAGCGCCGACGACCGTACCGCCGGCAGCCAAACCGCCGATACCGCTAAAGAAACCGAGGCCTGGCCCTGGGCCGAGTGCGGCCATACGCCGTGCTATACCTGCCGTATCAAGAGCGTTTAGCAGCGCCCACATTTGATCAAATTTCCCTTGGTCAAATAGTAGAGTAACTTTAGTTTGTATCTCTGGCGGTAGCTCTAGGGCCTGCATAACCTTATCTATTTGCGTCCAAGTATTCTCTAGCTGTTTGTTAAAATCTTTTACGCTCTGTTCGCTGCCGCCGAAAGCCTCAGCCGCTTTAATTTTTAGATCATCAAATGAGGTATCTAGGTCGTCCCACATAACCTGGTCAGATAACTCGTTTTTAAGGTTTGACCATTGCTCGCTATAGCCCTCTACTGCTGCCGCTGCGTCGTTAATGAGGCCGGCAGACTCGGCAGTTCTGGCGTTTAGCTCTGCCGTGTTTGTTATTTCCTCTCGTAAAATGGCGTTAAATTTGTCGGTCGTTTCGGCGTATGCGCCGTTTGCTTTTGCTAACTCGATAAACGTTTTGGCTGTTGCTGGGCTCTGTTGGGCTAGCCGTCTAAATGCGTACGTCTGTAAATCGGTGACGTCGGTAAGGTTGCCGTTTGCCTGAGCTGTTTTTAATGCGTAAAAAGCCATGTTATATTGGTGAATTATCTGGTCTTTAGACGCTCTTGATACGGCTAGTAAAGCGTTTTCGTAATCTGCCAGAGTTTCGTTACGGTTTTTGTCTTTTCCTGCTTCCCATTGTGAGTAAATCTGTAAAGCCGCAAACGCTGCAAGGATTGGGGCCATAGCTATAGACGCTGTACCAGCTGCTACGCCGAGGCCTTGTAATGCTGTTGAGCCTGCTTTCATTACTACGGCCATAGTGACAGCGCCTACGATTACCTGCTGTTGGGCTGGGCTTAAATTATTGAAACCGTCGATAATGGGTTGTAATACGTCCATCATTGCCGTTAATGCTGGTATTAGGGCTGTCCCTATTTCCTCTTGCATATCTGCAAATGACGCTTGCGCTATTTTCATTTTGCCGGCGGTCGTTTCGGCGGCCTCTTGTGTAGCGCCACCAAACGTGGCTACGAGGCTTTGCTGTATTTGGTCAAATGCTAGGGCCTTACCTGTAGCGTCTTTAGTTTGTATGCCCAACTTAGATAGGGCTACGGTGCTGCCGCCGTAGGCCTTACCTAAAGCCAGGCTCACGGCCTCTAATGGCTTACCTGTAGCGGTAGAGACATCTAACGCAATATTTAGTAGCTGCTGGCTTTTCGTTTGGTCTTTAGTAAACCTGGTTAGGGTGGCAAACGCTGGCCGTAGTTGGTCATCTAGTACGCCGGTGGCGTTCTGAGTTTTCTTTATGTAATCCTCGATACTTGCTATCTGTTCTGCACTAGCGCCTGTAGAGGCTTTTAGCTGGCGCTGTAGTTCCACCTGTGCGGCGGCGTCGCTCATAGCGGCTTTTACAGACTCTTTACCAAAATTTATGATAGCGGCGGTACCTACGGCCAGGGCCACGTTTTTAGCTAGGTTTTTCATTTGGTTATCAAATGAGCCGGCGGCCTGCTCAGCCTGTTTTAATCCTGCTTTAAATTTGGCGGCGTCGGCAATAACGTTTACAGATATTGCAGCTGATTTATTTGCCATACGCTTTACTCATTCCTGACTCGATTATCTTATCCCAATCGGCCTGAGTGCGCCGTGTACCTGTTTTAGCGGCAGCCCGTTTAGCTGCTGGTGCTGTACCGCTAGACGGTTTACAAAAGCCGTTAGTAATGCCTTCTAAGTGTGCCAGGTATGTATCGAGTACCTCGCCGTGCCGTCGGTCTATGGCCTGATATAGGAATGGCTGAGGCGTAATATTTCGGCGTCCCCAGCCGAAATGGATAGGGCCGGCATACGGTACGCTTTTTATACCTGCCCGTACCTTGCCGCCTGTCTCTACCATTGCGGCCCTAATGGAATTGCGGAGACGACCAGATACGACCGGTACGATACTTTTAGCCTCGTCGGCGACGATGGTAGCTGAGGCATAGCCGGCAGCTCTAAAATCTTGTGTAGCGTTTTCGCTTAAGGTCTTAAATGCACGGCGTAGCTGGTTAAGCCCATCTATCGTTACTGTCGTTTGCTGTACGGCCATGCTGCGCTCTCTGTTCGAGTATGTTTACCATTTCCTCAAATATGAGCATAGGCGTATCTAACAGCTCGTTAGGTGCTATACCGGTGAGTATGGCTACCTGAGCTATTAGTTTATGGTGCCAGCCTGGGCCGTCTGCTCTTTTCCCATAATGTTTACTGCTTGAATGGTTGGCAGCCATTCTGGGAACGGTTTTACGACGATACCGCTATTACGGCACGCTGCCCAGCCCATAAATGCCAGCGGTTTAAACGTTGGTTTTGTTGCCCAATCTGTCCAAATTAGGCCAGGGTGGGCATCTTCCCAGGCGCACATAACCGAGATCGTGATAGGTACCCTGTGTACGGGCCCATCTACTGTTACTACCTCTAGCTCGTTTCCTACCATGCTGCTATTCCCCTTTTTTATGTTTAATGATTAGGCAGTAGTTTTAACGATGTCGCCACCAGAGAGCGTAATTTGTGTCATCGGAATTTCGCCGACCTTGCCGGTGCCGAGTGGCGTATGAGACTCGACGAAAGCGTTAGAGTACGTGTAAGTCGGGTTAGTAACCGATGTAGCGGCCGAGGTCGGTTTAACGACGACGGTGACAGTTGTACCGACCAACGGGTAGAGCGTTGCCTCTGTTTTGCTAGCTGCAAAATCTACATAAAAGTTAATGCTCATGGTGTCGGCTGAGAGGCCTGTAGCGTACCGTCGGGACGTCATACCCATACTCGTTATTTCAACTTTTTCGGCGGCGTGCGTAATTTGGACACTATCAACCAGCGATGATAGATCGACAGCGCCGATAGTGACGGTACACGATTTGAGAATTTCTACGGCCATTTTGTTATTCCTTGTCTGTTTTGGTTTTGCTGGGTTCTGCCTTTAAATGACCGCCGAGTATTAGCGCCTCAATGTTAAGGCCGTCTAGTTGATCGTCGGTTACTGTTGAGCCTTGCGGCTCACGAAAGTTGTCGCTCAATACTTTGTACGTTGTCATTATCCGATTACCTCTATCTGGTACCTATAGCAGAGCATGTCGGCACCGCTTACTGTAATAGTAGTAGGTGAGGCGCTTAATACTCGGCATGTCTGCACGCTGCCACCTAACGTGGTATCTGCCTCGATAGCGGCCTTGACAGAGCCGCTGCCGCTGCCGGCTAGATAGGCGTCTAGTTTGTCTTGTGCTGCCCGTTCGCTCATACGGCCGACGATAACCATTACCTCAATATCGCCGTGATCTAGATACCTTTGCATACTCATATCAAAATCAAGACTAAGTAAACCGACTACGGCAGCTGGTGGGGCGATACCGTCGGGGATAATGTCATAGGTACGTAAACCTGTGATGGTCGCTAAGGCCGTTTTAAGGCCGTCTCGTACGCTGCTCGGCGTCATACTCACGCTATAACCTCACGGCGATACGCTCTAGTCATAGCTGCGATATCACGGCCTAACGGGCTCATACGGATAGCGCCGAGCTCTGAGATACCGAGGTTACCGCCTACCGAGTCTTTACGTTTATACATGTCGGCGGTAAGTATGAGGCACGCCTGGCTAATGTCGTCGGGCACGGTCGGAAATCCCCATTTAGCGGAGAGCTGTACGGACGGCCTCAGATTAGGTAGCAACCAGGGTAATAGCTGGCCGCCGACGAGCGTAATCTGTGTAAACGGTTTACCCATCGCTAAAGCGTTAAACGGCTCTACTACGTAGTCGGTATTGTAGACGAGCGTAGTTTCGTAGGTGCCGTCGCCGCCTGTGTCTAAAGCTAGGGCCAGGCCTGTAGTGCTACCGAAATCGTCTACGGTCAAAATATACGGGTTGGTGCCTCGATATAGTCGGGCGCTTGCTGAGGCGTCTAGATAGAAACGGCGGCCGGCGATATTGTCGATAGATCGGCTGGCGGCCTCTACCATGTTTTCTAGCATTGTGTCGTCAATGCTGTCGGCAATGCTTAAATATGCTTTAGCCTCGGCCAGCGTGGCGTAGCCGTTGGTAATTGCCATTACTTACCTTTTGTAATTTTACGCCGTGCTGGTTTAACGACGGCGGTAACCTCGTCTGCAATTTCGGTTACAGCTGGTGCAGCTTTAATGGCTACCTCAACTAGACCAAACATTTTAGCGATAGTTGCCGGTGAAATTTTGGCGGCTACAGCTGCGGCTATCTGCTTTTCTAGGCTCATGGCGGCTGCTTTCTAGGTGGGGGTTAGCTGCTGGCGTACTTTTAAGTTTACGCCAGCAGCTACTCTGGCCGTGTGGGTCAGAACGTCGGCGTGACGAGTCCGGTACCACCGATTTTGGCGACGGCTTTCGGGTAACGTCCAGCGGTGAACGCTGAGAAACCAAACATAACGATACGTACGGCTACCTTGCCGTCTGGCTGTTCAAACCGTACGTAGGTCGGCTGGCCTGGTGACTCCCATAGGTGCAGCTCGTCGGCGGCGACGATATAGATTTCGTCCTGGTTGGTGCCAGCGCCGAGGTTTGTCGCTACGTTTGCGTCGGTGATGATCGGCAGGCCGACCATTGAGTATTGCCCAGACTGTCCGTAGCCGAGACCTGAGAATGTGCCGGTGGCGTTCATCGGGCCATTAGCGTTAGGTACGACCAACGGGCGGCCGGTGGTGTCGGTAGCAGCCAAGAAAAAGCCGAGGCGTCGTGGGTGCATAACGATATGGCTAGGGCCCTGGAATACGTTACTTTGGATTTGTTGAATAGCGTCCAAAAGTTTGGGGTACAGCTCGGCAACTGTTGGGCTGGCGTCTGTGTAAGTGACAGAGACGGTGCCGCTGAGGTTGGTCAATCCGATAGGGGTACCGCTAGAGCCGGTGCCGTTCAAAATGCCGTAGTCGAGCTTAGTGTGGTATGCCCGAACGAGGTCAGCTAGTACGACGTCCTCAATATTTGCGCCACGTAAAATGGCTTGTTTTGAGACGTCCTGCATACCGGCGATGGTGTTCACGTTTACGGTGAGTAGCGTGTCGTCCATCTTGGTTTCGGTAGCGGTGTCGTTTTCGGCGGCCTGGTAATCTACACCTACGCCGGTGGTGACTCGTGAAATGTTTACGCTCATACCTTGCGTTGGGAGTGTGTGCTTACGTGCGATATCGGCGGTGGGGCGGCCGGCACGTGCCAACGGTGCGTACATGTCTACGAGGTATTGCGGCACAACAAGGCCGGCAAAATTAGACGTATCAACATCTCGGCGCTCGATAGCTACCTCACGGTTATAGCGTGCCATACGCTGCTGAGCCTCGGTATCCCAACCAAAAGAGGCGTTAAGGGCGTCGGTCAAAAAATTATGATTTGAACGTGTTGAGTAGGTCGGTTCCTCGCTGGTGATACGTGCGCCGCCGGTGGCTCGTGTTTCGGTAGCGCCGTCAATTTTGGCGGCCAGCTCGGCGGCCTTAGCGTTACGGGTTTCGATCTCAGCGATAACGCTAATGCGCTCGTCAAGTTTGCGAGCCTCGCTGCTCAATGCCTCAACGTTGGCCAGCTCGGCCTCGGTGAGATCACGGTCAGAGTCGGCGGCAGCGTTTAAAGTTGCCTCGATTAGTTCGGTTTTGGTTTGGCGCTTTTCGTTAAGGCCGTTTAAAAATGAATTAGTCATAGTGGGTTTTCTCCAATAGTAAAAACGTGGTTTGTAGGTTTTTAGGGCTGAGGGTGCCACTATGGGTGGGGTGCTCTATGTTCTGTATTTTACGGTAGCAGACGGCGCATAATATTTAGTGCATATTCGAGACGTACACGGCGACCAATACTATTAGGGTTTACAACGTCAGCTATACCGAGCTCTGCGTAAATACTCCTCGTGGTGGCGTCATTCTCTACCGCTACGTCTATACCGTACATACCGATAAGGCGGCCAGCTGTAGCTTTTTTATGGGCCAGCGTGTTACTACGGTCGTTTAAATAGATTTGCTCGTAGTCAATACCGAGGCTATCTATAAGCTCTTTTGTAGGTGCACGGGTAGAAATGTCACGGCCCGAAACAATAAAGATAGGGCGGCCTAACTGTTTTACGTATTCAATAACGGTAGGCCTGGGCGTACCATCGTTTGTTACTAATGTGCCGTCTATATCCACAATGACGCCGGCACGGTCTAGGGTTCGTGCTGTTGGCTCTGCAATATATAGAGCTGCTAAATGTTTTTTAGCGTCGGCTCTAGTGGGGTGGCAGGCCTCTAGTTCGCCGTCGTCGTCTTTAACGACGGCGTAGCCGGTGCAGCCTGCGTAGTTTGTTTCGATATGCCAGGGCATAGTTTTAGTCTACGTCTGGGGTGAGGATACGCAAATTTTCGGTACCTAAGGCGGTTACGGCCCATAGGGTCTGCTTTTGGGGTATTACTAGCTCTAATGGTGCGGTGTGCTTTTCGGTGAGTAATCCGTTAGAGCTGGTGACGTTTTCGCCGCCCAAGTATACGGTGCCAGCGCCTACCACGTGTATATATACGGTTCGGTGCGTGTCGTCGGCGGCGATGACCAGCGAGGCTGTAGTAGTTACCGTTTTGGCGGTACTGTTCATTTTCTAAGGCTATCAAGTAGAGCCTGGGCGGCCTCTGAATTTGGGCGGCCTTGCTCTAGTTCACGTACGGCGCTTACTACAGCGGCCTCGCCATAAGCACCAAACGTAACCAGCGATACCTCGGCCAGGTGAGCCTTGATACGCTCGACTACGCCGGTAGCCATTTTACGATCTTTTAATGGTGCGAAACCTATAGAAAATTCGGTTAGAGCTTGGTCTCTGACTAATTCTAGAATTTGATCGCCTCGGTCGGTTTTACTTACTTTAAATTCGCCGTATAGGCCTGCTGGGGTTTCCTCTAGTTTGGTGGCACGGCCGATGGGTAAGGCGTTACTGTCATGGCTTACGAGCAGTTTTACTCGGTGAGCTGCACGTGTTACGGCGGCAAATGCGCCAGGCCTGAATACCTCGGTGAGTTGGCTGTTAATGCGCTGCTCAAAATTGTACGGTACGACTATCCCACAGACCGTACGGCCGTCGTCTCCGGCTCGTAGCTCTAGGTCTAGTTCATAGTTACGGTGCTCAATCATTTAGATATTCTCCTACCATGTCTGGTAATTCTGCTGTATCTGGTGCCTGTATTGTTTCGGTATCGGCGCTCTCGACCATATTGGTAGGTTTATCCTCTATTTGGCGTACCTCGTCTATGGTTAAAAATCCTGCGTCTAGGCCGATTTGGTGAGCCTGGTAGCGGCTGAGTGTGTCGCCTCGTAGCAGACTGTCTAAATTAAATTTGGCGTACTGTCCCCTGGGTAGTAGGTCGCTCATGGCCTGCTCAACACGTGTTAGCCAGGGCGTTAGTGACCAGCGGATTAGTTGCATATTTTCGCTTTCTACATTGCTGTAGGTGCGGCTGGTATTTGGTGCGCCTAAATAGTACGCCGGAATACCTAAAGCGTTTGCTACCTCTGTCAGGCTAAACGTACGAGACTCAATTAGCTGGGCCTGTTGGGCGTTATCTGTGATGGGCGTAAAGTCGGTAGTAGCGTTTAGTACGGCTGGTTCACGGTTACGGCCGCCGTAGTGCTGTAGCCACATACTTTTAAGTAGGTCGGCCTCTTGCTGGGTTAGGTCTGGGTTAGCACTTTTAATAATGCCCGTAGGTGCTGTACCGCCAGCGAAATATTTAGCGGCGTATTCGTTAATGGCTAAAGCTGAGCCGATGAGTTGGCGCTGAGTTTGCAGTAGCCCTAGTCCGTAGTCGCTGCCAGGTCGGCTATGCGCTTTAATGTGTAAAACCTCGCTAGCGTTAAAAACCATGTCGTCAATTTTGTAGACGAGGCGGCCGTTTTCACGGGTAACCGATACACGAGTAGGCGCTACGGGGTGAATAATGTCGGGCCAGCCGGTGCTATTGGGCGGCCCTAGTACGGCTACGTAGTTACCGTGCAGGATTAGGGTACCGACCATTGCCGAGTATGTTTCTACTGCTGTCTCTGGGTATGCAGGACGTAGCAAAATGCTAGGGCACGGCTCAATACGTACGCCGTTTTTATAGGCGTGAATGGGCAGACCGCCGATAGCGTCGGCTATCAGGTTGATACCTCGCCATACGGCCGAAACGGTGAGGGTCGTATTTTCGTCTACGTAGGTACCGGCGTCTACGTAGTCGCCAAAACGGCCGACTCGACCGTAAGCGTCTACTGTGCCGCCGTTAATATTAGCTACGCTGGGCACGGTGGCCCTGGTAAATAGTTGGCGTAACATTATTTACCTCGGCCCTCTAGCATTACTCCTAGAGCTGTTACGCAAATGCCCGTAAGGCTCATACCTAAAATAGGGTTAATGAGTGTAAGCGCCACGAGGGTAATGCTAATACCTATTACCTGCAATGCTGAGGCTATCAAAATATGACACTCCTAACGATAGGCCGAGCTCTTTTATCTGTAGCACAATGATACGCCACACTTGCCGCTAATAGTGGCGTTAGGTCTACTGCTGGGTCGTTTCTCGCCCATAACCAGCTAGAGCCTATAGGTTTTTTACGTACCGCCTGGGCGGCCCTATCTAGGTTTTCGTTAGGTCTAATTTTGATACGGCCCTCTATGAGTGCGTCATAAAATCTGTTAGCAGCGTGACAAATATCCTTTAAAGTGTATTTTTCTACCGTAATTTTGGCGGCCTCTAGTAGTGGTGCGTATGCGCCAGCTGGCCCGTACATGTCGATAGCTACACGGCCGCCATGCTTACCGACTATTTCGGTGAGGCGGTCTACTACCCAGCCTGTGCCAGGTCTGGTATCTATGACCTCTAGGCGGCCGAGTTCGTCAGCTACGGCGATACTGCTAATAGCTCGGTCTAAAGAAATGTCTAAGCAGTAGGCAAGCTCGCCGGCTGGTTTTGTTTTGGGCTCTTGTGCTTTATTCCAAGCTGGGGCAGGTATGGCTAACTCGCTGGCTTGCGTCCACGTGTTTAACCAGGCTCGCCTAAATTCGTTATCGGTCATGGTGCGCCGAGCGTGCCTAATTGTCTCGATATCTACGGTTATGCCCAGGCTAGGTATAGCTTGCCACCAGGTTTGCTCGTCGTCTGGGTCGTCGTTTTCTAGGGCCGACCATTCAAAATAGGCTAAACCTGTGTTTATGCCCTCGGTTACAGCTGCACGCCCAGCAGCTACTTTACGTCTCAGGTAGGCGCTCTCGTTTGTGCCGGCGGTACTCACTACAAATAATTGGGCGGCTTTACGGGTTGCCATAGCTGGTAACATGGCTTGCTCACGTCGGTCGTCAGTATCGCTAAATGCCTCGTCTATTGCGCCGACGTCAAGCGTGCGGCCGTGGCCTGCTGTAGACGTAGTAGGTAATGTTTCTAGGCGGCTTTCGTTTTTAAATACGACGGCCTCATTACCAGCGCCTCGATATATTCGTTTAGCGGCGTTACCTATGGCGCTTTTTTCAATGATCGGTACCCAATCGTCTAAAAGTTTTTTACGTGCGTCCCAGCCTGTTTGGCATGTATACGCCAATCTTTGAGGCGTTTTAGATAGTAGGGCCCTATGTAAAAATAGGGCTAGTAGTAGCGTGCTCTTGCCGGCCTGTCTAGGTACGGTGACTATGACCTCACGGTAGTAGGGGATTTCTTGCCCGTTCACTATTTGGTATTCGGTGGCTACGTCGGCTACTAGCTGCTGCCAGGGCATTAAAGAGTTACCGAGTATTTCGGCTATTTTGGCTACTTGCTTACCGTGATTAGTTCGGCCTGGCGTTCTGCCGGTGCTAATTCTCGGCGTGCAGCTGGTCAATGAGTAGGGTAAATGCGTCGTCTGCATAGGTGCTAATTCCTCTAAGCGTTTGCTCAGCTGCTCTGTATTCTCGCCATAGTGCGGCGTTATCTGGTTTGTCGTCTACCTGTGCGGCTAGGGCCCGTGCGGCCATAACTACTGCCTCGTCTATGCGTTCTATACGGCCGGCGTGACGTAGTTGGTCTATCACCAATTCGAGAGCGTCTAAGTTGGTTTCGGGCTGTTTCTGTTTTATTACCGCTGGTTTTCTTGCGTTCTGTTTTTTAACGGGCCGTTTCTGGGCTGCCATATTTACCTAGCCATTCTGTTTAGTATAAGAATAGAC
>Ga0114969_10001863_pt1 | contig 17609 bp, 9 predicted proteins | sample M_130807_MF_Meta_FD_87316 | JGI IMG/M metagenome (GOLD analysis project Ga0114969, IMG submission 87316) | Freshwater microbial communities from Lake Montjoie, Canada to study carbon cycling - M_130807_MF_MetaG | ecosystem: Environmental > Aquatic > Freshwater > Lake | place: Lake Montjoie...
AATTACGCAGCTGCTCGAGGTCTTTCAATGGGCCAGCCAAATAGCCCACTAGCCAACATGATTGGCATGAACATTACAGGCACCACAAGCGAGGCGCTCCAACAGCAAGGCATTGGCAATTACCAGAACTTCCTTACTGGCCTTGGCAGCACTCAAAACAATCCAGCCATGCTTGCTGAGATTGCCCAGTACAACGCCATGCTTGGGGCAGCTCCAGACCCCGAAGCAGCGGCTAACCAGCAGCTTTCGCTTCTTGATAGGTACATGTCTGGATATGGCTCTGGCGGCTCTCCTGCGAGCGGCGGCAGGGGTTCTATTAGCTTTAGCGGTCAAACTACTGGACTTGGCTACGGCTCGCCTCTTGGGTTTGGTGGAATGGGGACTGGCGGTTATTCTGGTAATCCGCTTGCAAGCCCTGCAAATCGCTCTGCATACACCATGTTTGACACAGGCGGTGGGTACGGTGGCTATTACAATGACGTTCAAACATATGGAGGTTCTGGTTATGATAATCCTTGGCCCACTGAGCCTAATCAAAGCTTTGGTCAAAGCCAGTACGGCAATATGGATTTGAGAACAATTCTTGGCACCATGGGCGAGCAATCTGACAACCAAGACGCGATGATGTACAATTACGGAAGCATGAATTACTTTGAATAATTATGGCAACACTCCCTCCTTGGCTTAATGTTCAGCCTTCGCAGTTTGCTGCGGCGGCTGAATCAGGCGCTCGTCTTGGTCAAGCAGACAGGGCTCAGGCAATGTCATTCATGCAGCAACAGCAGTCTAACCAGCTTGCCCAGCAGTCTCAACAGTTTCAGGCTCAGAAGCTGGCAATGGACCAAAGGCAGTTTCAGGCTTCTCAGCAGGCATCAATGATGCAGCTTGCAATGGCAAAGCAAGAATCGGACAGACGCCATCAGCTCGCTATCACTCAGCTTTCAGTTCAAGCGGAAATCAGAAAGCAAGCAATACAAGCTCAGGCTCAAGGTGCAGCGCTTAAGTTTCAGCAGCAGCAGCAATACCAGCAGGCTGTTAATGGAATCATGAGCAGCACTCCTGGAATCAGCCTTGAGGATGCGGCAATGAAAGCCAGCTTCTCGACTGGATTCAGCAGCCCTGGACTTGCTTCAATGTACAGGGCAACAAAGCCAGCAGCTGAGCAAGAGGCGGTCTTTGACGACCAAGGCAAAAACGTTGGCATTCGCGTTGGTGGTCAGATTAAAATGTTCCCAGCTGAAAAAGCTGCCAAAGGATTTAGCGACCCTTATGAATTGAATGGTCATACAGTTCAAAGAGACCTAGCAACTGGCGAAGTAAAAATCCTAACAAAGCCCGAAGACCCGATGCAAGCAATGATTAAAGCTAAAATGGGTGGAGGTTCTGCCAAGGTTGCACCAGGAAGCAAGGGAAAGCTAGACAGAGACAAAGCTCTTGAGTTTTACGCATTAGCCAACGGAGACACTTACAAGTCTAGGCAGATGGCGGCTGAAGCGGGATACATCGTTAACCAATAATTATGCCAGACATTTTTGATGAACTTCAGGACGAGTTCAAAAGCAAACCTTTGCCTCAAGCCGAACCAAGGCAAGCCGACATCTTTGACCAAATCCAGCAAGAAGGAACCATTGGCCAATGGAATCCTTCGCCGTATCAGCGCCTAGAGGCAGCGTTTCCTGCCGCGTTTCAAAGGGCTGGCACAATAGCAGACCCAGAGCATCCCAGAGGCAGTTTGCCTGCTGCTTGGCAGGCCGCAAACAAGCCTGCTGGAATAATGGAAAAGGTTCTGCCAGAGCTTAAAGTAACTCACGACGACAGTATTTTTTCGGCAGTTGGAAAAGAAACATATAACATTCTTTCTGGCATTCCAAAATTTGCGTCAAGCCCATTAGGCATCGCAACTTTTGGAACTGGCGCAGTAAGCAAAGCTGCTGGAAAAATTGTGGCTAAAGTTTTTCAAGCTGACATGCTTAAAAACTTGGGAGAATCAGTTCACAATCTTTATGAGAACTGGGGAACGATGAGCCCAGGTGAAAGGGTGGCAGCAATAGAAGATGGGCTTGCCTCTGGAATCTTTGCAAAGATTCTTCACAAACACGCTTGGGCTGGAGAGCCAGTTAAACCGATTGAAATTCAAAAGGAAAAACCAGCTGAAGCTCCTGCGACACCAGCGGAAGCTCTTGCTGCTTCAGCAAAGCCTCAAGCTGAAATACCAGCTGGCGCAGTGGCAACTGCAACTGGAGAGCTTTCCGACATATCAAAACCTGTTGGAACAACTCAAACGATTGCGCGCCCAGAAGTGTTTAGCGTCAACTCTGAAGAAGGAGTTGGTCATTACGTCACAGACCCAGAAGGCAATCAGATTGGAGACGTTTACGAGAACATAGCCGACGCAAAGTTTCACGCTGACAACCTAAACGAGGTTGCTTTTAACAAAGCAGAGCAAGAAAGAATTGCAGCCAAAACTGCCGCAGTTCCAGAAATTGGAACAGCGACAGAAATTGAAGGAGTGATGTCTCTTGGTGAAGGAAGATACCAAAGTGAAACCGCTCCCCCTGTTGGCGCGTTTAATGTGGTAAAAGTGACGATTGGCGGAAAGTCTGTATATAAGTTTAGACTTCCTAAAGCCAAGGCTCCTAAAGAACTTGGAGCAGTCGAGGCTGCTCCTGCTGCTAAAACTGTAAAGCCTGAGCAAGAGCGCTTAAAATCAGTCGACGAATACGAGCTTTCTCAAAAGTTAAAAGATTACACCGTATCAGAACTTAGGCAGCTTCGAGACGACCATGAATCAGACCCCACTCAAAATTCTGACCATGTAATTGAAATAATTAACAAAACAATTGCAGAAAAAAGCCAAAGCCTTCAAATGAGGGTAGGCAGACAACCAGCTGAACCTGCAAAGCCTGAAAAGCCAGAACAGGAAAGGCTGGATGAAGAATCTCTAGGTTCTTTTAAACTTGGATTAAGCAAGAGTTCAGATTCAGAAATTCAATATTGGAAAGACCAAATTGATGAATATGGAAAGCACCAAGACCATGTTTTAGAATTAATAAACGAAGAAATTGAAAAAAGAAAAGGTTCTGAATCTGGGTTCAAAGTTACTGATAAAGCGGACCCTACAAAACCTGCCGAACCAGCTGCCGAAGCCAAGCCTGTTGAAAATGGTTTAGACGATGTGTCTAAGCTCCATGTAGAGCAGAATAGAGACGCCGCTGGCGGAGTTGACATTGTTACGGACGTAGACCTTCGCAGAGAATCTAAAAGCGAAGAAGCTGGAACTAGTGAAAACCAACCGTTTTCGCTTAGTCGCCATTTTAGAAACATTGCAGAACACCTTCAAAGAACAGCTGGCATTGCCACAATTGACACAATCAAGAAACGAATTGTTTTCAATGCTCAGGCTCTTAACGATTTCTTAAAAGGAGTTCCACCAGAACGCAGGGCTGCTGCTGTTAGGGCCATTATCTCTGAAGAAAGAATACATCTCCATACCGAAAACGCAGACGCAGTTAAGTACTGGAACAGCCTAAGTAGGTTTGAAAAATGGGCAATCAGGAAGAAGTACGACATTGACCCGTCGCTGATGAACGATACTTTGTGGGGTCACGAAGCTGTTCGCTATCGCTTGCAGCAGTTGATGCGCATGACTCCTAGCGAGATTGCAAAAGAGTTTGGAGGCAAAGGCTCTGCCCGTAGACGGCTTGCGATTAAATCAATCGACATCCTTGAGGCAATTGTTAGGAAGACTCGTTCCATTGTAAGCAAGACTGCCACAAAAGAAATGACTGCTATCCTTGATAAGATTCAGGAGGCATTGAAGTCTGGAAAAATGGCAGATGCGGATTTGAGAATGGTTGAAAGAAAGCCTTACGAGACAACGCTCACAAGTGAGGCAGCTGAACTTGAAAAGCAGGCAGAAGACTTTAGGAAGGCTGGGCTTTTCGACGAAGCGGACGAGCTTATGCAGATGGCTGAGTGGAGCCGAAGCAAAGCATATGGACAAAAGCCTCCGCTCGCTAAAGGTCCTAAACCTGGCGACGAAGACCCGAACCAGCGCACGTTTGACACGCTTTTAAACCGCGCAAAGTTTGAAGAGATTCACAGGGTAATCAACGAAACTGGAGACAGGCTGTTCAAAAAGAACGAAGCCGAGATGTTTCGTCAGGCTCAACTTGAGTCTGGTCAGCCTCCAATAATGGAGATTCCACTTTCTCGCGGAAAGAATTGGAAAGCAACTGGAGAAGATGCCCAAGAATACAAGCTTCCAATAGGACTGTCTTACGACAATTTATATGAAATTGCATTAAAAAATAACGTTTCACCAGAAAGGCTTCAGTCTATTTACGAAGAACTGGTATCGCTAAATCCAGAGCTTTCCGGCATTTCAAAATCGCAATACGGAAAAGATTCACAAAGAAAAATTAGCCCAATAAGAGACGTCATTGCTGGAGTTGCTTCAAAATTTAAAGCGGAAAACATTAAATATTTTGTTGAAGAATTAAATGGAAGCTTTAGAAATGCAGACGAAAGAGCCCATCAATATAATGACCAAAAAGATTTTAAAGGAGGGGTTAGTCACGTTGTAATAACGCCCGATGAGTTTTTGGAGCAGCTTCGATTGCCTCTTGCCCGTGGCCGCAAAAAACTAACACCGCCAGAAAGCGAAGAATTTCAGCTTCCAATATTACCTCTTTCAATTAAAAGGGGAAAGCTGACCAGTCAATACGCTGACGCTTTTGACGATGTTGTTGGAATGTACCACCGGCGCAATTTGGATTTTAAGCCAGGCAAAGGCGGTGACGTAGAAAAAATAGAAAAAAGGCAAGTTACTGCTTCTCAGAAATCTTATAAATTTGCTTTTAATTTTAGCAAAAACAATTGGGAGCCTAAAATTATTGCCTATGTTGACAGGGCTGGTGTTGAGCAAATGCCCGAACGTCCTGCGATGTATTATAGCGAAAAGCAAAAAAAAGCATTTAAGTCAAAGATGGACGAATTTTATGGTCGTTCATTGGGATTAGCTATTAAAGACACAGCAGACGCTGGCGAGCAAATAAAGCTTAGTGACCATGAAATTCTTGTTCCGGCAGAATCAATAGAAGATGCAAGTCTAATTGCAAAAAATCTTCCTCCGCACCCAAGCAGCGACATAGTAAGTCAAATTATTGGGTTGAGAAAGACTTTTGAAAAAATGTCTGAATCCGACAACAAGGATGAGCAGCATAAAATTTGGAACGAATATATTTATGATTCAATTAAGACTCCAAATAAAACAAAAGCCATTTCTGAATTTCTTGATAAGCTTGAGCCAGATTCAAATCTCCCTCTTGCTCCTGGAAGAGAATTGCCTGAGGAAGGATTAGCGAAACAAATTAAAAATTTATCGTATGATGAATTGGAGAACGTTCGTCAAATGTCCGGTGATAAAAATTCTAGTGCAGTCAAAGTTTTTTACAATGATAATTTACGCAATCATTTAATGTCTGATGAAGACTCAAAAGCATTATTAAAGTATCTTAAGCTTCCTTACCAACAAAAAGTTTACTGGGTAGCCTATGATAAGTCCGGTAATCATATTAATGTCAATGGAAGAAACAAAGATGCTATTGAGTTGTTCCAATCTCCGTGGTATGAAAATTCTGTGTTTGATGTTTTTAGCCAATCAAATGTTAGAAACATCGAACCTGTCATTTTAACTCCTAAAAAAGGAATAATTGAAGACACTGGAACTCATGGGTTTTATGGTGGAGAGAAAGCAAAAACATACGGAATTTCTCATGATGTAAGAATTCAAAATGTTAATTATGCAAAGCTTCGAAAGCTGTATCCTGATGCTGAAGAAGCTGGCGGACCTTCTTTAGTTTTTGCAACAAAAGATGCTATCACCTCATTAAAGAATTTAGCAAAAAACTTTACTCTCCCTCTTGCTCCTGGACGCGGACGCCCAAAGAAAGACCGCATTGACCCGTGGGCAAAAGGCCTGATGTTTGAGCCTGAACAGCTCGCGCCTCGCGGAGGCATCGACCAATACGAACGCAAGCTTGAAGAAGGACAGCTTCCTAAACTTCCCACTGCTGACGAAATCAGCATGAATGCGGCTGGCTGGATTGCCAGAGAAATGACTTCTGCCGAAAAAGAAGGCAAGCAATACGTTCCAGACTTTAAGAAGTTTTCGGGATACATGTCTAATAACTTCAAGACCAAAGCTGGTCAAGTTAAAGAACTGTATCAGAACCTTCTTGTTGCCAACTTGCAAAACGCAAGAGGCGAGTCTCTTCAAAACATTATCAAAGCAGTCTTTGGTAAAGAGCATCCATTCTCAAAGATGCGGATACCTGACAAGATGACAGAAACTGGAGGTCTTGAGCTTGAGCAATCTGATTTGTTTAAAGACCCCGTTGCGGAAATCTTAAGAAAGGCTCGCACTCCAATGGAGTCTAAGGGAATTTCAGAATCAGAAATGCGTCAGCGTATGCGGTCAAAGGCCGTGTCGATGATTGTAAAGCGGCTCATTGAGCCGATGATGGAAAACGATGCAGAGGTTTTAAACCGAAAAGAAATAAGCCCTTCGGAACTTAGCCCAGTTGGTGCAGCAGAGGGCATTTCATCTGGCTATCAAGAGCTGTCAGCTCAGGACGAATTCAACACAGAACTTCCTGATGTTCTTGTTGATAGAAACCGCCGAAGCGCAAATGACAGAGCATCAATTAGCAAGCGGCTTACTGTCATAATGGACAGAAAGACTGGCAAAGTTCACATGGTTTCAACATGGAGAAACCCGACGAGCGGAAAAGTGTTTTTTACAAACCCGCTTCTAAAGACAGGCGAAGGTCTTTACCTTTACGATGCGTTAAAGAACTACCGCCTTCTTCGTTCCGTTTTGCTTGACGAGCCACTTGAAAGGTTTTCTCAATCTTATGAAAGCCTTAAGGATTACAATAAGAAGTTTGGGAACGAAGCTTTTGAAAACTATTCAAAAGAGACTAGCTACGACCCTGACACAATACCAATTGAAGATTTTTCCAATTCCGAAAGCCCGAATCCAAATCAGGTGATGGTTGACCCATACGGAAGAAAGATTGAAATTCCATCAGAGGAAGGCATTCAAGGGGAAGGCGGCTCAATGGTTGGGCCTGCAAAGTCGCTTGTCGAATCTCAAATTGGAATGGGCAAGTCAGCAGTTGAAGAATCAATCCGTTCAAAGATTACTCGCCGCGAAGCAATGTCAGTTAGCGAAGCTTTCTCAGAGGCAGACACACCTGAAAAAATCAGAGAAGTTTTGAGCGGACTGCATCAAGAAAATTTCAGCAAGTTGCGTGAATCATTCCAAAAGGCAACCGTCAAGTTGGACAGGGCTCTTGAAGCTTTTCGCAGGGCTCTTGGCAAAGGCGGTGTTGATTTCACTAGCCTAAAAGAAGGCGAGTATTCAAATGAACAAGTTGAGCGCTCCATAGCAAACCTTTCAGAAGTGGAGCAGGAAAGAATTAACAAAGTTCAGGCTTCGATTCCAAAGCTTCAGCAAGCGGTTGCGAATGCTTCTAGAGACTTTAGAAAGAATACGTTGCTTCGTTCCGGCGTAGCAAAGATTGCTAAAAGAGTTCAGGCATCAGCAAGAATACAGGCTGTTGAAGATTTGATGAACCGGTTGGTTAATAAGATTCAAACATTAAATCAAGTGTTTGACACTCACGAAGAGTTTGCCGATGCATTGACAGAGCGAGAAGTTAAGCGTGTTGAAAAGCCTGCCGAAAAAGGCACATGGACTCCGAGGCCTCCTGGCAAAAAGATGAGCGCTTACGAGCAGGCCAAGCGCGGACTTGATTTGCCTTCTGAAAAGCTTGCGTTCAAAGACAAACCTGGGAAGCCAGTTGTCCCAACGTCACCAGAGAATCTATCTCCTGCGCCGCCTAAACCTATTGAGACTATCAATGGTGAAGAGTTTAAAAGAATTGTTCAGGGTTCCATTACTGCCGAGATGAGGTCTGGTGAAGCAACAAAGCTTTCCAGAGAAGACGAAATCGAGATTGAGAAATATCTTGCTGAAGAAAAAACTAGAAAAGAATGGGAATCATTCCTTGAAAAGCGCCGCGCTGACTTGTCTGCAATTAATCCAAAAACTGAGAAATTTCAATTGCAAGGTCAGGTGGTTGAAAAGCCTAAAGATGTTTCTGTTGATAAAGAGACAATGGCTCGGTTCATGAAGATTAGAAACGAGCAAAGGCAGAAGCAAGGGATTCTTCCAATGTCTCTAGGCAGGGGAGCAATCAAAGCCGTGTCAGATTCGTTTGCCGACTCGGTTGCAAAGTTTGCTGCTATTGGAGCTGCTTGGACAAAGCGCGCAAATGCAGACGCCGTTATATCTGCTGGAGCTGATGCGTATCAAACTTCTGCAAGAACTTTTGCTGCTGGCTCTGGTAATAAAATAAGGATTCAAGCCCTTAAGAATGGAGCGAAATTGCTTGGTCGCTCTCGTAAGGTTGAGAATCTAAAGATACTTGGCGGAGCAATTGCAATGCACGCAACGCGCGCAATTAGGAAGACGTTTGTTTATTCCAATGAAGCGACGGCAGCTTTTGACGAAGCGGCAAAAGATAGCTCGGACATGAAGATTGGGCACATGCTTCTCAATGCAACGGACATGCATTCTCTGAAGCTGGCAATCAAAGATGCGTTTGACCATTTTGAATTTAAAGGCAAAGAGTCCGTGCTTAGCAATTTGCTTGCGCGAATTAACAAGGGCGCTGGTCAGGTTGCCGTCAGAAACGATAAGGGGCAGACTGTTGGGTGGAAAGATGCAGACAGGGCAATCAGCGCAGACCTGCGCAAAGCTGGTCTTGAAATGATTAAGGAAGCCGAACGGCGGATTGAAAACAATTTGGTTGAGCGCGGACTCCTTACGCACACTGGAGCAACGTACAAGATTGACGACTTTGCAAAATCAAAGTTGGAAGAGTTTGCTCTTGGAGTTAATATTGGAATTGCTCGCGCTAACAAAATGCTTAAAGAAGGCGGCATGAGAGACAGGCGTGTTGCAAGGGCTTGGCTTAAAGACTTGGAGAAGCACAAGAACGACCTTGAGTTTGCAATGGCTCATTGGAGCGACCCGCAGCTTAGAGAGGCAACCATTGAAGCCCAGAAAGAGTTTGATGCTCAGTACGACAGAGAGTCAGCTGCTGGCTCAAAGCTGTCATACAATGATGCGTACCTTCCTGGACGTTATGACGGGCAATTCCACAACAACGATTCTATTGAGTTTGGTCCGAGCAGAATACTTGGACGTCAAACAACAAAGGCTCGCGTGTTTAAGAATTACTACGAGGCCGCATCTTCGGGCCCGTACATTGCTGCTTCGCATAACATTGCCGACATCCTTGAGCACAGGGTAAGACAAGGCATGACCAAGATTGGTCTGAGAGGATGGGAAGCTGATTTGATTTCAATGACCGACGAAGCAACTGGAAAACCTGCATTCATTGCGGCAAAGAAAGTTGGTGAAGGATTTGTTCCAGACCTTCCTCCAGGAACAAGCGGAGCCGATTACGTTGCGGTTAATACAAGCTCAACAAGGACTCCAATATTTGCATTGGCTGGTGACTATGCCAAATGGCTAACAAGGCTTACAGCTCCTAGCAGGGTTGACGATTGGGCTGTTGCAAAGGGTGCGCTCCAGGCAGGGCAAGCGCTTAAACACGTTGCGCTGGTTGGTGATATATTTCATTTGGCTCGCGTTACTTATTACGGAGCCTCAATCATTGGAAGAAAAGCGTTTGCTCCAAGCGCTCACTCAGATGGTTGGGCCACGCTGGACATCCACGAAGCAGATTTAAAAACTGCTTTTGAAAAAGGATTCATAAGCGAAAAAGCGTACAAGTGGTCAACTGAAAAACTTCCAGTAACATTTAATGGCGTAAAAGATACAATGACTCGCCATCAGATTGCTCGAGAATATCAAAAGGTCGGGTACAATGTTGGAATGATTAGCGATGCAATTTACAAAGACCTAGTCAGAAACGTTCCTGTAATTGGGTCATACAACAAGTTCTTGTTTGACCATTATCAGCGCGGATTAATGATGCGTTCTGCGCTTGACGAGTTTCAACGCAGACACAAACTAGACCCAAACAGGGATAGCAGAATTTTGATGCGCGAAATATCGCATGACTTGAATGGATACTTTGGTTCCATTGGAAAGCAGGGATGGGTTAAGTCTGCAACATTCCAAGACCTACTTAGGATTCCATTCTTGGCTCCTCAGTGGGTGGAAGGCATTATCAAAAAGGATATAGCAATTCCTTACAAATTGATTGGTTCGCTTAAGGATGGAATTGAAGGACCGAAAAGATTGTTAAGAGGCGACGAAACGTCTGCAAGAGGAATCACAAGAGGCCTTATGGGAATGCTTGTCCTTACTCAAGTAATCAACGTCATCTCTAGGGGTCAACCGACTTGGAACAATGAAGAAGGCCACAAGATGCAAGCCGACCTTGGAGACAATGTCTGGCTTGACCCGATGGCAGTTTTCAACGAGACGATTTCTGAGCTTGTTAGATACAGCGAAACAAAAGAAGACTCAATCGAAGCAATTAAACAAGTTGGAGAAAATAAACTTGGATTTGTTGGAAGGGCCGGCCTTGTTCTTGGAACAAGAAAAACATTTAAGGGCAGGGAAATTCATGGAGTTGGAAATCTGCTGGGTCAAACTGCGAAGACGCTTGTTCCAGTTCCAATTACTATTAACGCTCCTGTTCAGGAAATGATTTACAAGCTATCAGGAGGAAAATATTCAGAACCAACAACTGCGCAGCAAGCGAAAAGGTCATTCTATGGCGTGCTTGGATTTAAAGTTGAGGCTGGAAGAAGGGCTGACCAAGAGATGGCTTTGAAGGCTAAAAAGTTTGTCGATGAAAACAAGCTGAAGTCCAGTTCGACAACCGTGAACATGTCAGATGAGCCGAGCTATTCAGACATACGCAGACAGCTTGACCTTGGCAATTTGCAAGGTGCCAAGAATGCGCTGCTTGCAATTAGGGAAAGAGGGGTAAGCGACAAGCAGATTATTGCAGCTATGAAGAGGTGGGAAAACGCCCCATTCGCTGGCAGCAGAGCAAATGAACTTTTGTGGATTCACTCAATGGATGCCAGCGAAATGGAGCTTTACCAAAAGGCCATCGAATACAAGCGGGACTTGTATTACAAATGGATTGATTTCTACACTAACGAGCCGGAATAGACCACATCTGGTCTTTGACGATTGACGACAATAAAGTTTTGTCGCCACCGCTCTTGCGGAACTCTCTCATGTCTTTGCATGGGAGAGTAACCACACACGATTTAATACCAATTGATTTCTGAAGGTCGAGCGCGCCTTTTATTCCAGGCGCATCATTATCAGAAATGATTACTACTTCTTTTATGGTTCTGTTGCTTTCAAGGAACCACTTGATTTCATTGACCCCAGATGAACATGACGCTCTTCCTACTGAAAACATTCCGCAGGATAAAGCGGCTGCGCAATCTGTCGGACCCTCGCAGATTACAAGCCTTTCGTCTGGCTGCTTGAATGAATAGAACAAGCCGTTCCTGCTTCCAGTAACGGCCCACTTCCTGCCAGTGGTTGAGCATCTAAGCCTTATTCCAATCATGTTGTAACCGCCATCGTGCATTGGAAATCCCCAAGCATTGAACTGTTCAAACCAAGCCGCCCAAATGCCATTATCTTTAGACAGCGATTCTTCTGATACTCCAAGGTCTTTTGAAAGCTTGGCTATCATTGCTTCTGTTGTTCTTGAGTGCGCCACCTTAAACATTTCAACGCAATCAATGATTACTGGTTTTGGCTTTGGGTTTGGATTGAATGGCTTTATCCATTTGATTGCTTCTGTAAGCTTGTGGATATAACCAATCTCACCAGACGACATGCTGAAAGGCCTGTCTGAAGTAACCCTCATGCAAAGGGCTGATGCCCCATCGTCACCGATGAGGCACCAGTCAGCCTTGTCGCAAATTGGGCACCTCTTGTTAGAGTTGACCCTTAACCAAGACATAGTGCTCGCTTGATTGTGTCTGCCATCTTTGCAGTAAGAAGCTCTCTTGGCTGGCACCTAACGATTCTCCAACCAAGACAAGCTGCTTCGTTATACTTTTCCATGTCTTTAACAAACCCAGCACCGCTGTTGTGTCTGCCTCCAATCCATACACCGCCTTCAATCTCAAGGGCAAGCGCACCGATTTCAAAGATGTGTCCTCTGATTTCTTTTGTATGTGGTTTCCAAGCAAAGTCAAACCTCCATCTCCTTGACTCGTGGAACTTGTGTTCAGCCAATGGAACAGGGATTCCATGCGATTGAAAAAATGCCAAGACTACTGTTGCATTATGTTTCATAGTGTTCTTAATACTGCTCCTTCATTTGGGTCCATGAAAGAAAGCGGAACTGTCAAAATGTCAGCCCGTGTTCTTGCTAATCTAGGTATTTGCATTTCTGTTATGCTGCTTATTTTCTTTTGTAATTGAATGAGCTTTTTCTTTTCCCATTCTGCCTGTTCTTTCCAGTACATGTACTGAGCAGGATTGTCTTGCTTCAGCATTGTATCAACGTTTGTGTTAAGCTTTTTTTGCTGCTCAGCAATTTCAACATCAATCTTTTTAATCTCTCGCTTTAGCTTGATGATATCAACATCAATCTCAAATGCAGAGGCGTACTTTTTTTGCGTTCTTTTCATTTAAATCCTTTCACGACTTCATCAAAGTCTTTTCTTTTCCATCCGTTTTTTGCAAGCGCGTCAATCAATGTCGACGCATCTTTCATTGTCATGTCCTTTGTCTTGTAGCCGTGCTTGTTAAGCAGGGCGCATTGTTTAAGTGTAGCAAGCTTGCCATTCCATCGCCTGAACATCTCGTTTATTAACTGTCTGCCTTGAGAATAAGACATATCTTTTGGGTCGATGCCTTGCTTCATAAGCATATGGTTTTGCTTTTCGCTTAGCGCTTTCCCGTTGTCCCACCCCCTGCTCTTTGTAGGTTGAAGTTCGAACACATCAAACGGGCTAATCCTCGTCGATGTGTAACGAACCTTTGCCACCATCCTTGCTTTCTTTGCCTCATCAAGCATCTGCTTTTTGAGCCGTTCTTCAACAAGCCTTTGCTCTTCCTCCTCTAACAGCTGCTTCATGTTGACCTTGCATTCGGTCTCCTTAGCCTTGCTGGACGCTGCTTCAATGGCTTCGTCCGATACGTTGCCTCCAAGGATGTCGGCTGTCGTCACCAGCTTGTGCCTGCCGCTGTTGCCAACGAAGTCCATGACAAGCATCTTGGGCTTTGGGCTTGATGCTATTGCGTCAAGCCTTTGCTCTTTTGATTCCTTGCCATCAACGATTCCTGGAAGCGGCCTAGTGCCTCTGCCAATCATCTGGGCATACAGCGACCTGCTCTTTGTTGGCCTAGCAACAGCAATGATTTCAACGGCTGGGTTGTCATACCCTTCCGTTGTAACACCACAGTTAACAAGCGCAGACACAGAGCCTGAGCCAAACGCTGAGAATATTTTTGACCTCTCATCGTCCGATGTCTTGCCGCACAGCCAACTCGATATGCCAGGAACAACCCTGTTCAATATGTTTGACAGCTGCTCAGCTTGGTTGACGCTGACTGTAAATACGATGGTCCTCTTTGGCTCTGCTTGAGCCATAAGGAACGCACCCCATTCGGAAGGCGGCTTGTCCAGAAGCGTGTTTTGAGGAAGCCCAAACATCGCTTCAAGAGTTGGCATTGCAACGCCAGCGATGGCGCTTTCGCTTTCCATTGCCGCCGATAGGTCGGCCCCGTTAAGGTCGCCAGCTGTGGTTCTCATGTGAGAGAAGTCTAAGCCACCGACATGCACCATTAGTTGCTCTGGCTCTATCAGCCAGCCATTGTTAACTCCAAACAGGATGTCCCTTTCGGCTGCAACGCATTCGAATATCTGACCAAGAGCTTCCTCGTCAGCCCTGTCAGGTGTGGCAGTAACGCCAAGAACCTTCAGGTCAGGATTCCCATTGGTGAAATACTCTACTATCTTTTTGTTTTCAGCGCTTACAGAATGATGAGACTCATCATAAAGCAAAGTGCCGAAATGCATCGGGTCAAACCGAAGCATTCGTTTTGCGTCGTCTTTTCCAGATGCCATTGTCTGCACCGTTGCAACAACAACTGGAGCCTGAGTGAACATAGACTTTGAGGCAGACAGCTCGCCCATCTCCACTTCAACTTCTATGTCGCGCCTAAGGAACGCGTCCCGTGCCTGCCATATTAATTCTTTACGGTGAGCTAGCAGCAATGCTCTTTTCGGAAGTCGCCTCTCAACGATTTCCGCCATAACAAATGTCTTACCTAATCCAGTCGCAGCAACATAAAGCGTGGAGCGATGTTCGCCCCACGCTTCCATGATTGCCTCGACATCTTCAGCCTGATAGTCGCGGCACTTATGTTTCATTAGTTTTTAGCTATGATGCTAAGAGCTTTGTTTTCTCCCTCCCACATGCCCTGCATAAACATGACGTAGTAAAGGATTTTCATTCTCTTTGATGCTTCATGAGGCTCAAGCTTTGCGAATTTTTTCATGTCGGATACCGCCAAAGAGTATTGATTATGAAATACTTCGTTTTCTGCTGTTGCCTCTTCCATTAGTTCTTCGACATTGCTGGATAGTATTGAGTCATTCTTGTTCAATTTTCATTCTCCTTATTTTTTTAAGTTCGTCCGACACGCCAGTGTCAAACTTGAATTGGCTTATGATTCCCCTTCCGCTGCACAGCCTGCACTTGTCAACAACTTGACCTTGGCAAGATGGGCAGACCGCATACGGAATGGCAACCTTAAGCATCATGATAACCCTTTCGAAATCAGTTTCGATTGAGTTAAAGTTTAATTCACAGAATAGCAAGTCCTTGTCTGACTTTGCTTTCTTTAATGTTTTATACGCATCGGTTATGGAATTGATAAGCGTGCTCACTTCGTCCGTTCTTCCTGCATACTTGAACGAATTGGCCGTATGAGGGTAGCCTGTCTTGTCTTTACCAAAACCCGACACGACTTTGCCTTCTTCCACAGTATCCGAATCTTCTTCATTTTGTTTTTTCCTTTTGAATTCTCTGCCGTCAGATGACTTGAGCTTTTCAAACTTTGGAATCTGCTTCTTGCTTTCAAGCTCCTGCCTTACCTTGATTACTAAGTCCACCCCGACGCCACATGCATCAGATAGCGAATTGTTTGAAACCTCGCCGAACTCTCTTAACGCAAGTTCAACGCACGCCCTTTTGTCCGCGCTGCTTCTTCTGATGCCGTGGCTCACATTGCATTTCAATGCAAACTTAACGCAGTCAGTTCTGCTTCCAGACCTAACGTCAAACGTGTTTGATTTCATGCCAGCCAACTTCATGGCCGCAATCCTGTGCATTCCGTCTGCCACAAGATAACTGCCAGCCGACGTTTCAAACAAAATACAGTCAGGCATTTCAGCTTTGTCTAACTTGTATTGTTCTGCATACTCTTCCGCAGTCTCTTGCTTGTACTCGCTTCTTACATGCGGCGACTCTTTGATGTTGATGTGTTCCAGCTTGATTAGTTTTTCTGCCATGATGATTTTATTTTTGAGTGTATAATACCCAAACGGCAAAAGCCGCCCCAATCATCAGTATGATGAAAGGGGCCCACATTGAGGGTGGAGTTTCCATTAGGCCTTTGCTTGCTTGAGAGACTTTTTAACAGACGATACTTGAACATCGTCTCCGATAATTGCGTCGATGCATTCTTGCAGCTTCTTGCCTTTGAGCTTTGTTGCAGACCTTACAATCTCAGACAAGTCCTTCTTGCTTATTGTTGAGTTGTTAAGAAACGGCTCCAATGCCACGCCATACTTTGATGCTTTATCAAAGACTGATTGCAGGTTCGTTATCTTTTCACGAGCCACTCCATCTACAAGCGAGTATCCAGGGACGAAGTCTGCATCCATTAATGCGCCTGCTTCCATTGCAGCCCAAGCGTTGTCTAGCCACTTCTGAGCAATGCTATATGTGTCGCAGAACTGCTTGCGCTGCTCTCGTGTCCACTCGCGAACAGGCACATCGACCAAGCTCTTGGGCGCAGGCACCAAAGACCCTGCCCAAGATTGATACTCGCCGCATTGCATCTTCGCCTTGCAGAACTTGCATTGAACTTCTCCCGCCGTCCGCTTGCCGCCAGCGTTGCTTGCTCTGACGCGTTCGTGAAGAATCCTGCCAGCTTTCTCAATGTCGTCTCTTGAATACACTGTGATTTCTGGAGTGTGAGTTACGAGCGGCTGAACAACAACTACTGCAATCTCGGCAAGCAGTGGTGTGTTTGCGTTGACTACAACTACTTGGTCTCGAAGCTGCAAGTTATTAGGAGACGTTGCCACCTGACCTGGAAGCGCTTTGTATTCTACAATCAAAGCTTTTGTTCCCATGCGATACGCACAGTCAACTTGACCGCTGTGCCGCAGCTTATCAGGCCAATGGACCCAGAACCTGTTCTCTCTAATCTCCTGCATGTTTTTAACGTCGACGCCAAAGTAGGACTCAATTACTTTCTGTTCTATTTTTAAACAGGACTCGTAGATGTCCTCCTGCTCAACTGTTAGTCCTTCGCTTGACTTTTTGTATAGCGCTTCGTGAACTGCTGTTCCAAATGCGGCATCGTCAGACTTGGTGTCTGGCAATCCTTTCTGCGCTAGGAACCTTCCAACGCACAACGCATCCGATTGTGCGCTGCTTGCGCTTGTGTAATCGCCACGCTCCGCTCCATTTTCAATTACTTGCTCGCTCATTTGGCCTCCTTGATTTTAGCAAAGATTGTATCGCGCTGATGCTCAACCATGTCAATTACATCGGCAGGAACTTCTTTCATGCTTTTGATGTTGTCGTCAATCGTTCCGATGCTGACAAGGAAATCAATCAACTGAGCTTCCTTGATTCCTGCCAGATTTGCGTAACCCTCAACAGCCTTAAGCTTGTTGTAAGACTTCGGCTCCTCGACCTTTGGAGCAACTTCGTTTTCCGAAGTTGGTGCCTCGGCAACCTCAACAAACACAGGCCTGCTAGGCTGCTCGTCCTTTTCGCTGTCGATGAACGAGACTTGCTCGGCATCGGCGTCGATGACTGCGCCGCCGTCCATTTTCAATGCTTTGCGCATCTGGATTGACTTTGGGCCATAGTGGTTAATCAAAGACTTCTCGACTGTCTTGATTGCCATCTCGTCCCGCTTGGTAATCCAAAGACAGGTGCTGTGCTTCTCTGGCTTGTCTTTGCAATAGCGATACTGCTTTGAATACATCATCGCGTGCTTTTCAATCTCGTCCACAGTCCAGAACTCGCCACGCTCAAAGCCGTTTAGCAGCTTGAACTTGGCAGCGTAGCCGATGATTGGTGTGAGCGGTTCAACAGGCTTTGACTTGTCCACCACAAGCTCACCAGTAAGCTCGTCCCATAGCTTTAGCTGGCCTTCATAGACCACAGTCGAGCCGAGCGTCTTGTATTCGCCAGAGCGCATCGCAAGTTGGATGAACCCCTTGTAGCCGATTTGGAACTGGCACTTGTCGCCGTACGGAATCAAGTGA
>Ga0114969_10001871_pt1 | contig 17567 bp, 14 predicted proteins | sample M_130807_MF_Meta_FD_87316 | JGI IMG/M metagenome (GOLD analysis project Ga0114969, IMG submission 87316) | Freshwater microbial communities from Lake Montjoie, Canada to study carbon cycling - M_130807_MF_MetaG | ecosystem: Environmental > Aquatic > Freshwater > Lake | place: Lake Montjoie...
CGCGAGAGTCGTCGCGGCACTGCTCCGCCCACGCGCCATGACGAACAGCGCCACGGCACCCGCTGTGAGTGCGACAACCGCAGCCAGTGCCAAGACACCGCGGCTCGTGCGGCCCTGCTCCAGGGAGTAGTCCCCCGTCGGGAGTGTCATGTCGGCGAGTTCCGCGAGTACCTCGGTGGCCTGTTGCGGGCGCGCGTCGGGATCCTTGGCTAAGCAGCGCATAATGAGGGCGCGCAATACGGGCGGCACGTCAGTCCGAACCTGCTCAATGGGCGGCGGTGCCTTGGTGAGCTGAGCAGCCATCGTCTCCGCGGGCGAAGGACCGTCGAACGGCGCCGCCCCCGTCAGGAGCTCGTACGCGAGCAGCCCAACCGCGTAAATGTCTACTCGCTGGTCCGCCGCGGGGTCACCGGCGAGCTGTTCCGGTGCCATGTAGGCCGGCGTGCCAATCGCCATCCCACTCGCGGTCATGCCGACGGCGGGCATAGACGCGGAAATAGCTTTTGCCACGCCGAAGTCGGTCACCACCGCATGTGAGCCGCTCCGGAGCACGTTGCCGGGTTTGATATCCCGATGCACCACGCCGCGCGCGTGCGCGTAGGCCAGCGCATCGACGACATCGTGCAGAATCCGCACGACCTCACGCGGCGTGAATCGCAGCGGACGCTCCCCGTGCAGCGCGTGCTTCAGCGACTCCCCCTCGATGAAGGGCATCGTGTAGTACAGCAACTCGCCAAACTCCCCCGCCGCATACAGCGGGACGATATGCGGATGCTGCAGCTGGGCCGCGAGCTGGATCTCGCGCCGGAATCGCTCGCGATTGACCCCCGCGGCGAGTTCAGGCGGGAGGACCTTGATCACCACCTGCCGGTTCAGCGCTCGCTCGGTGGCCAGAAACACTCGGCTCATACCGCCGCCCGTCAGCTCGCGCTCCAGTGCGTACTGGGCGCCGAAAGCCTCGAGAATCTGGCGGTCGAACTCGTTGGTCTGGGCCATCGGCGGCGACGGGGTTGAACTGGCAAGGTAATCGCGGGCCGACTTAGAAGGGTCGGAGTGCGCGGTCGACGGGCTACACCAGTAAGACCGCTGACGCACGGGCAACGTTCCGTCCGCCGCCTAGGCCACCGGTGCAGGGGAGCGGAGCAACGGGCTAGATTTCTCTTCAGGGATCCCCGCCGCTCACCGCCCAACGACCATGACTGACCACCCCGCGACTCCGGACGTCCAGCGCGACGAACCGGTCGGTTACGACCCCGCTGTCGTCGAACGCACGTGGCGTGACCGCTGGCAGCAGCGCGGCACCAACCGGGCGAAGATCGCTGACGCCACGAAGCCGTACTATGCGCTGCTGATGTTTCCCTATCCGTCGGCCGAGGGGCTCCATGTGGGCAACCTCTTCGCCTTCACGGGAAACGACATCTACGCGCGCTTCCAACGGTTGCAGGGGTTTGACGTGTTCGAGCCGTTCGGGTTCGACGCCTTCGGGATTCACTCGGAGAACTACGCGCTGAAAGTCGGCGTGCATCCCACCGAAATGATTCCGCGCAACGTCGCGAACTTCACCCGTCAGGTACAGCGCGCCGGGATCATGGTGGACTGGGACCGCACGGTCGACACCACGGATCCGTCGTACTACAAGTGGACGCAGTGGGTCTTCCTGCAACTCTACAAGCAGGGGCTCGCCTTCAAGAAGAAGGCGGCGGTCAACTGGTGCCCCAACGACAAGACGGTGCTCGCCAACGAGCAAGTCGAAGGCGGCAAGTGCGAGCGCTGCGGCGCCGAAGTGGAACAGCGATTCCTCGAGCAGTGGTTCTTCCGGATCACCGACTACGCCGAGCGCCTGCTCAATAACATCGAAGGGCTCGACTGGTCGAACACCACGCGCACGGCGCAGCGCACCTGGATTGGCAAATCCGAAGGGGCGGAGCTGAAGTTCCGCGTGGTAAACCCGTTCGAAGGAGCGGGGAGCGCTGCCGTGCACGAGACGTCAGAAACGATGGCCGTGCAGGACATCACCGTCTTCACCACCCGCGCCGACACCATCTTCGGCGCCACGTACCTCGTGCTCTCGCCGGAACATCCGCTGCTCGGGGATATCACGAGCGGGGACCAGCGCGACGCGGTGGCGACCTACCGTCAGCAGGCGTCGAAGCAGGATTTGATAACGCGCAAGACGACCAAGACCAAGACCGGTGTGTTTACCGGCGCGTATGCTGCGAACCCAGCCACTGGGGCGCTCATCCCAATCTGGACCGCCGATTACGTGCTGATGGAGTACGGCACCGGCGCCATCATGGCCGTCCCGGGGCACGACGAGCGTGATTTTGAGTTCGCGCAGGTCTTCGATCTCCCCATCGTGCGCGTGGTCGCGGGCAAGGGACAAGACGGCCGCACGCCGCTCGCCGAAGCCTACACGGACGACGCCGACGCACGCCTCGTGAACAGCCAGCAGTTCAACGACCGACCTGTGGACGAAGCTAAGCGGCACGTCACCGCGTGGCTGGAATCGAAGTTCGCCGGCAAACCGGTTGTCAACTATCGCTTGCACGATTGGTGCATCTCGCGCCAACGCTATTGGGGGCCACCGATCCCAATTATTTACTGCGACGACTGCGGAACCGTGCCAGTCCCCGAGTCGCAGTTGCCCGTGCTGCTCCCCAACATCCCCGACTTCAAGCCGGACGACTCAGGGATATCGCCGCTCGCGCGCCACGCCGAGTGGTTCCACGTGCCGTGCCCAACGTGCGGCAAGCAGGCGCGGCGCGAAACCGATGTCTCCGACACGTTTCTCGATAGCGGCTGGTACTTCCTCCGCTATCCGAGCGTTGGCCGTGACGATGTGCCGTTCGACCGCGAGACCACCAAGAAGTGGCTCCCCGTCAATTCGTACATTGGCGGCAACGAGCACGCGGTGTTGCACCTCCTCTACTCGCGCTTCCTGACCATGGTCATGAAGGACGCGGGGCATCTGGACTTCGAGGAACCGTTCACGAAGTTCCGTGCCCATGGAATGATCATTCGTGATGGCGCCAAGATGTCCAAGTCGAAGGGGAATATCGTGAACCCCGACGACTACATCGACGCGTGGGGCGCGGATACGTTCCGTACGTATCTGATGTTCCTCGGACCGTTCGAGGAGGGGGGCGATTTCCGCGACGCTGGGATCAGTGGCGTGAAGCGCTTCCTCGATCGCCTCTGGAAGTCGGTGCACGCGGCCGCTACCGAGGGCGCGCCCGATGTCGAGGTCATGCGCGCGCTCAATGCGACCATCAAGAAGGTTGGCGAGGATGTTGCCAAGCTCTCGTACAACACGGCAGTTGCCGCGATGATGGAGTACATGAACGTGCTGCGGCGTGGTGAGCGCCACCCGCATCGTGACGAAGTGCTCCCCGTGGTGCAGCTCGTGGCGCCCTTTGCGCCGCATATCGCGGAAGAACTGTGGTCGGTGCTCGGACACGAGCTGAGTGTGTTCGACTCCGGCTGGCCGACCTTCGATCCATCGCTGCTCGGCGGCGAAACGATCACGATTGCCGTGCAGATTGGCGGCAAGACGCGTGGGACGGTGGCGGTGGCTAAGTCCGCCACGCAGGACGACGTCTATGCCGCCGCGATCGCGGATGCGTCGATTGTTAAGTTCGTGACGGGAACGCCAAAGAAAATCGTGTTCGTGCCTGGGCGTCTGCTGAGCATCGTACTGTAGTACGCGTCTGGATTCCTACAGCGCCTTCGAAATCCATTCCCCGACGTAGTACCCAATCGCGGCGACACCGAGGCCCACGACGAACATGTCCATGCCAGAGCGAATCACGCCACGTCCGGTGAACACGCTCCGCATAGCGCCTACGAGGAAGTGACTTCCCATGGCAAGGGCAAAGCTCAGCCAGATGGCTGACGCGCCATCGAGGAAAATGAATGGAGCCACCGGAATAAACGAACCAATGGCGGTGGCCACGCCGGTGATCCAGGCTTCGCGCATCGGTGAGCCTGGGTCGCCGCTGATTTTCAGTTCTTCCTGAACCTGTTCAACGAGCATGCGTTCCGGATCCGCCATCACCTCGGTCGCGAGGGCGTAGGCCTGCTCCTTCTGCATCCCCTTCATCTCGTAAATCAGGGCGAGTTCGTCGCGCTCAACTTCCGGCATCAACGCGATCTCGTCCCTCTCCATGGCGATCTCGTTGAGATACACCTCGTGCTGAGACTTCGCCGCTAAGTAGCCGCTGGACCCCATCGATAGCGAGTTCGCGACAATGCCGGCGACGCCAGCCACAATGACGGCGTGATGCTGCGCCGCGACCGTCGCGCCAATCACGCCCGCAGCGAGGCCGAAGTTCGCGGTCAGGCCGTCGTTGAAGCCGTAGACGACGTTCCGGAGCAGGCCGCCGGATTCCGTCTGGTGCCACGGTTCTGCGTGCTTGCCGGCCAGCTGCGCAATTTCCGCGGCATGCTCTTTGGATTCGCGAGCGAGTAACAGCGCTTCGTCGCCACCGGCCGCGCCCTTCGGCGTCGCGCGATGCATGTCGAGGTATGCTTTGACTTCGCGTCCTTCCTCGCTCAACAGCATTGGGAGCAGGAATCCAGGACCGAAGCGGCGCCCAAGAAAGGCGAGCAGTCGCGTTCGTCCGGTGGGGTGGAACGCGCGCACCGTGCCGCCGTTCTGGACAATCAGATCAGCCCAAATCGTGACGTGGCGGTCCTCCACGTCGGCGAGACGGCGGAAGACGTCAGCCTTCGACGCGTCCGGCTCTAACGTCGCGAGCAGTCGGTACAAGAAGGCGGCATCCGCCTCGTCCTGCCAGTGATGCTCGAAGGCGTGCAGGTCCGCCGATTTCAGAGAGGCACTCATACAGAGAATATGGCGCACCGGCCGATCCGGTGGCGGCTACGCGTGGAGGAAAACGCCGAGCTCGCGCTGACGTCGCTAGAACTCAATCTGTGTCCCAAGCTCCACGACGCGGTTCGCCGGTAACTTGAAAAACTCTGCGGCACTCCGCGCATTCGTGGACATCACGGTAAAGAGGCGTTTGCGCCACAGGTGCATGGTCAGTCCACCCTTTTTCCATGCGATGTCGCGCGGGATAAGAAGCTCGCGCCCGAGATAGTAGCTTGTGTCGAGCGTCCGGGTTTTCACTCCCTGGCGACGCAGCAGCTCCATGACCTCGTTCACGTCCGGCGATTCCATGAAACCATAGTGCGCCACGGCGCGCACAAACCCAGCGTCGAGCATGGCGAACTCGACGCGCTCATCATTGTTCACTTCGGGGACTTCTTCTGTGACAATCGAGAGGAGAATCACCTGCTTGTGGAGCACCTTATTGTGCTTGAGATGATGCAGCAGCACCACCGGCGCCCCGCCCGACTCGGAGGTCATAAACACCGCGGTCCCGGGGACGCGCGGAATGTTTCCAGTCGCGACGCTCTTGAGGAACGAGTCCAGCGGCATGGTGATTTCCTGTAACCGCTCGCGCAGGATCGCTCGCCCACGCTTCCAGGTCGTCATAAGCAGGAAGAGCGTCATGGCGATCACAAGCGGAACCCACCCGCCGTGCCCAATCTTCAGCGCGTTGGAGCCGAGGAAGGCCAAATCCATGGCGAGGAACGCCACCGTGAGCGACACGGCCTGCCACAGGGGCCAGTTCCAGCGCGCCGCTGCAACCACCAGGAAGAGCAGTGTCGTGATCGCCATCGTCCCCGTCACCGCGATTCCATACGCCGCACCCAGCGCGCTCGAGTTCTTGAACCCGAGCACCACCAGCACGCAGCTCACCATCAGCGCATTGTTGATCTCGGGAATGTAGATCTGCCCGGCTTCCTGTTTCGACGTGTGGACGATCGTCATGCGCGGGCTGTAGCCGAGCTGGATACACTGCTGCGTCAGCGAAAATGCACCCGAGATCAACGCTTGACTCGCAATGATCGCGGCCACTGTCGCAATCGCGATGAGCGGATACAGCATGGCGCGCGGCGCCAAGAGGTAAAACGGATTTTCCACCGCCGACGGCACGCGCATCACGAGCGCGCCCTGCCCGAAATAGTTCAACAGCAGGCACGGGAACACGAACCAGAACCACGCGAGCCGAATCGGCTTCTTTCCAAAGTGCCCCATGTCCGCGTACAGCGCCTCAGCGCCAGTCACGGCGAGCACGACGGCGCCCAAGAGCACGAAGGCCGCCCATCCCTTGTGCATCAGGAACGTGATCGCGTACATCGGGTTCACGGCAGCGAGAATCTCTGGCGAGCGCATCACCTCGTGCAGTCCAGTGGCCGCAATCACGGAGAACCAGATCAGCATCAACGGGCCGAAGAACGCACCCACCTTCGCCGTTCCAAACTTCTGCATAAAGAACAGCCCGAAGAGCACAACGATCGAGACCGGGATAATGACGCTTTCGAAATTCGGCGAGACGATCATAAGCCCTTCCATCGCACCCAGCACCGAGATAGCCGGGGTGATGACGCCGTCACCGTACAGGAGCGCGGCGCCAAAGAGGCCGAGCACAATCAGGAAAAAGCGACGATGCTTGCGGGTGGTATCCCTGCCGATGATCAGTGCCAGCATGGCGAGGATTCCTCCCTCGCCTCGGTTGTCCGCGCGCATGACGAAGACGATGTACTTGAGACTCACCACAAGCATCAGCGCCCAGACAATCAGCGACAGGACGCCGTAGACGTTTTCCGCCGACGGCGTGAGCCCGTATTCTGGTTTGAAGCACTCGCGGAACGCGTAGAGCGGGCTTGTCCCGATGTCTCCGTACACAACCCCGAGTGCCGTCAGGGTGAGGACCGCCAGTCGGCGGCCCGTCGGATTCGACTCGACATGCTCGCGCTGGCGCGGGATCGGACGCATCGCGGTCACGCCAGTCGATGGCGTGCCAAGCTGCGCGGTATCGTGTGCTGAGGGAGGTTCGGACGGCATAGAGTGCGAAAACGGGTCGCGGACAATCCGCGACCCGTACTCGAAATGTAGTGGTCTCCCGTGAGGAGTCCAGCGACCGTGGTCGGCCTTGGCTTACTGCCGGGCGACCAAGGCGTCCAAGTCGCTCGCCGCCCGCCGTAAAATGGCGACCGCTTCGTCGACCAGGGGGGAATCGGCGGTGCGATGCATGGTGAGGTGCACGTAACTCCGGCCAAGGGTGGCCATCGCTTCGTGAGCGGGGCGCATCTGCTCCCCAAAGATCGACGCCCCAAGTTGCCCGAGGCGCTCCAAGACCTCGTCGACGGTGCTGCGGTTCTCCGCGAGGTACGCTCGCCCCGCGTCCGTGATAGCATAGACCTTCTTGCCGCTCTCCTCCGGCGCAACCGAGGCATAGCCCATGTCCTCGAGCAAGGTCAGCGTCGGGTACACAGTGCCCGGGCTCGGGGAGTAGCGGCCACCCGAGCGTTCCTCGAGCGCCTTGATGATCTCGTAGCCGTGGCGTGGCTTCTCGGCCAAGAGCTGCAGAATGACGAACTTGAGGTCACCCTGCTCGAACATTCGTCCGCCTCGCTGGCCTCCGCGGCGCGGCCCGAATCCGAACCAGAACGGCCCTGAACCGGCATCTCCCTTCCAGTCCCATCCACGTCCCGCGCCTTGGCGCTCGCTGGGTCCACGCTCTCGATTCCACATGACAATTTCTCCTTTAAGACATATCGGACGTTATATCACGATATATCGCTCGTCAAGGTTGTGTCGGTGCCAGTGGCGGTCGTCTGAACGCGACAGGATATTCAAAATGTACGTAACCTTGGGCGCAGCCCCACGCACGCCCCACGCACGCCCCACGCACGCAGCCTTAGGTCCCTAGCGCGCCAATGTTCGAAGTCCTGCTCGAATCGCGCGGCATTCGTGCGCCGCGTCCCGCGATGTCCACCGCCCTGAGCGTTGCGACGCATGCCGCGCTGCTCATGGCGTCGGTCCCGGGCGCTCATTTTCTCTTCGATCACGGCCAGTCACCACGCGAGCTCAAGTTGCTCACCGAATCGGTGCGCTATCTCTTTCCGCCGGAGCGACAAGCGGCCCCCTATTCCGACCGCCTGCGTTTTGCCACGGCGTCCGGCGGTTCAACGGCCGCCGGCATCATCGAAGACCGTACGCGCACCGTCTCCGATAACGGACTTGTCGGCACGGGCGCCCCAGGACACAACACCGCGGATGAGGCCAGCGAGGCACCAGCGGCGACTCCGTCGCGGTCCACCGAAGCGTTCACCGTGGTGGAAGTCGACAGCGCCGCTGTCCGCGACCCGGAGTCCGCCGCTCCGGACTATCCAAAGACGCTGCTCGCGCAGGGAATCCAAGGCTATGCCGCGATGCGTTTCGTCGTGGATTCCACGGGACACATCGAGATGAACACCGTCCATGTGGTCGACGCCACGCACAACGACTTTGTGCAGGCGGTGCGTGACGTCATGCCGCGGATGCACTTCCGTCCCGCGCGCATCGGGCAGACGGCGGTTCGCCAGTTGGCGGAGCAGCTGTTCAAGTTCGAGACGAAGGTGGCGACCCCCGCTCCCCCGCCAAGCAAGAGACCAGGCGACAACGCACCGATCGCGCGTTGAGCTTCACGTACTTCACGTAATAAACGCGGCGCGGGAGATTCGCTCTCCCGCGCCGCGTCGTGTATCCGCAAACTGCGCGTTGGCGCGTTACTCGTAGCGCAGCGCCACAATCGGATCGAGTCCGGCGGCTCGGCGCGCGGGATACACCCCGAACACCACACCTACGAACGCCGAGAAACCAAAGGCGACGACTACGCTCGAAAGTCCGACCTCGGTGCTCCAGTGGAAGAACTTGCTGAATGCCATAGCCCCGCCAGCGCCAACGATGATGCCGAGCATTCCGCCCAGCAGGCAGAGCACGACGGCCTCGATCAGGAACTGGAAGAGGATGTTCATCTTGGTGGCGCCCAGTGCCTTGCGAACGCCAATCTCACGCGTGCGCTCGGTGACCGAGACCAGCATGATGTTCATGATGCCGATGCCACCGACGACCAGCGACACGGCCGCAATGCCTGCAAGCAGGAGGCTGAACACGGCGGTAGTTTCGCCGAGCGTGTTCAGGAAGTCCGACTGATTGCGGATTTGAAAATCGTCATCCTTGCCCGCGCGCAACTTATGCTCACGCCGCAAAATCTTCTGGATGTCGCCCATCGTCTCGGGAATCTCTGCCTCTGACGGCGCGAGCACACTGATTGAGCGCACGCGGTTGGTGCCGAGCACGCGGAAACGCGCCGTTTGAATGGGGAGCAGAATCTGATCGTCGGGGTTCGAGAAGGCGCTCGCTTGGCCCTTGGACTTGAAGACGCCGACTACAGTAAACTGGATGCCGCGGATGCGAATCTGCTCACCGACGATGGCTTCGTTGCTCTGGAGGCCAAGGTTCGATACGACCGTAGGGCCGAGAACGGCGACGCGCTGGCGCGTCTGGTCTTCGGTGTTGTTGAAGAAGCGGCCGGTCGCGATCTCATACTTACGCACCTCGGGATAGTTGGACGTCGAGCCAACGATCGAGGTGTTGGTGTTCTTGTTGAGGAACTGCACCTGCAGGTTCCCGTTGATCTCGGGCTGCACTGCTGCAATCTTCTCGCCGCGATCCACGAGCGCCGTGGCGTCGTCAATCGTCAGCTTGGCGCCGCCGCCGCCCGTGCGCACGCCGCCCATCATCCCTTGGCCCGGGTTGATCGTGAGCAGCGTGGTGCCCAGCGCCGAAATGCGGTCGTTGACCTGCTTTTGGGCGCCGCGACCGAGCGCGACCACCGCGATCACCGCCGACACGCCGATCACGATGCCAAGCATCGTGAGCAGCGAGCGGAGCGTGTTCGCGCGGAGGGCGCCCAGTGCAACGCGGATCGTTTCGCCAATGAGCATGGCTAGTTGCCTCGACCACCACCAGGACCACCACGACCACCACTACCACCACTACCACCACTACCACCCGCGGCGCCACCACCCAACGGACTACCGGTCATGGACTTCATGCGGTCGTTCTGCTCCTGACGCTTGGCCTGCAGCGCCGCGACACTCAGCATCGCGACCTTGTCGCCTTCCGCGAGCCCGTCGATCACTTCGGTGTAGTCATAGTTCGCGACGCCGAGTCGGACCGACTTGGGCTCCCAGGTGGCCCCCTTCTGAATAAAGACGAGGCCCGTGCGCTGACGCTGACGGCCACTGGCCATTGCACCGGCGCCGGCCACTGCTCCACCGCCACCGGAAGCTCCACCGCGGCTACCGCGTCCACCGCCCTGGCCACCGCCCTGGCCGCCACTCATACCACCACCCATACCACCGCCACCATCTCCGCCGGCCTTCCGACGGCAGGCGCCGCTCTTCATCATGTCGACGCCGAGGTCCTTGTACAGCCCCGTCATCTGATCGCGCAGCGCGGTACGGTCGGCGCTCGGGTCGCTCATCTTCGTGCGGAGGTCGTCGAGCTTCTTGACGACCGCCGGCTTCTTCTTCATCGCGGCATCAATGGCCTTGCAGTCGGCATCGGTCACCTCGACCTGCTGACCACGGCCGCCATAGCTTCCCTGCCCGCCACCCTGACGGTCCTGCCCACCACCCTGGATGGCGAGGAGGTCGAGCTCGCCCTTGCTGACCTGCGCATCGCCGCGGCCACCACCACCCATTCCACCACCGCTGCCGCCACGACCACCACCGCTACCGCCGCGACCGCCACCATTACCGCCGCCCGGGCCACGCAGCTTCGCGCGCACTGAGTCGGGGTTCAGACCAAGCAGCCCCGCTGCGACCGCCGCTTCACGCGGCGAACGGATGGCATCGTTCGGTACGGCAATCACGCCGAGGCGTTCATCGGTCAACACCGCGACTTCGCCGTTCATGCCGGGGCGCAGCAGCCCCTCGCTGTTGTCGAGCGAGATCAGCACGGGGAACATCGTTACGTTCTGCTGAACCGTCGCCGAGGGCTCAATCTTCTCGACAATGCCGCGGAAGACGCGATCTGGGAAGGCGTCTACCGTCACCGTTGCGGGCTGTCCTGCGGCCACGGCACCGATGTCCGTCTCGTTCACGAGCGCCCGGGCACGAACCTTGGTGAGGTCGGCCATTGTTGCGATCACGGAGCCACCGCTCACCGAGCCACCGCCAGCCTGAATGACTTGGCCGAGCGAGACGGGCTTGGTGATGATGGTGCCGGTGATCGATGCACGGACGGTCGCATCCGTGAGACGCTGTGCGTTCAGGTCGCGCGTTCCCTGGTTACGGAGCTGGGTTGCCTGCGCATTTGCGAATGCGGTCTGCGCCGTTTCCAGTTCAGACTGCGTGATGATGCGCTCTTTGAACAGCTGCTGCTGACGCGTGAGCTGCGCCTTGGCTACTTCGAAGTTCGAACTGGCGGCGGCGTAATCAGCCTTCGACTGTTCGAACTGCGTATGCAGGTCGGTCGTGTCGATCTGCACGATGAGGTCGCCCGGCTTGACGAAGGTGCCGATTTCAATCAACATCTTCGTGACTTGGCCCGAGGCGGTCTTGGACTTGACCTCGATCACGTTGATCGGCTCGATAATACCGGTCGCCTCGGCGTTCACGACAATGTCGCGACGCTGAATGGTCGACGTGGGGATCGTCACAACCTTGGTCTCGGTCTTGGCACAGGCCGTGAGGGCGACGAGGGTGAGCATCAGGAACGTGCGGTTCACGGCGGACTCCGGCTTTGAATGGAACGTCGGGATGAGTGTCATGGTCATTACTTCAGGTCGCGCCCGATCAGCGCTTCGATGTTGGCCTTCGCGATGCGCGCATTGACGCGAGCGTTGATGAGCTGCGCCCGGGCGTTATCGAGCGTGGTCTCGGCCTGCAGCACTTCGAGGAGGCTCGAGGTGCCGAGGTTGTAGCGCTGCTGCACCACGCGGAGCGCTTCCCGCGCCGACTGAATGGTCAGGAGTTGCAGCTCAATGGTCGACTGCGCGGTGCGGTAGTTGCTGAGGAACGTGGTGAGGTTCTGTACCACGAGCGCTTTGGCGTCGCGGAGATTCGCCTCGGCATTCTCGGCGTTCACGCGTGCGACCAACAGCGACTGCTCGCGCGTGTAGTTATTGAAAATCGTGTAGTTGAGCGAGAGCCCAAAGCGTGTCGATGTGGCTGTTGGACCACCACCGAAGTTGAAGTTCTGGGATTGCTTGGGATTCTGTCCGTAGGACGCGTTCAAGGCGAGCGTCGGCATGTACGGCGTGGTAGCCGCTTTATGCTGCGCGCGTGCGGCCTCGAGTGCCTGCGTCGACTGGCGCACGGACGGGCCATCGGAGACCATCGCCAAGAGCTGTGCTTCGTCGAGGTCGACCTTGCCGGTGTCCATCGTGTCGGCGAGTGTTGCGGTGACCATCACCGGCGACGCGACAAGGCGCGTGAGCGCGGCGTTTGCGTTCCGCAGGGAGTTCTCGGCGGTGAGGATCGACAACTTGGCGTTGCCAACCGCGATCGCGGAGGTGAGCGAGTCGGCGAGCGTGGCAACGCCGGCCTTCATCTTGGCCGATGCAACGTTCAGCTGTTGCTGTGCTTGTTCGAGGAGCTGCTTGGATGCGGCCATCTGCTCATTGGCGGCGAGCACGTTGAAGTACTGCGTTTTGACCGTGAGGGCCACGCTGTAGCGTTGCGCGACTTCGTTGGCACCGGCGCTTTCCATGTTGGCTTGCGCGGCGCGGTAGTTGTAGTTGCGCTGACCGCCATCGTAGAGCGTCAGGTTGGACGACACCGACCGGCTATAGCTCCACGGGAGCCCGCTGGTTGGTACCGGCGTTCCCTGCACGAACTGTGTGCCACCCGCTTGGTTGCCGGAGTACGAGAAGGAAGCCGTCGGGAGGAACTGCGCCAAGGACGCGCGCACCGCTGATTCACTGGTGCGATTCGCGTTGCGGGCTTGAACGGTCAGTGGCGAGTTCTGCTGTGCGAGGCGAACCGCTTCCTCGAGCGAGATGGGTCGTGCGCCGGCGTTGCCCTGAGCACAGGCGATCGACGGGGCGAGGGCCACGATTCCAAGGGCAACAGCACCCGTGGCGATCGTTCCCATGGCTTTGCGGATGGTGCCGAACGTCATTTCTTCTCCGTGCGCTGCGCTTCGCGCTGTACGCGCTCACGCTGCATCTGGTCGTAAATCGCCTTCTGCTCGGGAGTGAGCAGTTGGGTGAGTCGCGCGCGAGCCGTCGTGCTGGCCGAGTCGAGGAGCGGCCGAACCGGCGCCAGGATGGAATCCTGTGCACGGTTGCGGTCGTCGAAGATTCGGTTGGCCGAGTCTCGCTGCACGGGGGTGAGGTGCAACTGATCGAACGTGCGCTGCCGCATGACTTTCTGGTCGAACCAACGCGCATTCTCGCGGAAGACGATACGGTCCACGGCCACACCGACCACGGCGCCCGCGAGGGCGGCGCCGAGGTAGACCGCTAAGGCCATGCTTTTGGACCGAGTCATTGCACGCCTCCTAGCGTCCCGTCAGCGCGCGGATGTTCGCCTGTTCGGCCATCCGTTCGCGTGCGGCAAGAGTGGGGGCGTCGATCGTCGACGGATCGATAATCGTCTCATACTCCGCCCGGGCATACTGTGTCTGATCGCGCATGAGCAGGCTCCCAGCCACGAGCACTGCGAACCCCGCAGCCACGAGGCCGACGCGCAACCACTTCTCCGGGATGACGTACCAGGCCTCTCCGATATCGTCGGCCGAGACGCGCGACATGATGCGCGCCTCCAAGCCGCTCCAATAGGCGGATTCCGCTGGAGCTGCGTAGATCTCGCGCAGCGCCGTGGTCACATCGTCGTCGCGCAGGAGCGACGGTCCGCGAAAGTCCTCTGTCATAAATCCCTCCGTACAGGTCCCAGAATACCGCGCAACTGTGACCGCGCGTAATGCAAATCCGATCGCGCCGTTCCCTCGGGAATTCCGAGCAGTTGGCCAATTTCCGAATGCTTGAACCCTTCCACATCGTGCAGCACAATCACCGACCGCTGCCGCTCGGGCAACTTGGCCAGTGCGTCCTTCAGGCGCTGGCGTAGTTCATTGCCTTCTGCGGGATCCCGAAAAGGCGACGCCACCGTTTCTGGCAGCTCATCGGCATCCCGTACCTTACGTCTACGCGTGATATCCAGTGCGGCGTTGGCGACGATCCGGTGCAACCAGGCACCGAAGGCCTGATCCGGCAGAAATCGATCGAGCGCTTTGTAGGCGTGCAGGAAGGCTTCCTGCACCGCATCCTCGGCGTCCTCATGATTCACCACAATCGCTCGCGCCACGGCATAGGCGCGCCGTTGATGCGTGCGAACCAGTTGCGAGAACGCCTCTCGCTCGCCGCGCTGCGCGGAGAGTACGAGATCTCGCTCGTCCGTTGGACGGTCCGTCACGGACCAGCTGCCGGTCGAGTGTGAACGCCGTCCCCCAATCGATCCGATCGGGAGGGGCGCGACAGTCGCGCTTGCCTCAAGTCTCACCCTCCAAATACGCGGGCGCGAGGCTGACCGTTGGAGCGCTGTGGGTGGGGAGGGTCACGCCGCGGGCGTCCCGGAAAGCCCCAAAACCGCGGCCCGTTCCCGCATGGCCGCAATCACGAAGGTGATGTGCGCATCGAGCTCCACGCCCAGTTCCGAGGCGCCCTGGGTCACGTCTTCGCGGTTCACCCCCCGCGCGAATGCCTTGTCCTTCATCTTCTTCTTGACACTCGAGACCTCAAGGTCGTTCACGCTCCGACTGGGCCGGACCAGAGCGCAGGCGGTAATCATCCCACACAACTCGTCCACCGCGAACAGCGCCTTGGCCATGGGCGTCTCGCGCGCGACGCTGGTGTAGTGCGCGTGGCCGAGAATCGCCTGAAGCACGTCCTCCGGATATCCGAGCCCACGGAGCACCCGAACACCTTCCGAAGGGTGCTCGGCGTCGGCCGCGTGGTCGTTGTTCGGGTACCGCTCGTAGTCGAAATCATGCATCAGGCCCGCGAGTCCCCAGCGCTCAATATCCTCGCCGAAATGGGCGGCGTAGGCGCGCATCGCGCCCTCGACGGAGAGCATGTGCTTGCGCAGGGAGTCGCTGGGGGTCCAGGACTCCATCAGGGCGAGCGCGTCGGCGCGGGAGGGAAGCGAAGTCTCGGTCATGCGGGGGGCCGGCCAGCGGTTGGCGTGAAGGTCCGTATGCACCGCGCGCCCAGCCGGCTCGGCTGGGCGCGCGGTGCGTACGTAATCTAAGCAAAAACAGGAGCGCGGTGTTCCCAAAGACCCCCTGATATGGGGACGAGAACTACCGATCGCGATCGCCGCCCGGCATCAGGCGCATGAAGTCCTCGTTCTGATCCTTCAGCAGTGCAAGCGCCTTGGCCTTGGCTTCCGGATCGGTGATGGCAGCCAGGGTCGCGTCGACATCGGCCGTCCGCTGATTGCGGATCCCCATGAGCGCCTGCTGAATCCCGCGCATGGCCAGCTGCATCGACTCCTGCTCGGCGGGCGACGGGGCGTCAGTCGCGAACTTCTGCTTCGACCGCGAACTACTGACCGAGGCACTCACCGAGCGCGAGCCGCGACGCAGCGAATCGTAGGTGGCAAGGCTGACCTTGTACCGTTCCTTGATCTGTTCGTCGACGACCTTTACTGCCGCGACCTGTTCGTCGGTCAGCTGCAATTTCTTTTTCTTGTCGATCAGGAACGAGGCCGGATTCATGTCTTCCAGGTCGCCGCGCGTCGGGGCCTTGAAGGACCCGCCACCGCGTGGGGCACCGCCGCCGCCTTCATCGCCGCCGCTGCTTTTCCCGCCCTTCTGGGCGGTCGCCAAACTGGGGATGAGGGCCATCGTGGCCAGAGCTACGTAGAGTCTAAGCTTCATCGGTCAAATCCTCCGGTTGAGTCATCGTTCGGGGAGTACCTGCCTGCGTCCGCCTCGCCTGTATTCTACGCAATCCGGCGCTAATGCGCTTGAGCCGCGGCGCGTCCCTTCCCGTGCTTCCAGAAAAGCATCAGGGGAATCGCACAACACAGCGTCACGCCGCTCAGGATATAAATCTTCGAAAACGCCAGCACACTGGCCTGCACGCCGACCGAGCGATCAATCATCCGCAGCGCCATGGCATGCGCGCTCGCGGGGTTCATGCCGCGGGCCACCATGGCCCGCGTGATGCCGTCCACCCGAGCGAGCACATTGGGGTCGATCAGGCCCACATGCTCAGTAAGCACAGCCTTGGACTCGGCCGTGAACCGCGACAGGAGCGTGGCAACGATCGCGATGCCCATGGAGCCACCGAGCTGGCGCATGAGGTTGAACATGCCAGTCCCCTGCGGGATTTGCCACGGCTCCAGCTCCGCCATCGACGCACCGGTCAGCGGAATGAAGATGAGCCCGAGCGAGACGCCGCGCGCCACTAATGGCCAGAAGAGGTCGTCCGCGCCGCTGTCGTAGGAGAGCAACGAGAGACGCCACATGCACCAGAGGAAGCCGAGCACGCCGATAAGAATCAGCGGGCGCGCGTCGAATCGACTGGCGAACCGGCCGAGGATCGCCATGGTGATCGCCGATGAAATCGCACCGGGAAGAATGACGAGCCCCGTTTGATTTGCGGTGAATCCATGGAGTCCCTGCAGGAACACCGGGAGGACGAACACCGAGCCAAAGAGTGCAAAGCCAAGCAATGATGCCATGGCCACGCCGGTCGCCAGCTGGCGACTCTGGAGCACGCGAAAGTTGATCACAGGCTCCTCGGTCGTGAGCTCATGGTAGATGAGCCACACGAACGACACGAGCGCGGTGACACCAAGGACGGTCACGAAACGCGATTCGAACCAGTCGTAGCGCTCGCCACGTTCGAGCATCCACTGCAACGCGCCGACGCAGGTGGTGAGCAGGCCGATGCCGAGCCAGTCCACCGAGGTCGCTTTCTGATGCAAGTCGGAGTTGCGGACGTAGGTCCAGACCAGCAACCCGGCAATCATCCCGAGCGGAAGATTGATGTAGAAAATCCAGGGCCAGTCGAAGTTGTCGACGATGTACCCGCCGAGCGTCGGGCCGAGCGTCGGGCCAACCATGACGCCCACGCCGAACATCGCTTGTCCGATGCCGACTTCCTTAGGCGGAAACGCTTCCCACAGCGTGGACTGCGCCGTGGAGAGCAGGGCGCCGCCGCCGAGTCCTTGGACGACGCGCCAGAAGACGAGTCCTTCGAGGGTGTGCGCCGCGCCGCAGAAGAACGAGGATGCCACGAAAATCATGATCGAGCCGGTGAGATAGCGCCGTCGGCCGAAGTAGGCCGCGAGCCATCCCGACATCGGAATGACGATGACGTTCGCGATGATGTAGCCGGTGGACACCCACGAAATTTCGTCGAGGGTGGCGCCGAGATTTCCCATCATATGCGGAATGGCAACGTTGACGATGCTCGTGTCAATCAGCTCGAGCATCGCCGCCATCGTCACCGCAATCGCGATGAGATACTTGTACTTGTATTTGTCCTCGGCGATGTGCGCGGGAGGGGCGGACGCGCCGATGGCGGAATGGACGGCGGTGGCCATCGGACTACTTGGTCACGACAGAGGCGGTAACGCTCATGCCCGGACGCAGCGGACGATCCGCGCCGCACCCGTTGGTGATGGCAATGCGAACCGGCACGCGCTGCACG
>Ga0114969_10001878_pt1 | contig 17549 bp, 12 predicted proteins | sample M_130807_MF_Meta_FD_87316 | JGI IMG/M metagenome (GOLD analysis project Ga0114969, IMG submission 87316) | Freshwater microbial communities from Lake Montjoie, Canada to study carbon cycling - M_130807_MF_MetaG | ecosystem: Environmental > Aquatic > Freshwater > Lake | place: Lake Montjoie...
ATTTCTCAAATATCTGCGTCAGGTTCTTTTTTAGAATTTATTAAAGATTTGAAAAGCGATTATTTGATTTGGGGATTAATTTTTTTAGTCACCTCAATTGTTCTGATTTTAAAAAAGCATTGGAAATTATGTTTTTTAACAACTATGATTTCAATCGTTTATTTAGTTGTTGTGCTTGCGTTAAATCCGGTAGCTGATAAGTTTTATATCCAGAATATGTTTTTACCATTGGGTTTTATTGTTGCCTTACCTTTTCTTTTTTATATAATTAAACCAATGAATCCTAAAACAGGACTCCTAGTTCTTACCTTGATTTTTTCCTTTCGTATTGGAATTATTTATGCTGCACATCAGAAATTTACAAACAGGATAACCTGGTTCAATTCAAAAATTCGCCAAATTCGTAACGGAGAAGATAAAATATATTTTATCCCTTCATCTGGTTTGCCAATGGATACATTATTAATGACATGGGCTGTTCCGTATGAAACACTATTACTTTCTTCGCTAAACAATCCTGACTCGGCGATAGTTATTAAAATAGAAGACGAATATTCTGAGGTTAAAATGGACACATTAGGAATATTTCCATTGTGGAAAATGGAAGAAATTCCTACCGGGTATTTTAATCTGCAATAGCAGAAACCCACCTTTTATAAATTCAATTGATTGCTTATGCAATTTCCTTTATAATTTTCCGTTATTCGCAGCTGATGAAAATAAAACAATTGATTTTAATTATTGGAGTTCTGCTTTCAATTGGAGCATGCAGAAAGGATGTATTTCTTACTGACTCGTCAGTTAAATTGAGTTTTAGTAAGGATACTTTAACTTTTGATACAGTTTTTACCTCAATTGGATCTGCCACCCGTTACTTTAAAATTTATAATCGCGAAAACAAAAAAATAAAAATCACTGATATCAAATTAGCCGGGGGAGCTGATTCTCATTTCAGAATGAATGTGGATGGCATCGCAGGAATTGAAGCAAAGGATGTGGAAATTGCTGCCAACGACAGCCTGTACATTTTTGCGGCAGTAACCGTTGATCCGAATAATCTTGCAAATCCTTTTGTAATTGAAGATTCAATTTTATTCAGTACAAATGGAAATAGCCAAAGTGTAATTTTAAATGCTTGGGGACAAAACGCACACTTCATTTATGATTCTGTAATTCAATCCTCACAAACCTGGACTAACGATTTACCATATGTAATTATAAATTCAATGTTGGTTGATACAGGTGTAACACTAACGATTGAAGGAAGTTGCCGAATCTACAGTCATCCTAATTCCAGAATATATGTTGCCGGAACTTTAATTATAAATCCAAGTTGTATTGATTCTGTTATTTTTCAAGGAGACAGATTAGAGCAATATTTTCAAGACTTGCCGGGAAGGTGGCAAGGAATTCATTTTCTGAAAGGAAGCATTAACAATGAAATCAATTGTACAACTATTAAGGATGCTGAAATAGGTGTTCGCGTTGATTCATTACCTGTAAACGGAATACCTAATCTTGTAATGCGCCGAGTAAAAATTAAGAATATGTTATACAGCGGAATTCTTGGAATAACTGCAGTAATTAGAGGGGAAAATTTATTAGTATTTAATTGCGGACAGAATAATTGTTTTCAAACAATTTTAGGCGGAGACTATCAATTCAGTAATTGCACTTTTGCCAATTACAGTAATACAGTTATAAATCACCAGGAGCCTTCGATTTATTTGAGTAATTATTATGCTGTAGATAATGTGATTTATGGATTGGCGGCATGCAATGCTGTATTTAATAATTGCATAATCTGGGGTGGGTTGGAACAGGAAATTTCACTGGATTTTTTAGGTACAGCTGTTGGAAATGCAACTTTCAATTCATGTTGTATAAAATCAGATTCCACTTTGCAGGGAAGTTGGTTTAAGAACGATCCATTATTCATTAACTTTTCTGAAGATGATTACCATTTGTCCAGTGGTTCTCCTTGTATAAATTCAGGAACTGATATTTCAGGAATTAATATTGATTTGGATGGCAATTCCCGCGTTGCAGGTTCGTATGATATCGGTGTATACGAAAAACAGTAGGACACAAAAACAATTTTCTGTTTAATTGCTGCTTATGGCCTTAATGGATTTGAAATTATTTTTCAATCCGAGAACAAAAAATACAACTAATTCGTATTTCAATTTATCTAACATTAAGTGCAAGTACTTAAAAATATTTATTGGTCGTTTCCGGTGCAGTTGTTATTACTGCACTTAAGAAGGAATTTGTTTCTGGCCATTTCATTTATAATACTGATTCTGTTTGTTACAAAAAATCTTGCTGCCTTATATGGGTTTGCTTATTTGTTTTTAGATCCTGAATATTTAGGTAAAGTAAATTTCTGGAGTTTTTTTTTGGTAGGAATTGGGTTCGGCGCTTTTGTTCTAATATGGAATATTACCAGCTACATATTAAACTCACATCGGTTTCCATTTCTGGCAACCTTTGAAAGACCATTTACCAGATATTGCCTTAACAACTGTATTATCCCATTATTATTTGTATCAATTTATATTATAGAACTGATTTTTTTTCAGGCTCAGTTTGAATTGACTGTTTGGTATAAAATTCTGATGAGCATTTTAGGTTTTTTATTCGGTGGTATACTGATGCTTGCTGTTTCGTTTTCAAAATCTTTGAATACTCATTATAACAATGAGGCTCATCGGAAGAAATCACAGCATAATCCGATGAAACGATGGAGCTTTAATCAACCAGTCGACAAAAGAAAATTGCGGGTTGATTACATTTTTATTTACCCATGGCGGATTCGCAGAGTAAGAGAAGTAGATCATTATGATGAAGAAAAATTATTGACTGTTTTCAAGCAGCATCATCGCAATGCACTTGTACTTGAGCTGATTGCTTTGGAAGTAATTATTCTTCTGGGGTTCCTTATGGACTATCCCGTATTTCGTGTTCCGGCTTCATCAAGTATATTTTTATTACTCAGCATACTTGTAGCCCCTATCGGAGCTTTCTCCTATTATTTAAAAACCTGGGGTACTCCGGTTTTTATAATATTGGTAATTTCATTCAGTATGATGCTCCACTTTGATTTTATGAATCATAAAAACAAAGCATTCGGGTTGAATTATTCACGAGAAAAACGCATTAATTACAACCTTTCAACAATTGAAAACAATAGTGATTCGGCAACTTTTTATCATGATAAAAACTTAGAAATAGCATCGCTTAATAAATGGAAGCAGAAAATAATTAAGGAAGATTCCTTAAAGCCGACATTGGTATTAATTAATTGTAGCGGAGGTGGATTGCGTGCTACGGTTTGGAGTTTTTTTGTAATGCAGGTTTTGGATAGTTTAACTCATGATAAATTTTTGAATCATGCAAAAGTGATGTCTGGTGCTTCAGGTGGAACATTAGGAGCTGCATATTATCGTGAACTTTTTCTTCAAAAACAAAATGGAAAGAAAATTGATTTAAGTAATAATGAATATCTGGACAACATATCTCGAGATATGTTAAATGCTGTTTCGTTCTCGTTTGTTGTAAATGATTTATTAATTCCCTGGCAAAGGTTTCGTGTTGGCGAAAATCAATACCGAAAGGACAGAGGCTATATGTGGGAAGAACAGTTAAATGAGAACACTAAAGATGTATTGCGAAAACCAATAACTGATTATGCTGATGCCGAACAATTAGGCCTGATTCCAATGATGGTTTTTACACCAACTATTATTGATGACGGAAGAAGATTAAATGTTGCGGCCCAACCCGTTGCATATTTAAACAGACCTTCCAATTTTTTAGATAATAATAAAGCTTTAAAGAGTGATGCCATTGATTTGCAAAATTATTTTTCAGATCAGAATGCTTCAGAATTACAATTTACAACTGCAATAAGAATGAATGCTACATTTCCATATATAATGCCTAATGTATTTCTTCCTACATCACCTGAAATTCAAACAATGGATGCCGGATTAAGGGATAATTTTGGAATAGAAACTTCTATGAGATACCTGGATGTATTTAAGGAATGGATAAACGAAAATGTGAAGGATGTTGTAATTGTGCAAATGAGAGATATGAAAAAAAATATTGAACCTAAAGTGAGTTTGCATCAATCACTAATGAGTAAAATATTTGATCCGATAAACAGTATATATGCTAACTGGAGTGACTTTCAGGATTTTCATTTTGATGAAGAAATTAATAGTGCTTCAGGATGGTTAAAACCCGAATTACATATTCTTACATTTGAGTATACTCCTTCAGAGTCAAATAGTGCAGCAAGCATGACCTGGCATTTAACCACCAAAGAAAAATTAGATGTTGTTAATGCAATAAAAAATAAGCACAACCAAACTGAGCTGAAAAAAATTATATCATTGCTGCAATGAAAAAAATTGTTGTTTTGATTTTTACAATTGCTTTTTTTATGCAGGGGTGTAAAAAATATCCTGAAGGACCAACATTTAGTTTGCGTTCGCCAAGCCAAAGGATTATTGGAGAATGGAACCTTAATTATTATAAAATTAATGGTATCGATTCATTGAATAAATTTTTGAATTATACAATTCTTCCCGGCATGGATTTAAATGATCCGGGAATTTCAGATACAGCAGGTTATTTAATTCGTGGCGGAGTTGATACTGCTAATTATGTTTCGAATATTGGTTTGTATGAACTAAAGAACAGAAAAACAGAATTGGTTTTAACAACAAATAAAATTGTGAATTATTTAAACCTTACAGGACCTTTGATGAGTTCCTCTTCAATTACTTATAAAATTTTGCGATTGAAGAAAAAGGAACTTTGGCTTCAGACAGATTATAATGGAGTCAGTTATGAATTACATTATGAAAAAGGTGAATGATTATTGTGCTATAATATCAAAATGGCCATTCACTAATTCTTCAGTTGAAAGTAAAGGATCAGTGATTTTGTAATTGTGTTCATGTAACCAATTCAACAATAAAAAAGCTGAGTCACCCTGTTTCTTTAATAATTCGTCATTTAATTCAATAAACAATTCGGGTTGAAATTTTTTTATGCATTGTTCTGCACCTTTCAACACTTTCAATTCATATCCCTCCACATCTAATTTTATTAAATCAACTTTTGATAAGTTTTTTTCTGCAACAATATCATCCAATTTGCGGACTTCAGTTTTTTCACCGGAATCAGAAATTGAATTCATTCCCAAATTGTTTTTGTCAGCAATCTTGAGAAAAGCAGAAGTTGATTTATCTCCTAATGCGCAGAAATTTAAATCAATCGCATTTTTCAATTTCTCATTAAGTAATATATTCTGAAAGCATTTTTTATAGTTGGTAGAAGATGGTTCAAAAGAATAAACTTTGCCTGTTCCACCAACTCTGTTCGCAATATTTAATGAGACCTCACCCATATTGGCCCCAATATCAATTACTATCATTCCTTCCTTTATAAGCGAAAATAATTTTTCACGGGGCTCTACTTCATTGTGAAAAAATATATTCCAATCAACCCATTCACTTAAATCCAACTGATAATTTATTCCCTTTCGATTTACAATTCTGTAAGTTTCTTTTTTATAAAAAGTGTGCCTTGGCATACAGGCAATAGCTATTCGAAAAAATAATGGATTATTTCTGAAGGTTAAAACAAATTTTTCACCAGATGGATTAGCAAAATATTTTTTAATAAAATCCGGTACAGGCATTTATCAATTATTAAATTTTAACAAGAAATTCTTTCCTCGCTTTTAAAAGAAATGTGTCTTGTAGGGATAACGAATTTCATATTGCTCTTTCACTTTAGCATGAATCAGATTACGAAGTTCATCTATGTTTTCTTTTTTAGTAGCAGAAATAAATACAGCGCTGTTATTTGTTTTTATCTGCCAGCTTTTTTTCAATTCTTCAAGTAATTCTTTTTTGACTTCATCAGGAAGCATTTCATCAAAATAATTTTTTTCATACAAATCCATTTTGTTGAATACATAAATGGTTGGCTTTCCTGAAGCACCAATTTCACCGATTGTTTTATTTACTACTTCTAATTGTTCTTCAAATTTTGCATGTGAGATGTCAATTACATGAATAAGAATATCTGACTCCCTAACTTCATCTAAAGTGCTTTTAAAACTTTCAATCAGGTGATGCGGAAGTTTTCTGATAAAACCAACTGTATCACTCATCAAAAAGGGCATTCGTTCGAAAACAACTTTTCTTGTAGTAGTATCCAGCGTTGCAAATAATTTATTTTCAGCAAAAACATCTGACTTGCTAAGTAAATTCATCAAGGTGCTTTTGCCTACATTGGTGTAGCCAACAAGAGCGACTCTGATTAATTCACCACGACCTTTTCGTTGTGTGAAACTTTGCTTATCAATTTTTTCGAGTTGTTCTTTAAGAAGTGAAATCTGATATTTTACAATTCGACGATCAGTTTCAATTTCTTTTTCTCCAGGCCCGCGCATTCCAATTCCTCCTTTTTGTCTTTCCAGGTGAGTCCAAAGACCTTTTAATCTGGGTAATAAATATTGTAACTGCGCCAATTCTACCTGAGCTCTGGCCTGGGCAGTCATGGCTCTGCTCGCAAATATGTCAAGTATAAGATTGCTTCTGTCTAAAGTTTTAATTTTTATTTCTTTTTCAATATTACGGATTTGTGACCCACTCAGGTCATCATCAAAAATTACCAGATCAATTCCTTTTTCTTCAACATAAGTTTTTATTTCCTGCAATTTTCCTGAGCCTATAAAAGTTGCACTGTCCGGCGATTTTAATCTTTGTGTAAATCGTTTTACCGTAATTGCACCTGCTGTCTCAGCCAGAAAAGCCAATTCATCCATAAACTCTTCAATCTGTTCCTCCTTTTGCCCGGGAAGAATTAGACTCACCAAAATTGCTTTCTCTTCACGATGTGTTGAATTGGGAACTAATGACATTTTTTCTTTATTGAAAAATAAAATTTGCCCAAAGATATTTTCAGGATGGTTATATCAAACTTTATTAGTTGCTGTGTTGTAAAATGAAATTTATCTACTGAAAGAGAATTGCACATGATTAAACAAGAATTTGATCATTCTGAAACCTTTAGTCAAAAGTTCAGTAGAATGAATTTCACGCTTGTTAGCCTATATGTTGTCTTTTCGCCCATTGCTTTTTATTATTCTTATTTTCTTTTGCGGGTGCAAAAAATTCCAACAGTTAGATACTCAAATTCACCCTGAATGGCTGGCTCCTATAGCTAAAACCACTGTTTCTCTTGAAACACTTTCTTTACTTGACAGCACACAGTTCACAAGAAAAATTCCTTCACTTGATTTAGGATTTCCGTCTGGTATTACACTTGATTTACCTGCTTTGTATTTTTCACATCTCGGTCCTTATCCACTCACTGTATCTGATTGGGTAAAAGAAGTTCATGTTCAAACCCTTGACTTAACTATTTCAATTACTAATTCCTTTCCAATAACAATTGGAGCAGGAACAGTAATTACGATTCGAAATGATAACGATACGATTAGCAATCAGAATATTGTTTCGCAAACACCTTTGTTGAACGACATTTTACCCGGACGAACTTTTACTTTCAACATAAAATTGAATGACAGAATTATTGATGATACAGTTTTTTTCTATCTCGATCAGTTTAATTCGCCTGCACAAAACAATGTTACATTCACCAATTCACCGGCAACCATTACAGTTGGGTTAAATATTCTGTCTGTTGAATTGATAAAATTTTATGCCGACAGGTCAAAATCAATTCGCGATACTTCTGAATTTTCTATTAAAAAAAACACCAATACCCATCCTATTGATGATTCAACAATTGAGGGAAAACTCATTGTTTATATTGACAATGCTTTTCCCCTTAATTCAAATTTTCAGGTTTATTTTTTAGATGGGACAAAACGAATTGTTCTTGATTCATTATTCGATCAGGGAATATATCTTCAGTCTGCTACAACTGATGACAATGGTTCACCAACTTCAATTACACATTCAATCGATTCGGTTATAATCAGTTCCAGTCATTTGCAAAAAATTAAGCAGGCAAAATTTGCAGTTTCTTCATTGGAAATGAATACTATAAATAATAAATCTATTGAAATCAGTGCCAATAAACAGACCTACCTTGATCTACAAATTGTCGGGGATTTAAAAATGAACTTTCATTTATAAGTTGAAAGCATGAACAGAAATAAAATTTTAATTGCTTCTCTTTTATTATTTCTATTTGAATTGAACAGCGAGTGTTCAAATGCACAAGTCAATTTCGGGCAATTTCAAAATCAACATACTTTCACTCAAACATCTGAATTCATGCCTTCATATATAGGGGAGGGGGTTAGAAAATTCAAGATAACATTTTTTGATTTTTATGTTTCGGCATCAAATTCTTCCATTTCAATAGCTCAATTGAATTCCATGATTAATTCAAATTCATGGAGTATTAAAACAATTGATTCATTATTGAATCAATTAAAAACAGAAAATGCAATTTATGCTGGTGGAAATTTTTCATTCCTGAATGTTGCAATGAACATTAATAAACACAAAAGAAAATTTCTGTCTGCTTCTATTGGAATGCGCGAACGACTGGATTTGAATATGATTTATAGTCGCAATCTGATTTCGCTATTACTAAAAGGGAACAAACAATTTGCAGGTGAAAAAATAAATTTAAGTCCGCTATCTGTTAATTTTTTGCAATGCACTGATTACTATTTTGGAATGAAAGCTTTACTAAGTTTTAAGTTGGGGGAAAAAACATTACTGAAAATAAAACCTGCACTTCAGTTTCATTATCTTACTAGTATGGCGAATGTATATATGAAAAAAGCTGATTTTCATTTATATACACAACAGAATGGACGAGAATTGAATTTGAAATATGATTATGATATGTACATAGCCTCACCCGGAAATAATATGGGGGTGCATGGCTTATTTGGTGAAGTTTTACCGAAGGACATAAAAAAGAATTTGTTTAACGGCATTGGTGGTGGAAAGGCTTTGGACTTTGGTTTAGGTATTGATGTTAATGACTGGATTAAAATAAATATGGCTTTGAATGATGTAGGTAGTATCTCATTTAAAAATCATGCAGTTAATTATTCAGGAAATGGCGATCTGGAATTTGATGGTTTTGCGACCAACTATACTGAAACGCAAAACAGTTTTAAAAGCCAGACTGATTCTATGCTTTCACTTTTAAAACCAACAATTGAAAATGCGGAATACAAAGTGCCACTCGCTACAAAATATTTTACCAATGTTTCGTTTAATCTGATGAAGAAAAGAAAAAAGAACGGAAGGGTCTATTTCCGCCACACTTTTAATGTTACTTATATAAAAGGTTTTAAAAATTATCTGAACACAACTAAAGTTCCGTTGATGGCTCTTGGTTATAACTATAGTGTTGGAAATATTTTAAACTTTGGAATCAATGCGGCAAAACGAGGATCAGACATCAAAAGTGTAGGAGCCAATCTTTCATGTCAAATGGGGCATTATCAATTATGGTTCAATTCCAACAATCTGCTTCCTCTAATTGATAAACAAAGTGCAAAAGGTATTGATGGAGCAGTCGGAATGGGGATGGAGTTTTGAAAAATTTAAATCGGAAAGTAATTCCAACAAAAAAGTCCTGCACGAGCAGGACTTTTTAAAATTAATTTTCAAACTAAAAAATTTCTATCCGCTGCACATGATGCAATTGCCTTCATCATCCAATGTGCAACTTGCTCCTTCGCTGTAATTTTCCTGCGACTCACTTAATAAAGTTTCGGGTTTCGAGTTTTGTGCTTCGAGTTCGTAGCTCCGGGATAAGAGTTGCGGATTTATAAAATCAGTTTCGGATTTCGAGTTTTGAAATTGAGTTTCGAGTTTCTGGTTTTGAGTTTCTGGTTTTGAGTTTGCAGAGTTATGAGATACAGCTGTTGCTACTGCTGCTTCTACTACTCCGGTTAACTGCTCAGTGAATTGTTGCATGGCTTCGTGTGTAACAGTGAACTTCACGGCGCTTGATGCAGCTTTGGTTCTCAGATAATACATTCCTGTTTTCAATCCTTTTTTCCAGGAATAGAAATGCATACTGGTTAGTTTACTGATATTAGCATCCTGAATAAATAAATTCAACGATTGCGATTGACATATATATGCACCGCGGTCGGCAGCCATATCAATGATGCTGCGCTGTTTTATTTCCCAAACTGTTTTGTACAGGTCTTTTACATCCTGCGGAATCTCAGCAATATTTTGAATTGAACCTTCGGCAGCAATAATTTTATTTTTCATTGCATCGCTCCACAAACCAAGGCGCACTAAATCTTTGAGCAAATGTTTGTTCACGATAGTGAATTCACCGCTCAGCACCCTGCGACTGTAAAGATTTGATGTGTAGGGTTCGAAGCATTCGTTGTTGCCAAGAATTTGTGAAGTACTGGCAGTAGGCATTGGTGCAAGCAATAATGAATTGCGCACACCGTAAGTTTTTACTTCTTCTTTTAACACACTCCATTCCCATCGATCTGATGGAGTTACACCCCACATATCGAACTGGAATATTCCTTTTGAAACCGGAGAACCGGGATAACTTTCGTAATGACCATGCTGCTTTGCCAAATCTTTTGAAGCAGTCATTGAAGCATAATAAATGGTTTCAAAAATATCTTTATTCAATTGCTTGGCTTCGTCACTTTCAAATGCATGACGCATTAAAATAAAAGCATCAGCTAATCCCTGAACACCTATACCAATCGGGCGATGGCGCATGTTGCTGTTTCGCGCTTCTTCAACCGGGTAATAATTATTGTCAATAATTTTATTGAGGTTGAGGGTTATTTGATAGGTGACTTCGAACAAGCGATTGAAATCAAACGCACCATCTTTTACAAATCGTGGCAATGCAAGGGAAGCGAGATTGCAAACAGCAACTTCATCTTTTGAAGTGAACTCAACTATTTCAGTACACAGGTTTGAACTGCGAATAGTTCCAAGATTCTGTTGATTGCTCTTGCTGTTACATGCATCTTTATAAAGCAAATAAGGTGTTCCGGTTTCAACTTGTGATTCAACTATTTTAAACCATAAGTCCTGTGCCTTAATAGTACGACGAGCTTTTCCTTCATTTTCATATTTTTCATAAAGCGCTTCAAATTCAGGGCCCCAACAATCTGCCAGTCCCGGAGATTCATTCGGACAAAAGAGAGACCAGTTTCCATTTTCTTCCACACGCTTCATAAATAAATCAGGTACCCACATCGCGAAAAACAAATCACGAGCACGCATCTCTTCTTTACCATGATTCTTTTTCAGTTCTAAGAATTCAAAAATATCATCATGCCATGGCTCAAGATAAATTGCAAAAGAACCCTTGCGCTTTCCTCCTCCCTGATCGACATACCGTGCTGTGTCGTTGAACACACGCAGCATTGGTACTATTCCGTTCGATGTTCCGTTGGTTCCTTTAATGTATGAGCCGGTTGCGCGAATGTTGTGAATGCTTAACCCGATTCCGCCAGCGCTCTGAGAAATTTTAGCGCACTGTTTAAGGGTTTCATAAATTCCATCAATACTATCGTCCTGCATTGTCAGCAAAAAGCAACTTGACATTTGTGCTTTTGGTGTTCCTGCATTAAATAGTGTTGGAGTAGCGTGTATGAACCAACGCTCACTCATCATATTGTAGGTTTTAATTACAGATTCAATGTCATCGCGGTGAATACCGACACAAACACGCATGTACATATGTTGTGGACGCTCCACAACTTTGCCATGCAACTTCAATAAATATGATTTTTCTAAAGTTTTAAATCCAAAATAATCGAAACCAAAATCGCGGTCGTGAATGATAGAGCTATCGAGCTCTGCTGCATTCTCTTCAATCACCATCATGATATCATCAGCAATCAACTTAGCAGGCTGTCCGCTTCGTGGATCAATGTAATCATGCAAAGCACGCATGGTTTGCGAAAATGATTTATTGGTATTCTTATGTAAATTAGAAATAGCAATGCGTGAAGCAAGCAATGCGTAATCCGGATGTTTGGTTGTCAAACTTGCAGCAGTTTCAGCAGCAAGGTTGTCGAGTTCTGAAGTTGTGACCCCATCATAAATTCCATTGATGACTTTTTTTGCAACTTCAATTGGTTCAACATGTTTAGTATCAAGACCATAGCAAAGTTTGTCAATGCGAGCAGTGATTTTGTCAAATTTTACCTGTTCTTGTTTTCCGTCTCTTTTTATTACATACATATCTTAAGAGGGTTGTTTCGTTGAGTTAAGGAGAGATTCTAAAAAATTAAATATTAAAAAACTATAGATTTATTAAAAGTCAGCTTCAGTAGTAAATACATTTTCTTCTTTTTTGCTCATTACTCCACTTTTTTGATAATCACCAACACGCTTTTCGAAGAAATTTGTTTTGCCTTGTAATGAAATCAATTCCATGAAATCAAAAGGATTTACTGCATTGTACAACTTCGGATAACCGAGTTGATGTAACCAGTGATCTGCTACATACTCAATATACTGAGCCATCAATTTTGCATTCATTCCAATTAAACTTACAGGAAGTGCATCGGTAATGAATTCCTTTTCAATTTTCACGGCATCGCTGATTATTTCGTAAACCGCTTCTTTAGATAATTTATTTTCAATGTGTTTGTATAACAAGCAAGCGAACTCACAATGTAACGCTTCATCTCTGCTGATTAATTCGTTGCTGAAACTTAAACCAGGCATCAAACCGCGTTTCTTCAACCAATAGATTGAGCAGAAACTTCCACTGAAGAAAATTCCTTCTACAGCAGCAAATGCAACTAATCGCTCAGTGAAAGAACCACCACTGATCCACCGTAATGCCCAGTCAGCTTTTTTCTTTACGCAATCAACCGTGTCAATAGCATGAAGCAGGCGATCCTTTTCTTCGGCGTTCTTTATATAAGTATCAATAAGCAATGCATAGGTTTCAGAATGAATATTTTCCATCATTATTTGAAAACCATAAAAGCATCTGGCTTCCGGAACCTGAACTTCATTCATGAAGTTGGTAGCAAGGTTTTCATTTACAATTCCATCACTTGCTGCGAAAAAGGCTAATACATGTGAGATGAAATGTTTTTCATTTTTATTTAAAGAGTCCCAATCTTTAATGTCGGATGACAAATCAATTTCTTCGGCAGTCCAGAAACTTGCTTCATGTTTCTTATACATCTGCCACATATCGGCATACTTTATAGGCAATAAAACAAATCGTTCTTTATTTTCCTTAAGCAGCACCTCGTTTTGTAAATCTTGCTTCATTTCAAATAATTTTTATGGTTAAAACCAACATTTTCGTTTCGTTTTGAGGAGACGATTCATTATGTCTTTTTCAATTGAAAAAAACAGCACCAAAATTTTCGCCTCAAAAAGTATTCAGGATTCGAGTAGAGTTTTTCCTTAATCACAGTAGCCATTTTCTCTACCCGTGATACAAGTATACCTTTTTACTATTCAGATATGCAAGTGTGTTAGTTAACCTTTATGCACTTCGTACTGTTCAAATTCTAGTTCATTTCGTTCAAGCACATTGAAATTGCGGTGCTTATGAATTTTTAATGTGTGGAAAATTTTTTTGTAAAAAAATTTGTTCACATCGCTTTTAACTTTCAAAAAAAATATTAAGAAGAACTGAAATGTTGCTAAATAGTGGTAAGGAATGAATTGAACAACTCATCCTATCCATTTCAGTTTGAAGTTTAGTTTTGCGGTCTTAAGAAAAAAATAATGGTTGAAAATAATATTGAACGAAAATCCACAATCAATGTGGCCGTTTCTTTAGATGAGAAACTTATTCCTGAAAAAATTGAATGGGATGCAACAGACTCAAGTGTTGATGGCTGGAAAGAATGCAGAGCTATTATGCTTTCCATGTGGGACCATAAAGCATCAAACGGACTCAGCATTGAATTATGGACTAAAGAAATGACCGTAGAGGAAATGAATCTGTTTTTCTTTCAAACGCTGATGACCATGAGCGATACTTTTGAAAGAGCCACTATGAATAAAGAATCAGCGGATGATTTAAAAGTGTTTGCAAAATCTTTTTTCGAAAAAATAAAAGCGAAAGAAAAGAAAACAGCTTTATAAAAAATTCAACCTCAATCATTGAGTTCTTCAAAATCTTTTCTGAAAAAAACAGTAAAGCCGCTGGCTGTGCTAAACTATTTTCTTTCGAAAAAGCAATATGAATCATCCGAATGGAAGGAGGGAGTTTCAGCAGTTGTTGTAGCGCGAAACGAATCTTACAATCTGCCAATTGTATTGGAAAGTTTAATTGGATTCGCCGACCAGATTATTTGCATTGACAATGGTTCAAGTGATGATAGTTTGCTGAAGATGAAAAATTTTCAGCAGCAGTTTTCGTCACAGGTTTTGGTTGAAGTGATTGAGGCGCCAGGAAAATTATTGGGTGACTGCCGAAATATCGGATTGCAACATTCAAAGTTCAACTGGCATTTGCGATGGGATGCGGATATGGTTTTTCGTCAGCAGATTGGAAAATATAATTCGCAATGGCTCAAAGAAAAAATAAGAAACATAAATTATCCAACGGCCATTCGCCTTTCTCGAATAAATCTGAGTGGCGATTTTCATCATGTTTCGAAATTGCATAAAGTGGTTGATGAGGGCGAAGCATTTTTAGTGAAACGAACAAAAAATCTTTCATACTCCGAACATGGAAAGTTTGATGTGCTTCGGATTCCGCTGTTCTACAATGTGATTGAAATACCGGAGCCGATTGTTTTTCATCTGACTCAATTGAAGTCAATATTAAGAATCATGTATCGAAATCAATATTTCAATTGGAGAAAAAGTGTGAGCAATTCAAAAAGCAGTCAGGATTTTGATTCATTCCGGAAAGAATGGGAATTGAAAATGTTCGGGACCAACCAACACAATTCGCTGATGTATCGGTTTCATAAAAAATTTGTGCTGCTTCATTCAACGCCACTTGATTTGAAGTTATATGGCCCTTATCCCGAACAAATTCAAAAAGCAATTATCGAAGGCAACGAGCGATTCAGTTATAAATATGAAAACGGAAAACCTGTGGCACGATTAGATAAAAATGATTCTTCGCTCGAAAATTATATTCCTACAAAAGAAGATTTAGAATGGGATGTTATTGCTCATCTGAAAAATATTTTATCAAAAGAAGATCAAAAGAAGGTTGGAATCTGAATTCTGTCAGATTCCTATGAAATAAAAAATGCAACTACCACAATTGCTATCAATATTGCAATTCGCTGAATAAAGGGAAGCGCAGCTGTAATTCGTTTCAGAAATATTCCAATTATAGCTCCAACCAAACCAACCGCAACTCCGCCACCAACCGATTGTGCATCAATCAAATGAACGGAATTATTTAATCGGTAAAACAGAATTACTGATGCAAACACAAATCCGGGTGTCCACAAAAAATCCATTGATGATTGTTTTGATTTTTCTTCCATAAATAATTATTGCTGCAATCTGCGAAAAATATTTCTCAACAAAAACAATTCAATTAATAATTCACCAAAACGGAAACATAATTTCGTCGCATGAATTTTTTGGATGAACTGAACGGAATGCAGCGGCAAGCTGTGGAGGCAACAGACGGACCTGTGATGATTATTGCCGGTCCCGGTTCAGGAAAAACGCGTGTACTTACTTTTCGCATTGCATACCTGTTACAGCAGGGAGTTGACCCGTTTAATATTCTCGCGCTCACTTTCACCAACAAAGCATCAGCCGAAATGCGCGACCGGATTGAGAAGTTAACAAACATCGAAGCCCGCAATCTGTACATGGGCACTTTTCACTCGGTGTTTGCGCGTGTGCTTCGCTACCATGCCGACCGCATTGGCTATCCAACCAACTTCAGCATTTACGATACCGATGATTCACGCAGTCTGCTCAAAGCCATTATCAAGGAACTCGGTTTGAACGATTCGCTTTACAAACCCAATGTGGTTCACAATAGAATCTCTTCTTCAAAAAACAGTCTGGTTGGTCCGGCTGAATACCAACAGGATTTCAATATTCAGGGCGACGACAGTTCTTCCGGTCGCCCGCGCATTGGCGAGATTTACGAAATCTACCAGCGGCGAATGCAGCAAGCCGGTGCAATGGATTTTGATGATCTGCTTTTCAAGATGCACCACTTGCTCGAAAATTTTCCCGATATACTTTACAAATACCAGCAGCGCTTCAAATACATTTTGATTGATGAGTTTCAGGATACCAACTACGCGCAATACAGCATCGTAAAAAAACTCGGCGATGTGCATCAGAATATTTGCGTGGTGGGCGACGATGCACAAAGCATTTACTCTTTCCGCGGCGCCACCATTGCAAACATTTTAAACTTTGAGCGCGATTATCCCGAAGTGCAGACTTTCAAACTCGAACAGAATTACCGCAGCACACAACACATTGTTAAAGCCGCCAACAAAGTAATCGGCAATAACAAGTTGCAGATTAATAAAGAAATCTGGACCGAAAATCTCGAAGGCGAAAAAATAAAACTCATTCGCGCACTCAGTGATAACGACGAAGGCAAGCTCGTTGCCGATAGCATTTTCGAAGAGAAGATGCGCCACCAGCGCCATCACAACGAGTTTGCGATTCTCTATCGCACCAATGCACAGAGTCGTGCGTTTGAAGAAGCCATGCGCCGCCTCAATATTCCGTATGTTATTTATGGCGGACTAAGTTTTTATCAGCGCAAAGAAATCAAAGACCTTGTCGGCTACCTCCGCCTCTGCGTTAATCATCACGACGAAGAAGCCCTCAAGCGTGTTATCAATTACCCCGCGCGCGGCATCGGGCAAACTTCCATTGACAAAGCAATGGTCATTGCCAAAGAAAAATCAATGCGCCTGTGGGATGTGTTGCTCAATGCCGCCACCGAAATGCCCGGCAACCGCAGCAACAGCAACATCGAAAGTTTTATGTACATGGTAAAAAACTGGGCGAACCAGTTAACCATTCTCAATGCTTATGATGCCGCCGCGCTCGTGGCAAAAAACAGCGGCATACTCAAAGAACTCTACGACGACAAAACAGTCGAAGGGCTCAGCCGATACGAAAACCTGCAGGAGTTGCTCAATGGCATAAAAGAATTTACCGACAGCGAATCGCCCGACATCACAGCCGACGGCGAAATAAAAGATGAACTCACCAGAGATAAATCGCTCGCCGCCTACCTGCAAAATATTTCGCTGCTCACCGATGCCGACAAAGACACCAACGACCACGACCGTGTCCGCATGATGACCATTCACTCCGCCAAGGGGTTAGAGTTTCAGTGTGTGTATGTGGTGGGCTTGGAAGAAAATCTTTTCCCCGGCGCCATGTCGCTCAACAGCCGCGAAGACCTCGAAGAAGAGCGCCGCCTCTTCTATGTCGCCATCACGCGCGCCAAACAAAAGCTCACGCTCTCCTATGCCAACACGCGCTACCGTTATGGCTCCCTCACTTACTGCGACCCCAGCCGCTTCATTGACG
>Ga0114969_10001882_pt1 | contig 17523 bp, 27 predicted proteins | sample M_130807_MF_Meta_FD_87316 | JGI IMG/M metagenome (GOLD analysis project Ga0114969, IMG submission 87316) | Freshwater microbial communities from Lake Montjoie, Canada to study carbon cycling - M_130807_MF_MetaG | ecosystem: Environmental > Aquatic > Freshwater > Lake | place: Lake Montjoie...
CAAACGGCTTCATTGAGTTGAACAAGTATGTGTCGGATCTTCCGGCGCTTACGAACGAGATTGGTCGCTTTGGCCAGTGCCGCATTATCGTGTCTTCGGACGCGTTCCGCGCCACCGGTGCAGCCCCAACGACGTATTCTTCAACCGGTGCAAACTACAGCGCCCTGTTCCTTGCCCCTGATGCTTATACCATCGGTGACAGCCAGACGCTGCAGTCGTACTTCGTGGCGCCAGGTGGCGACCACACTGACCCGCTTGCGCAGGTCTCGCTCCTTGGCTATAAGATGCGATTTGGTTCCAAGTTGCTTCATGTGGCTAAGAGCACCGCAGACGGAGATAACGGCACCGCCGCAGGACTCGGTCTTGCACGCTACCGCATTCTCCGCACGACCGCCTCGATCAGCTAAGATCTAGGCTTATCCGAGTAGGCGGGGGCGCCACGTGCGCCCCCGCCGAAAGGCAAGAGAGAAAGGGGGATCTATGCTCAAGGTTTTAGTTTGGGGAGATGTTAAGGACGGCCCATGTGCATACTTCCGTGGCTACCAGTTTAAGGAAGAACTGTCAAAATTAGGGGTGGATTACAGGGGAATTAACAACGTAAACTTTGAGTTTGAAGAGGGCGCAAACAAAATGCCGTTCCCAGAAGCTTTTCAAAAGGGGTTGATCAAAGTTAACGCGCAAGATATTGATTGGGCAGACGTTGTGGTGTTCCGTAGGTACTACAATACTACGCTTGCCTGCGAGAATAAGAGTTGCTCGTTTGTCACATTTAATTATACTGAAGCAGCCAAACATGAGCACGGCCCGGCAAAGGAGCGAGATCTTCTTACGCGATTGCTATGGCCAACGTTTCGGCTTGCGGCACACGACAAGGCTATTGTCTACGAAACCGACGACGACCACTTTAGTATCAGGTCTTGGAACGGTTACATCAAAGACATTATTCCAGAGCAGCCGCTCATCGAGGAGATGGCAAAGAGAGCAGATCTTGTAACAACATCTACCAATGTCATTGGTAAGAGATATGCAAGGTTTAATGACAACATTCGCGTCATTAAAAATGCCATAGACCCAGAGTTATACAAAGCAACGACAGAGCGCCCCGGTGGGAAACCACGCTCCGTTTACTACGGCAGTACGGCAAGGATGAGGGATTATCTTGGATGGGCGGAGACTAACCAGCGCGTTAGGGGCGGGTACTGCGCAAAGGCGGTGCAAGATCTGAGAAAAGAAATTACTCCGGTATTCCTAGGAGTTAACCCAGGCACAGAGGATCAGGTTCAAGGTGTATTTGATGAGTTGATCCCGTACATTGAGGGCATCCCAGAGTTCTGCAAGGCACTTGCAAACTCTCATCCAGACATCGGAGTTGCCCCGCTCATGGGAGACGACTTTGACCGAGCCAAGTCAGAACTTCATTGGCTTGAATACTCAATGACCGGAGCGGCGTTTATTGGTGAGCGATTTAAGGGGGACGGCCCATACCAGATGGTTAGGGACGGAGTCGATGGCTTGCTTGCTAAGGGCAGGCAGGAATGGTACGACGCTATGAAGAAGCTTACCCGCAGCAAGGATTTGCGAGAGCAACTTGCCGGCGCGGCAAAAGAGCGAGTGCTAAAGGAATACCATTACAAGGATCGCGCAAAGGAATGGGCTGATGCCTTCAAATGGGCAGCAGAAAATAAGGGTATAGGAGCAAAGGTGGCATAAGTGGCAGTATCGTTTGGAGACCTTCTTACTTCTCTGCGCAGGACGCTGCGCGACGAAAGCACAAACACGTGGACTGACGCGCAGTTAGGGGAGCTGATTAATCAGGGTATTGACGCAATCAATACCATCTATCCGGAAGAGGCAATTGAAACGCTGTCTTATACTCAGCCGGTAAGCGGCTCAGTCTTTAGCGTTACGCTCTCAACCGTTAAGTGGCCGCTGCGCATTGATGTGTACGACGCTTCTAGTAAGTTTGTTGAGACGCTTCGACCCACACTTGGGGACGGGGCAGATGGCGGCTGGGAAATGCATGCAAATATTCTATTCTTCCCGCCGCACTACACGCTCAACCAGACTGGCACATTCCGTGTCTTTGGCTATGGCGAATGGAATCAGATCGCGGCAACATATACAACTGCCAGCGTTGCAATTACGCCGTCATCTGTTACAACTGACCTCAATACTCGTGCCGCAAATGCCGTCAAGGTATTTGTCCAGGCAGAGGCGCTAACGATGCTGACCTTTGACCGGGCGCAGTTCCAGCAGTGGCAGATTGGGTCAGGGAACACTGACATTTCGGCACTGGGTATGAATAATCTAGCCATGGCTGCGCAGCAGAGGTGGAGAACCGAAAGGCAGCGTATCCGTACATTTAGGAAGATGGGCTGATGGATTTCTCAAAGGCGATTGAGCTGCAGACCGCCAGCAGCGCGTACATTAACATCAACAGCATTACTTCATCTACCCCTAACGCAGTGCTGTCTGGTTACATGGTTGAGGGCATTCAGTATACCGGCTCAAGCGTAAGTGGATATGTTGACTCGATGGCGCAACGAGATGGTGTAGACACTGATATTGCACTGCTCGGCCCACGCCAAGTGCAGGTCATTGTACAAGTCTACGGATCAACCTCTTCGGATTTCTACGATAAGCTGGACGCGCTTAACGCAGCGTTGCAACCGTATCCCGCCTTTGCCACAGCCGACGATGGATTCCGGCAGTTGCGATTTACACAGCCTACCACCATTTACTCATCCCTTTCCTCATCTGGCATCCCGATGTACATGAAGTTGCGACCAACGGCACTCCCGTCTTACGGGCTCCCAAACGACAGGGTGACACCCCTCAAGGCGGGCAAGGGAGTCGCCTCAAAAGTAAACATTGCTATGTTTGCCAAAGATCCCCGCAAGATCCACCAGACCACATCGTCCGGATCTCTTGGGGTGTCGACTACAACTACTTCGTCAACATCAGTTACTAACAATGGGAATTACTTTGCGTATCCAACAATTACTCTTGCCAGCGTACGAACAACGGCACAAACCGCAACAATCTCCACAAGCCTATGGACATGCATTGTGTCAGTCCCGGCAAGCACAACGGTAATTGTAAACTCAGACAATAGGACAGTAAAGGTTGGAACAACGCTGCGCATGGATCTGCTTCTAAGCGGCACAACGTCTGTACCCTACCTTGTGTCGGGGGCAAATGTCATCACCGTGTCTGCCCTAACAACTACGCCAATAACCTATTCCTTTCAGGAGGCATGGATTTGAGCCAGCACCAGTTTCGGATTACGCTCTGGGCAATCAACACTACCGCTGGAACGACCGGAGGGTTCCGGGGAGACCAGAAGGCTGTAGTATACGATGCCAAGAATATTGGCCTTGAGGAATTTGCCAATGACTCCGGTTCTGCTTATTGGACTTTGCCTAACGACCACCCACAGCTAGCCGAGTTTGTTCCCCTTGAGCGCCATTACGAGATCTCCCGCTGGTCTACGCTCCGCTCTCGATGGGAGTTTGCGGGAGCCGGAGTCATTGACGACTATACTGCCACGGAGACCGAAACGGTTTTTTCTGGCATTGATTACAAGTCAGTATTAAATCAAAGCTTTACCCCGCTTACTAACCTAACCTTTGAAACTACTACACCGTTTAACCCAGACTATAAAGCAACTGATTTTGATACAATCTTTAATTACGCAGACACTGGGACGCTTGGGGAATCAAATACCACTGCACCGCCAGGAGCTTTTGAGGCAACCGGTGGGGTTGCAGACAAAATTCATGGAAGCGCTTTTTCCTATTCAAGCCCTTCAAACAGTGTAAACCTAGATGGAAACATTGCTGTTGACATTGTTGATTACGCTAAAGATACCAATAAAAACATCCGGTTTACGGCATTTAGTTACGACGTTATTGGCTCAACAACAGCAACTATGTTTACTAGCTCAGGGTCAGCAAAAACCGTTAATGCACCAGCAATTAAGTTGCAATTTAGCGCAATTTGCTACAACTCTTCAACTAGCGTATCAAATAGGTGGAATGGCAACGAAACAGAGTTTAGATTTCGGATCAACGCAAGCCCTCCAGGAGTAAAAGATTCCGGCACTCCGCCAGTAGGGCAATCAAGTATGGCTTGTGAATTTTCAGTTGTTGGAGACAAAATTGTTGGATCAGGAAGTAGTGCAAAATTTGAATGCACAGACGTAGTTGTTTATTTTTTCTCTTATGAAACAAGAAAGAAATTGATTGCACTTGGGGCTTCCTCTTCTACGTCTATCAACCCAATTATGAATCAGGGCGGATACACGGATAATAGCGACGGAGATACTAGAAGAATAGACTGTTTTACCCTGCGCGATGGCATGACATATTCTTTACAAGCATACGTTGCGGTATGTCGACCCGGCTACCAGCGAGATGCCCTCTATGGAGCATCGCCTAACATTTATTACCCTAAATGGCTAATTGACAGCGGCTCACAAACTACGGCAGAATTTACCCTTGGTCAGCGCAATGACAATGTTTCCAAAATTATTAGTGATACTTTTACGGCAGCCACCGCTGCTGACACGGCCTCTCGCCTCCGATATGCAACACTTTCAATAACTGGAACTACAGCCACAACGCACACCACATTCACTGCAGGATCACCGGTAATGGATTACATTGCGGACGTTTGCGACCTTGAGATGGGCGCAAGAACTGATGGTGGCAAGGCAATCTTTGGCATCTTAAAACCCAGCAACGGCTCTACCTATTCTGGGAATTTTAAGTTAAGTCTTAACGTTGCCTCAACTGCGTTATCTAGTATTGCGCTTAGATACCCAGAAAATATTAAGAACTATTCATTTGCCCCCGGCTATTCAAGGGTACGAAATGACGTGACTGTTATCCCAACCTCTTCATATCTAAGCGGATCAAGCGCACAGACTGGTAGCTCAATCGTTGGGGCAACAGCCTCAGATACAGCAAGCATTAACAGGTTTGGCAGGATTCCCCTTGTGGCAACCAAGGCTGGGTTTATAAACGCTCAGGCCGCAACAAACGAGGCTAACCGACTCATCAGGCTTTACGGCAATTTGGACGCCGCAAATAAGCCTAAAAATACCAAGAATATTACGCTACGAGTGATGGTGGACAACCTAGAACTTTGGGACGGCTGGGATGTTGGCGACTCAATCAATGTAATTATTCAGCATGGCAATGTAAATGTTAATGAGCCGTTTGTAATCTCTGGAGTCCGATGGCTTGCCGAAACTAGCGGGGCAGAGCTCATTGAGTTTGAGTTGGTTCAGGGTTCATCGTTTGCCACCTCGTTCTCATCTTCTCCGGTAGCCGCTGCTTCCAGCAATAATGGCGGGAATAATGGTGGTGGAAAGCGTAATAAAAACCCATGACCACCCACCAATTTAATGTCTTAATGTCTGAGATCCGGCTACTGCGAGAGCAGTCTGAAAGGATTGAAACTCGTCTCCGGGAAGTGGAGGTTATCCAGGCTACCGACGAAATGGCCAGAAAGGTGCGACAAGATTTGCACGCGCAAGAGCGTCTTGGTGTACAATGGAAGGTAGGAATTGCGGTATCCATTGTGGTTGCCGCCATGAACCTACTGTTACAGATAATGAAGGGGGTCTAATGAGCGTGTTCAAGGATATCGATATCATGCGAAAGAACGGTCTAACGTTCCAGCAGATAGCGAAGAAACTTGGAAAAGGCGCCACAAAGGACAGCATCCAGAAGCTTTATAAGAGGGGACTTGACACGTCCAGTCCAAAGGATTACACTCCGCGTAGCACACCGGTAAAAAAGGGTAAAGAACCCGTATCTGTATATACAGATCCGTATAGTTGGTTACTGACCAAAGACCGCAACGTAGCGCCTGGTCAACCTGACTTTGTCGGGCTTGATATTGGATACTTTGATATTGAGACGACCTTCTCAATGTGGAGCCGGTTCCTATGCGGATCCGTTGCCGATCAGTTTGGCAATGTCCAAACGGTATCAACCAAGACACATCCAGGAAAGAACGCGATCGATGACTCCAAGGCAGTGGCTGCGTACGCAGAACTCATTGGAAAGTTTGACATCCTAGTTTCTTGGAACGGAAAGTTGTTTGACGTCCCGCGCATCAATGCCCGGCTGGCGTTCCACGGTCTTCCGTTGCTTTACCCGCGCATGCACATTGACGCAATGTATCTTGCAAAGGGAAGCATGTTCAACATTGGCAGGAAGTCTTTGGCTAACGCTGAGGCCTTCTTTGAGGCGAAAAACGGCAAGACAGTGTTGTCTCCACGAATTTGGGACAAGGCTGACCACGGTGACGACGAGCAGTTTGAGACTATCGTTGAGCACTGCGAGGCAGACGTTCTAGTTCTCCGAGAAATCTTTGGCAAGCTAAAGGCTGGCGTAGCCACAGTCCACCGATAAGAAGAGAGGGGGATCAAATGATTGGCATCTTTGGCAGCGGTCAAGTGGCGCAGCATATTGCTGAGTACCTTGACCTACTTGGAATCAAGTACCAAATCGTGGGGCGTGGCGTAAAGGAGACTGTACCTGTCCACCGAAAGGTAGACATCAAGTTTCCGGTAGACACTGCTAAGCCACAAGAACTTAAGGTAATCGCCAAGCAGTTTGAAGTTGTGATCTATACCTCTGCATATCGAGACCTCCTTGCGTGCGAGGCTTCGTATGCCGTTGCGGATAGAATCAATCATTTGATCCCTCGCGTTCTTTCAACGCATGTTCCAATGCTTTACATCTCAACGGACTACGTGTTTGGTAAGCTGAACCCAGAGTGGCCGCGACCAATCGCTGGCAAGATTGGAGAAGGCGAAGACCCAGAGTCAAGGTACTTCTCCAGTGGGTCAAAGTCCGTGTACGGAAAGACAAAGCGAAGCGGCGAACTTGGCGTGCTTGCCCACGATGGGTGGGTTGCTCGCATTGCCTCGCCGTTTGGAAAGTGGCGCAGCCCACTCCGTGAGTCGTTTGTAGACATCATGGGGAGCAAAGGCGGCGACGTCATTTTGCCTTCACAGCAGATCATTACCCCAACCTATCTTCCTGAGTCAGTCAGGTTGATGGTTGGGCTTTTTGTTGACCGGAAAGATTCCGGCATCTATCACGCAGTTAACGAAGGATCGGTATCTTATGCCGATCTAGTCCGCCAGATTCGCCGCGAGCGCGGTATTGCTGGCAAGGTCACTAACAGGGAGGATAACCGGGACGATGAACTTCGACCCAATTATTCTGCCCTGCAGAACAACAAGTTGGACAAGCTTTCGCATTGGGCGGAAGCAGTCCGCACACATTTTGAGGGGTATTGATGCGAAAGCAAGTAATTGTAACTGGAAACCTTGGGTATCTTGGGCCGATTGTGGTGAAGAAACTGAAGAGCAAGGGGTATCTTGTTGTTGGGGTTGACATTGAACTATACCCAGCAGAGATCCCGTTTGACTACTTGCCAGATCTTCAAGTCTCAAAGGTTGATGAGATTGCTAGTTATTTGTGGGATCCAACAGCGGTCGTTCACCTTGCCGGTCTTAGCAATGATCCCCTTGGGGACATTTCTCCCGGAATGACCTATGCGGTCAACACGCGAATGGTTGGGGATATCGCCGCAGTCTTTCCGGACGCCAAGCATGTGCTTGCGTCCTCTGCTTCGGTTTACGGCTTCACCGATGGTGAGTCAAAGAACAACGTAGAAACCGACCCGCTTAACCCGCTCACAACATATGCCGATTCCAAGGTGAAGGCGGAGCGAGTGATTGATTTCATCAATGCAAACTCGGCAATGCTCCGGTTTGCAACGCTCTGGGGGGATAGCCCAAACTTCCGCACGGATCTGGTTGTTAACGCGTTTGCGGTTGAGGCCGCTAGGAGCAACTCAATTACGCCAAAGAGCAATGCTAGGCGCCCTCTGCTTCACGTTGAGGATGCAGCGGACTCCATCGTCAAGGTGGTCGAGTCTGCACGCGAGGAATATGTTGGCGTCTACAATATCTGCGGAGAAAATACGCAGGTGTGGGACATTGCCAACAAGCTTGGGGCGAAGTTGAATTGCACGGTCATCTTCAACGATGCGCTAAAGGACGCCGACGCCCGGTCGTACCATCTTGGTACGTTTAAGACCCCACATCTGTGTCCGGCTGACCCGATCACGTTGACAAACGACGAAGCAATCACTAGACTGTCAGCGCGGGCAGCGAAGAGCATTGACAAGCCTAGCCGCCTAGAGCAGTACCATGAGCATCTTGCATGGATTACAGAGAGAACCGTGCAGGAAGGCTGACAAAGAGTGCCGCAGGAGATCCACCTCCCTCCTGCGGCACATTAATTCTGGGGGGTGCGGAGGTGTGGAATGCATGTAGTTAATCAGATAGATGAGGTGCTCGCGGCACGTAATCTCATCGGTCGACCATCCAAGCGCAAGTGGCGCGGCTCCCTTCTTGGAGGCTGCATCCGGGCGCATTGGTACTCAGCCAACGGGGTTCCCCCGTCTGAGCCATTCACGGCAGATACCCTGCGCATTTTTGCTATGGGCAACGCTGTTGGTGACTTTCTTCAGGACGTGCTCAAGGAGAAGTATGGCGACCGGATCCAGTTTGAGGTTCCGGTTGAGTCAATTGAGAATGATTTCTCTGGAAACATTGACGCCCTGCTTCAACTTGAGGACGACACGTACGCAGTCTTAGAGTTTAAGAGCATCAAGGCAGCAGGGTTCAGGCGTCTTCATGGCCCAAAGCCAGAGCATGCCACACAGGTGGCATCGTATGCTCGATATCTTGGCGAGGCATATAACGACGCCGGAATTACCGTTATTCTTGAGGCGTGGGTCGTCTACGTCTGCAAGGACAGCTTTGACCTAGCGGAGTTCCCAGTTGACATTGCCGAGTGGGGAGACCGGGCAGGTCGGGTGCTGGATGTGCTAAACTACTACGGGGATCGGATTCCGCCTAGATTCCCCGACGCAGCCCGCCGGAAATGGCCGTGTGGGTGGTGTAATTGGAAGGCGGTATGTTTGGGAGGTGACAAGTGAGCACCGAAAAGGTAACGCTGGCTACAAAGCTTGCGAAGATCTATAGCGCGGTTGGCTATGTCCACAAGAGTGGCACGAACGCTGCGCAGGGGTACAAGTACGTTCAGGCTGCAGAGGTTGCCGCGATTGTTCGTGACGAACTCTCCAAGTTGAACGTCATCATGACCCCAACGAACATTGACGTCGTCAGCGAGGGGCTTACGCCAAGCGGCAAGCAGGTGCTGTTGACGCTCCGGTTCACGTGGACGCTTACTGACGGTGACAGCGGCGAGACAATCTCGTGGCAGTCAATCGGCACTGGCAGCGACTCCACCGACAAGGCCGCATATAAGGCGGCGACAGGTGCGCTAAAGTATGCGCTCCTGACAGGGTTCCTCATCCCAACGGGTGATGATCCCGAGAATGACAGCGGCGATCGAGTGGTCGTTGAGGCAGCGAAGAAGATCTTCGCAGAGCCGGCAAAGAAAGCGCCTGCCACGAAGCAGGATGATTTGGAAGGGTTGGACTTCTGATGGATAGGATTGACGTCTGGATTAGCGACAAGAAGCAGCCAGAGATCAAGGAGACACCAAAGGGGGAGGTTCTTGAGATTCAGTGCCTTCAGCAGACTGAGGCATATGATGCTTGGATTTCCAACAGCAAGCAGGGGGATGCTCCTGACCGGTATCTTTATGTCACGGTAAGTTTCTGGGGAAGTGAGCCGCAAGCTCATGCCCGGAAGATTTACGATAAGGCAATGGTGTTGAAGGAGGCGAAGGATCCGCGTCCACATATGCATGCCATTGGGAAGTGGGGGAGGTCACGTGAGTACAACGGAAAGAACTACGCCGATTTCAGAGCCTACGAGGCAAGCCCTCTCCTCTTCGGTGCGCTTCGACAGCGCGAACCAAGCGAATAAAGCAAGCGTATGCGCTCTGTGCCGCCTTGGAATGGAGATGCTCACGATGAAGGATCTTCATCCGGAGCGGTGCGAGTGGTGCGACACTGACGTGAACACACTGCTCGCAGCAGCAGAGATATACGTTGAAAGCCCAGAGGGCCGACTGGAGTTGGCTGCTCAGAGTATCTTTGACATAAACAAAGCAACTGAGAAGAAGCAGGAGTCTTGGGGATTTTGAGACACGCTTCATTTTTCTCTGGCGTTGGCGGTCTTGATCTCGGCTTTGAAGAAGCCGGGATCAAGACTGTAAGCGTGTGCGAAATAGATCCATATGCAAGTAGCGTGCTTGCAGAGCGGTTCCCAGACGCTCCGAATCTGGGAAGCATTACGGAGGTACACCCTGATGACGTCCCAGAAGCAGACATCTGGTCAGGAGGATTCCCCTGCCAAGACCTCAGCGTCGCAGGCAAGCGAGCCGGCTTTGCTGGCAAGCGCAGTTCACTCGCCTTCACATTCCTCGACCTTGTGGAACGACGAAGACCTCGGTGGATCGTGCTGGAGAATGTCCCTGGGCTCTTCACTTCAAACAGAGGCGCTGATTTCGGAAGACTTCTCCATGAAATGGAGCAACTCCGGTATGGCGTATCGTGGAGAACTCTGGACGCTCGATACTTCGGAGTCGCCCAACGACGCCGTAGAGTGTTCCTTGTCGGAAGTCTTGAATCAGACCGCGCCGGAGAGGTTCTCTTTGAGTGCAAAAGCTGCAAGCGGCATCCTGCGCCGAGCAAATCGGAGGGACAAGAAACTGCCGAGCGTCCTGCAGGACGCCTTGGAGTCGCTGGCGCGTTACTCTCCAGATACTACAAAGGAGTCAACTCAACCATTGAGAACGGACAACTCATCGTCGGTTCGCAGGTTGACACCGACGGAGTGCGAAAGACTTATGGGGTGGCCAGACGGGTGGACGATCAGCAAGTCATGGCATTCCAAACGAGGGTTGACGAAAAAGCAGGAAGCTTCACTCTGAACGAAGTGGACCAGGCGAACAGCCTGTCCGCATTGTGGCCTGCAGACACCAGCCACCGTTCAATGACGCTGACCCTGTCTTTCCCGTCCCGGTTCGGAAGCAATGCCAACGTAACTGAGGATATCGCACAGTCTATGGCGCACAGCGCCGGCGCTCCAGCGGTGTTTAGGAAGTCTAGGAGGGCTCAGAACACTGGGGATGACGAGACTTGGGTAGACGACGGGATTGCCAACACGCTTAACTCCTTTGACGTCGGGGATGTCCGGACTACTCATGCCATTGTAGGTGGCACAGAAAATGATGACGAACTACTCCCGACTGGGATTGATTCGCACCGGTATCGCTGTTGCGGTAACGGCGTGGTCGCTCCAGTGGCAGAGTGGATAGGAAGGAGAATTGTGCATGTCGAAGGAAGAGACAGCAGCCCAGCGCAGGGGTAGGACTAACCGGTCTCGCGGCAACTCCATTGAGAGATGGGTCTGCAGCAAGCTTGGCATCAAGCGTGTCGGGATGTTTGGGAATAAGACTGACGGGGGAGACCGGGACGACTGGATAGCCGTTCAGGTCAAGAGCGGCCAGTCATTCCCTCAGCGGATCTGGGATCTGCTACAATCTATTGAGCGAAGGGGTGGGCAGTTGCGGGCAGTCGTTCATGTGACGGCTCCCGGTTCTGGCAAGGCTAAGGAAGCCCTCATCTCTATGAGTATGGAGGAATTCCTAGTATGGACTGGATCATCGCCATCGCTGCAATATTTGGAAGATTCGACGACGGAGACGCTGGGATAGCCAGTTGGTATCAAGGACACTACAGCAAAGGAGAGCAAACATACTACGGAGCAACCGGACAGTTTAGGAACTTTCACGATAAGCCGTATCAGATACTTGTAGAAAATATTGCAAATGGGAAGAAGATAGTCATTTGGGTAAGGGATCGTTGCACCCGGTGCCGTACAGATGGCACAGGTAATCGTATCATTGACCTTAGCCCAGAAGTATTTAGTTACCTTTCTAATGGGAAACTGTGGAAAGGGTTGTTGAAAGTGAGGATAAATTGGTATGAACGGAATCATTATCTATTCCCCAGCAGCCTATCAGGATGCACGAGGCTACTTCGCTGAGCTTTGGAAGGCTGGGGTATCCGGTCGCCAGTTCGGACAGATTCAGCAGATCAACATGAGCCTGAGCAAGAAGGGCGTCCTTCGCGGCCTGCACCTCCAGCACAACGAGCCGATGGGCAAGGCAATGACTGTCGTTAGCGGCAGGGCATACATTGTGGCAGTGAACTGCAACCCGATGAGCGAGGACTTCCGCAAGGTTGTGGAACTTGAGATTGACGCCAACGAGCCGACTGTATTCTATGCAGGACCGGGCTGGGCTCGTGGCTTCTTGGCTCTTGAGGACAATACTCGAGTCATGTACGCATGCACCGGAAGGTACACGGCTGGAGGCGAGATTGCCATTGACCCATTCTCCGCCGGCGTCAACTGGCCGAAGATGGAGTACATCATCTCAGAAAAGGATGAGTCGTCCAAGACGTTCAGAGACCACTGGCTTGCCGATTGGTATGACGATATTATTCAATGGAGAGACCTCGTATGAGCGTCTCGGCTCCAAGAAAAAGAAAGCCATCCCCACAGGAGATTGTTTCCCTGTGGCATCTTGCGTTTGAGGCAGTCCGGCAGGAACTTCTTTCGTACGGTGTTGACGGGAATAAGGCAGCAGAAATCGCGGCACATGTTGCCGCACTATTAGCAAGGGAGACAGAGTATGGCGACAAATCCAGAGTCAGCTGAAGACCGAAACCAAGGTTTCTTTCGCAAGACAGTAGAGGTCATCACACAGGCTGCTGGCAGCCGGTCGTGGCGTAAGACGGCGGCTATCCCACTTGCGGCGGCATTTGGAAGCCTCGCTCCAGAGCCTTACGGGCAGATCGCAGCCGCGCTTGTGGCTCTTATCGCGCTTGAGACCCGTTGAGCGTAGGCAAACATCTCAAGTGCAGAAAATGCAAGAACAGAAGCCTGAAGACCGTACGCGGAAGATACGGCTCCCCGGTCGCAGCCCCAACGGGTTCACTTCGGTTGGTGCTGTGCTCCAAATGTGGAGTTCAGTCTCTTGTGGCCTGTGTAGTGGTCAACGCCAAGAATGCGGAATCCATCGAGCACGTCCTCGGCATTGAATGATGTTGAAAGAACTATTAAAAGAATCTCCCTGATAGTCGGGGAGTCTTCCTCTGCGCCGGAAGTTAGGGCGTCGTTCCTAGACCAGATGCAACGCGGAGTTGCCGACCGGTCGGTGGCAAAAAGCGTATTAGTTGGGCTAGAGTTAGCACTGGACATTATGAAAGAAGAACTACATGGCAAGCCACGAAGAACAGACTAGGTTATTCTTCAAGAAGCAGGCTCAGTTAGAGGGCATAAGCCTGCGCGAGTGGTGCAAAAGAAACGGTATTGTGTACGGCTCATTCTTTGGTCGTGACGACGAGGACGGCATCCCAGGCAAGGTCTACCTGTCGCAACTAACTCCCGATGCGACTGCTTCCCATCCCCATAGAGATGATCCCCAAGATGATGATGAGTAGGATGATATTCTCCGCTACATCGTGTGCCTTGTCGCTCATCGGAACTCCACCGTTTCCTTCCTCCACTCAAGGTCAACCTCACCGGTCGGCCCATTGCGGTGCTTTGCCACCTTCATCTTAACCTGAAAGATTGCTGGTCTCCACAGCATGAGGACAATGTCAGCGTCCTGCTCAATGGCTCCAGAGTCTCGCAAGTCCGAGAGGCGTGGCTCACCATCCTCTCGGTGCTCTGACGAGCGATTCAACTGCGACAGGGCGAGTACCGGGACATCAAGCTCACGAGCCAGTGTCTTCAATGACCGGCTAATCTCTGACACCTCGATGACCCTGTTGGCGTCCTTGGTCTGACGATCCGACATCATGAGTTGCAGATAGTCCACAATCACAAGGTCAAGACCACCATTTGCCTTAAGGTAACGTGCTCGTGAGCGCAGTTCCGCTGGCGTAATCGTTGGAGAGTCGTCAATGACAACCGGAGCGCGCATCATGCGAACCACTCCAGCGGCAAGTTTTACCCACTGATTGCTGCCGATCCGACCGCGCAGGATATCCTGAACGGCGATTCCGGACATTGAAGCGAGCAGGCGCGTGCCGACTGACTGAGCAGACATCTCAAGAGAATAGATTGCAACACGCTTATTGAGCGCGCCGGCAGCGTGGCGCGCTGCACTGATCGCAAGCGCAGTCTTGCCAACAGATGGGCGCGCCGCAAGGATAATAAGGTCTGAGTTCTGTAGTCCACCAGTGATATCGTCAAGTCCCCTTATCCCGGTCTTGATGCCTGGGTCTTCGCCAAGGTTCATGAGTTTATCCAGTCGCTTTACCACATCCATTGCCACTTGTTGGGATGGCACTGACAGTTTGGCAGCGCGCTTGGAGGTGAGTGAGAACAGTTTAGACTGCGCCTCATCAATGGCGATATCTGATGACTCCGGTCGTGAGTACGCGAGTTTGGCCAGTTCGTGGCTGACATCGATCATGCGCCGATACACTGCAAGGTCTGCGACGATGCGAGCATGCGAGACAGTGCTGGAGCCGAACGGTACGGCTGACATAGCCTCCGAAATGATTGTTCTGCTCACGCTGTCCGGCAACTCGGCATGGACTGTGATCGCGTCAATCTCCAGCCCCTTCTTGGCAAGGCGCTCATACGCACGCCAAACAGCCCTACAGGAATCAACGTAAAAATCGCTAGACGATACGGTGGATGAAACCTCGGCATAGGATGCCGGGTTGATGAGCACAGCGCCTACCAGCGACAGTTCAGCTTTATTATCATGCGGGATTACGTTCACAGTTCACCTCTCTCATTGGGCAGGTCTTGGTTGGATTCACTCCATGCGACGTTGAACCACGCATTGTAGCATGTCCATGAGCACCAACGTCCGGTGATCTCTACGTCGACAGTGTCTCTGGTGATCCATCCATATTTTTTTGGGCTATTTCCTTGGCAGTGGTCGCAGACTCGTGGGCTGCGATCAGTTCTTTTGCTGTCCATAAGTTTTGTTTCCCCTCCTCGTCGTGCTGTTGGTGGGAGCAGTAGAACCTGTCCTGCCGCAAATCCCAAATGCGTCCATGCGTGGGATATGTAGGACAGAACAGGTTCAAGAACTGCATCAGTCTCGTTCCATTGCGCGGACTTCGCTCACCACGCCATATTCCTTGAGACCGGCGGCGCTGTACATCTTATTATCCCTAAAGATATACTTCCAGAACTCGCCATCCTCGCCAGTCCATTCCATCTCTGGCACTGGGCTGTCTCCCCTGCGCTCTGCGCGCTCTACGGCCCAGTCGACCAAGCCAACATAGGGAGCGATGGCGTAAAGAAACACCTCTTCTTGACCGATCTTGGAGTCATACGCTGAAATCCAGAGATCGCCATTACCCTGGGTGCTTACAGAAAACCCAAGCGTTTCAAGGATTTCTTTGGCATCCTCGCATTCTGCCGGATAGTGCTCTGGCATCCATGCGAACCACTTATTGCCGAGAGATGATCCCCCGGTTTTAAGCTCGTCATGATTGTTGAGTTCGCACATTGCTTTGTACGCGTCGGCAAGGTGCTCCCTCTTAATGGCTACGGTAGAACCCGTCATGCTCACGTAATAACCCATGATATCCACCTCCTACTAAACTATTTGCCGCCTTCGTGGTCAGCGAACCAAGGATAGAATATATTCCGGATACTGTCAATATTCAGGGCTGCGATATCAAACGACTCATCAGCAAACCGAATCACGTCGATCGGCTGGTTAGTCGGATAGCCATCTTCTCCCCACCTTGAGTATACCCAGACCTTCCGGTCACCCTTCCATACGCACCGGTATTTGCTGAAAAAGATATGCAGTTCAAACTGCTCATCCATTTCAGGATCAAGGCGCTTGCCGATACCAAGAGCGATCTCAGCGGACAACCGGATACCCATCCCCAGTAGTGCCAGATGGATTCTCAGCCACAAACTGCTGATCTGCCTTGGCAACTACGTCCTTGAGCCCGTTCATTACCCTCACAGCGTACCGAGCAGCCATAAAAGCATCAAAATGCTCTTGGCAACGTACACGTGGCCGACCTCGACCACCGGATCGTGCTACCTCTACTCCACAATCCACGCACTTTACTGCTTCCCTGTACATACTTGTACCCCCTACTACTTGGCGACAAGCCGCCGCCATAGGTGGGAAGTATAGCACAAAATCGAGTTCGCCGGGTAGCATCGACTAGGGATATTGAGCTGGATATGAAGAAGCCCGCGCCTATTGCGCGGGCTTCTTCATTAAGCCGGAGCCTGGTCCGGCTAGAGCGTGCTCCAACTTCTGTCTGTCATGCCACGCAAATATGCGTGCATGAGAGCCAAGAGTTCACGCTTCGGGAGAAAACCGGGAGTGATCGCCTCCACGCCTCCAGACTCGTTCACTACGCGTTGGAGTTGGTAACCACCATATGCACCCTGCAAGTAATAGTGTCCAAGCCCAACACCGATACGGTGAGGATCGTATCCTCGGATTTCATTGATCCGGTCACAAACTGCCTTGAGTTCCATAAGTTTTACTGCTCGAGCCATACATTACCCTCCAGTGTGGACGGCACAACCAGACCGTCTTATTGTTTATTTTGCGCGGCCCAGCCCATGCCAGACAACCGCGAGCCTGACAATACTTCACGCAACAGTCGCAAGACTGAGCCCGTCCTGAGCCATGCCGGCAAGGATAGGCTGAGCGTAGCGAGTTTCCACTGCGTACATATTGCCGAGTGTGAGAGCGTCCACAACGTGCGCCAAGAGCCAACTCCGGGCTGCGCCTGTGATCGGAATAATGAGCACGAGGCTAGACTCCTGCCACACCTGCGCGTCGCATTTCTTCGTTACTCGTGCCACTCCGCGCCGATCATCAAACACTACCCGCTCACACTCGCGGCAGAGTGAGGTCGAGTCATCAAGCGACTTGCTTACCGTGCCGCATTCAAAACACCTAGTCTTTTTCTTCATGATATCCACCTCCTAATATGTCGCTGTACCCAGCACAACTTGTGCTGAGTAGCGGTTCATGCGAGTCACGAACGAATCACCGGCTGACGGTGGCGTCTCGTGGATAATCAACAGATCACCACGCGCACGCACTGCACGTTCAAAGAGCGTAGCGTCGCAGTCTTCTTCAAGAAATACGAGCCCGTCCTCCGGATCATGATAGGAAAACGCACTGATCTTTTCCACCAGTCCGTACGCCTTCACTTCGTCTACGTCGACTGCATACCATCCGTGCGACGGATCGCTATAAAACGTAGCGTCCACCTTCCGTTTCACGTTTCACCTCACGAGCTACATGCCGGCAGCCAACGGGCGCAGAGACTCCACGCCTGAGAATAATAGCAGCATGGCGGTCATGTGTCCAGCAGCCGACCCTGACAGCAGCCGACGCCGACGTCCCGGTCGACGGGCCGTTGCCGGGCTCGATCCTTCAACCTGGTCCTGTCCTAGGTTTGTTACAAGCTACAGCAGCAGCCGACGCAGCC